>Ga0137394_10001599_pt1 | contig 16612 bp, 20 predicted proteins | sample czobulk116metaG_FD_108278 | JGI IMG/M metagenome (GOLD analysis project Ga0137394, IMG submission 108278) | Vadose zone soil microbial communities from Angelo Coast Range Reserve, California, USA - czobulk1.16 metaG | ecosystem: Environmental > Terrestrial > Soil > Vadose zone | place: USA...
AATCGCAATTGCACACCGCTTGTCGACAATTCAGAATGCGGATCGGATGTGTGTATCTCTCGCAATTTATACCGGTCCGAGTCGGGCTCATCACTTTACACAGCTACTTTATCAAAGAGGGCAAGTTTTGAATTATTAGTTACGAGTATTTATACACCAGTAAGGCGAGATGCCCGGGTTGGTAGATGTTGCATAACCCGCGGTTAGATTTGATCCATACATGAATGTCATTCTCATTTACCGTAGCACATGACAGGCTGCCCTCTATGGCAAATTTCCAAGAAAAATGACATTTCCTAGTGCTACACTTCTGAACATCACCCAGATATTACGGGTTCACTTTAACTAACAGCTCAAGTTACTAACTAGATAAATCGCTTGACATCGCTAATTCTAACCCCTTTATTACTTTCGCTCATATTATGTACATTCGTATATTACTTTATCAAGATTACTGAAATATTTGTACCCAAATAATGGATATCAATATGGATATGTTTGCAGGTAGATAGCACTGAGCATTGATAACGGGCATCAGTCATTAGTCTCCTGCCAGTGCATTCGGTTCCAACTGTGGACCGCCACAAGCTGGCCAGAGTTTTGCCGCACCGCGATGAATGCGTCAATAGCTGCCCCCACAGCCCCCGATAACTGACGCCCTTCTACGAAAATATTCTGTAGCGCAGGCAAAGATTCCACCGAGTCTTCCCAGACGAACTCTTGCATTACCTGCACGACGCGCAGCGCAAGTTCTTCGCATAGGTACAGATCCTTCACTGCCGTGAAAAGGTCTAAAAGTGCCACCCATTGGGCGTTTACTGTTTCTTCCGAGCCGGGCCGATAATCAGGCGGCGGGTGATCGAGCAGGATGTCGAGGCGTTCCATAGAGGGGGGAATGGGAGACGGGAACGAGATACAGAGTTCCCTCAGAGCCAAAATCTGAGCTTCTGCTACGAGGCATGGGTTTGATGGGATTTCAAACACAAGGATTGCGGTATCGATTGTATTTGCAAATTTGATGTAAGCGACTTCGTCGGATAATCGCACCTCTGCTCGACGCAGTGCTTGGAATTTTTCTATGCGATGAATGAATTTGCTGAGCTGTGTGTTGTTCAGGGGCCGAAAATAGAATAACGATATGTGCATGTCGAAGAGTAGAGGGGCGTTGATCCGGGCCACAAAATCTTCTAGGTACTTGTTAACGCCATGGAACCGAAACTCGACGAGTGCGGGGAAGTCAACGCGTGCCAACGAGGGCAGATGTTGGCTTGGTTCGTCAGGGCAAGATTTCCCGGAAAAAAAGCCAAAGGATAATTTTTCGAGATTGGTCAAACAGGACAGGCACGTGACCATCGCTTCGGGTGAAATGTAAGCAGAATGAGGAATATTCGGAAGGCGAAGCTCGACAAGGCCGTGGGTAGACAAGAGTAGTTTCGGTAATGCCGGAAATGGAATGCCATCCAAGGTAAGTTCTCGTAGATGTGGGGCGTAACCACCCAAGAATGAATCCGCAAGGTCAGAAATCCGTAAAACCACCGAGATAAGCGACACATGGGTTAACGCGGGGAACGACTCCATCATCACGGTGTCCTGTTGCAATAGGGAAGCCGGAATGGATCCAAGGACGACTTGACACACCCGATCGTGATGCTCAAGCGCAGCTACGATGTTGTCAACATTATCGTTATGCTTGCCCAGCCATGAGTAGCCATGGAGTTCCAAGTCCCATACGACAATAGGCAGGGGGGGCCAAATGTCAAGCATCTCCCTCACAGGTCTTCTGCTTGTGCACACAAGTCGCAGATTGAGGCGGCGTGGCGATGCAAATACAACCCTTCGCCATCTCTGGCATACGTGGACCAGAGTACGCCACGCCTCCAGGTGGTCGACTGAATCGAGCGAATCGGCTTTATAGGCTTCCTCCAAATAGAAACTGAAAATTTCCAAGAGGGCGTAGTCGGGAAGTATCTCGATGGTCACGGTTTGGTAATGCGGACCTGTACCGCCCAGCTCAGCTCGGTAATCAGGGCGAATGCGACACGTTAACACTCACTTGGGCCATTTGCAACGCAAAATTCGCTTCGTTGATGGGAATCACTTATTCTCGTATTCAAGTCCTTGATATTAGGCATGAAAAAAAAATTAGGGGATCGGTGACGTAGCGGCAAGGGTGGATGACTGGTGGAATTTGATGTACGTCCGAGTAAAGGGTGGTCAGTGTCGAGCAAGGTTGCTGGCTAAGGAGGGGTTTTCGACGCAATTTTCAGAGGTGATGAATAGCAAGGTTGAAATAACCTGGGGACTTGATGAATGGGACGGTCGCTTCTTACCGTCCGCGCTAGCTCGGAGTCGCGTTGAGAAACGTCACGTGAGCGCGGGCCGTATTTCAAGTTCTACTCAACATTACTCGGTTTGTAAATTCAAAAACTATAAGTAATTTCAAAAATAAATATAAAATCTCTTTGTTGTCCATAATTGGAAAATATGTCCAATAAATCATTGAATTTTATACCAAAACTTGAAGTTTTTTTGTGTATCCATTCCTTTGTGTTAACCGGAGAAACTTTAAATTTAATCACATATATTTTTCAATTTGGACAATGAAAAGATCTTATATTCATTTTGTAAATTACGTATAGTTTTTAAACTTACAAACCGGGTAATGTTGAGAGTGATCTTCTCGCTCGCGCCCTCACCCCACCGTATGTCGCGGACGGGACGGGTGGCTAGATAGCCCTCGTACACGGCCAAATGGAGCAGCCGTGTTTGCGTTGTGGCTGGTGCTCCAGAGTGCGCTCTCCCCTGCAGTAACCGTTCCCCTTGTCCCTTGATAAAATAAATAGTTTCTCCTTGTTTGCCCATTAGTATAGAATGTGAGGCCGATGAACGGCCAGAAAATTTCCTTGCATTCAGTATATAAAGTAGAGTACATTGTAGTTGCTCCCTCAGCTCTCGTGCATACTCGTGTGCGTTGCTACTGAGGTGAGGCATTTGGTTGTACTCTCCGGACTTCTCATCGCTGATACTGTAGTAGCACTTGTACTCGCTCGTCTTCTACAGACCGAGCTCTTCATCGCGCGCCTCTCGAACTCACACATCAGTATATTGATTGCTTCACCGTACCGCCATGCCATCTTCTCCGGCCAGCGTGGAGCTACGCGGGGAGCTCTCATGCCCCTCAATTGCGACACACTGAGCATGCTAGCGTGGCACAGGCTGATGCCATGAATGGCCCTGCGGCGGCCCGCCGGCCCCTCCGAGTTACCCCGTGCCCTAAGCGGCAAAGGTGATGGCAGATTGACGGAGGACAGGCATTAAACAACACACGAACCTAATTGAAAATGACACTAGGGCGCCTGTAGCAACCTCTCCCCGCTGCTTGTGACCCTTATTCACACGTTGCCACCAATCACGACCTCGAAGCGGCGAAGCGCATTTTGGGGAAGGGTAAAGGGGTGGAAACAGTAATGACTAGTAAGTGTCTTCATAGGTCCAGGAAATAAAAACGCGAAAGAGAAAAGGGAGGTGTGAGCGCGGGTCGACTCAGTTGAGAGCGACGGAAGAGAAGCAAGAAAGCAGATATCAACGAATGGGGTTCGTTAGTATCATGTATTACGATGGTAAAGAGAATAATATCCTATCATAGACATTCCCCGGGCCCAGAATTGTAGCGAATAATCCTGAGTGATGCAACTAGGAAAAAGGAGAGACCTCGGAAGCCTGAGACATAGATCATTGAGGATTGGTTGAGGCGATCCGTCGACGCACTCGGAGTTCTGTTCCATTGACAGTACACGCCTCAGATACCGGAGCACTGGTAGCGCCCTAGCGATTAATTCCACTACTCCCATAGAGTCTCCTCGCTTACGCTTAACGGCTTGCCGTTCAATATTTGCCCCAAATGCGTCCTATGGTAACCCATGCTTTTCCGTCGTAGCCCAATCAGTGTTTTTAATATGAGTATCTTGCTTGTTTCTAACGGAGAGCTCCTCCCCGTGCGGTATGCGGGCGGGACAAATCCATCGATCTCGCTGTATCTTGCCCCTGGATGTGCCATCGACAACGCCAGCAGTGCACATACGCTCTCGTATTCTTCTGTACTGTCGAAGTAAAGCTGCCCTGCGAATAGATTTAGCTCCATTCTTACGTGCGAGGGAGCTAACCACCGTTCGGTTTGCGAGTCAGTGATGGAGTAGAATGTGAGATCAGAGGAGGATCGCATAGAAGGTGTAACTCGTGGTGCGTATATGTGTAGCCTGATTTCGTTGCTCTTGCGGATGATGGGAAGCAGCTCATTGGCTTCATACGAGCTGATTACAAGGACGATGCTATTCTTCCCTGACCCGCTCGAAAGAATCCAGTTGACGGGGCGGAGATATTCTGTAAGTCGCGTGCTATCGGAATTAAGAATAGTCGTGATGAAATCTGCCGATGCAAGTGGAGAAGGTGACCATTCGGTTGTCGACTCTAGGGCCTCGACCATATTAAGAGTGGGGATATGTGCGTCGAGGATTCGGGAAGTTTTCCCGTCTCAACAAACTCGAGAATGTCCGCGTGGACGGCATGCTGCGCAGGTTGGACCTTTGGAAGGCGGCGGCGCTCCATGCCCGAGTGACGATCTGGTTCGATTTCGTGGTTTACTTCGCGTTCCTGCTCTTCTGCAATCCTAGCATTGACCAATCCCATGACGCCAAGTCGTTCCATCCGTTCCCTGAGCGATGGAACACTTATCTCGGAACACATTTTGGCGGGCGGCGAGATCCAGTACATTTCTTCCAACGTCTGTGACTCCAGTTGAAGCCACGCATTCCGAAGAACTGCCAAGTCCCCACTTGATCTATATTCTTCGTATGCCGCCAAACGCCTGTGGTGGTCGAGGCCGTGCTGAGCCCAATATGGGAGGTAGCGGTCAATATCTTCACAAGTTTCGTGCATGGCCCAGCGAACGACGTCTAGCACCTGGATGCGATCCCCCGAGGCCATCCCAGTCGTCTTTCGCGGTATCATGGACGACTTGATAAACATGGTGGGAGTATGCGGGGTGTAATTTGGAAAGACGTCGAGCCATCTTGACCCTCATCACGTAAAGTAACCCGCTTGGGAAATCTCGGCGCACGCAAGTACGCAGAAGATGAGCGTGAAAGAAAGGATGGAAGGCGTGTGGAGGGCGCTAGCAAGGAGGGAAGACTGAAGGGATACTCTGAGGGTAAGCCATAATGGGGATCTTCTCCATGGCATGGGGCGTGAACCGCCCTTTAGGACTTCGTCTCTTATCCTCTTTGTGAAACGATGTACAACTGCCGGATCATGGTGACCGCAGCCCCTGAGGATTCCTACCAGTAACTCCGAAATGTACCTGGGACTAACGGACTCTTCCGAGGAATCGGTCACAGTAGATTCTAAGCGATCAACGTCCATTTGAACAAGGAAAGAGGAGAGCTCCCGGAGAAAGCATTCGTCCGTAAAAGTGTCGGCCATAATCTGGACTGCAGTTCCTGGGTACGAGCAGAGCAACTTCCCCTACGGCGCCGGTCATTGGCAAGACTTCGAACACTTCGAACTGAACACAGTCGGCGGTGGCAAGCCTGCGGACGATGAGAGCAGCGTTTTGTGCCCGGATATGCATGCAAAATACGTCTGACGGAGAAAGGTCGAATCAAAGTCAGGACAAAGTGCGAGGTATCTATACATACCTCCAAGGACCATATCTGATAGCGCACGCTGGAGGCCGTCCTCCGTCAACGGGGCTTCTGCAGCGCGACGAACCAATTCCATCATCTTGATCATACGCATCCATAAAGGACTTTCTGTTGAGGGAATGATTTGAAGGAAGTCTTGCGCGGCTTCTAAGAGGTTGTTACACAGCGCTACATTCGGTTTCCGCTCTGTCTCGTCGTCCGCGCCCACCTGTGGAAGCTTCGGAGGCATGAAGACGTGTTCGACGACCGAGCACAAAAGATTAGAGTCGAGATTGTCGGTAGTCGGGACGGCGGACATGACTTGAGAGTAAGACTGTTCTTGCGGCAGAGGTGATACAGCGGCAAAAGGTTCAAGACCACATGGTGTACACAAGGCCTGCCTGCGCCAGGCACAATCTGATGTTTGGAACCCCGCTAAGGGATGGACTCGACTCACGCTCGTCCCAAAATCTCTGCCATTTACGCTGCAGTCGCTGGCAGGGCCTGAGAGTTTGTACAGAGCTTGGCATATGTATGAGATTTAAGAATATCAAGTTTCTTCTGCAATTATTTAGACAGGGTTTTCTGTCGATCATTCAAAAGTTTGCACAGTGTTTTTGCTGTTTTAACAAAACTCGGTGGATCTCCTCCAAAAAAAACTTCACAAGCAACCTTTTATGCACCACGACCACCTATTCCGAGAAGCCAGAGGGTGCAAGTTCACGGAAAAGGGAGATTTTACAAGTTTTCAAAAACCCAGTACGCGATAGTACTACTCTGTAGCCATTCGTTTGGGATTTCAGTATATTTCTTCAGGACTTTTTCCCAGGTGTTAACCACTAGATTGGAAAACCCTTTCACATTTTTTATTTTGGTGGCAATTACTTTGTTTTCGGTGACGTTGTTTGTCAATGTTGATTGGCGGTTGCTGGTTCACTTGTGGTGAGTTGATTTGGTGATGTGCAGTGGGGATACGGTGCATGTTTATCACTGTTCTCTCAGGGTGGCTGTGAACGCCGAGATTATGGCATTCAAACATGCACTCTTACATAAATCTCGCTGTCTTTGCTCTGGCAGCAACTGTTTTCCCTGTTCTGTCTGCCCGGGCCTTCCTGATATGTGGAATTCCTCTAGGAACCTTGGGGGGATCAATCGCAATGAGATAAACTCCATGGACATTTTCGAACCACGGCCACGGCCATGATTTGCTAAGGCAGGCTAGGCGGGCTGTGGTGAGAAGGGAGCGAGCGCGAGTGTGGGTGTCCAAGCGAAGGCGCACGGACACAAACGGAGAGGCTATGCAGAAATAGATTCGGAGCACGTCCATGTCCATAGAGATGTACGGGTTCAATGTGTGGCGTCGATCCGGAAAATCTTATCTGATTATCGCCTCGCTTGGAATTTCAAAGTTGTTGTTTAACCAACGTCGACCGTACCTGTACTTTCAGGTTTCTACCATGGACGACGAAACTGCAGAGATAGAGCTTGTACGCACATTCTCCACAACCGATTCCCACCTCATGTCTTTCCTTGACGACATGTCCAGTTGGAACAGAATCTCAACAAGACACGCCAAATATCTCAGAGAATGACAAGTAAGCGACGACAGTGCTCCTGCTCCTTCTTTTCGTTTATCATCCACCTCAGCCATCTTGACGAGCTTCGAAAGTCGGTTGGTCAAGCTTGAGAAGAATATCTTACCCCTTTACACGTCGACGCAACTTCTCACAAAGCGAGGGAACAGTGGGAGTTCTTTACCTCATCACCATTTTAGGCTCTTAATATGATGACCGCCAGACATCGAAAGTGCCCTCCAGAAGATCGATGATGTTGCAAGCAACCAAGAAGGGATAGCCGCAGAGGAGGCATTAATCCTGCGAGGGTACGTCGCCACGCGCTTTGTCCTGGCATTGTAACAACTCGACCACTTTTTCTGTCCTGCCTTTCCGACAGCCCTCAACCAAAACAACTCGATGTTTACACTAATGCCCTCGAACGCCTAAACGCCAGCATCGCCTTCGGATCAGCCGTGGAGAACCAACGCGATACGGTCAGAGTCGAGACTTCACCATCCCTTCAGTCCTTTTCCCTTATTCTCCTTCTCATACCGTCAGGCGAGGCTAGTCGAAACCGGCGCCAAAAAGCTCGCGCAGCTGTTCACAAAAGTCGTTGCCTCTGGCTCGTCGGGCAATCCGCCCGCCGGCACCGAATTCCAGTTCTCTCTCTTCCCGCGGGAGGAGCTCGCGACTCTGCAGCCCCTCGTCAAGTTTCTCCGCGCGCTCCCGTTACCGGCGACGCATCCGTCTCATCCTGCTGCCGCCGCTATCCTGTCCGCTTTGAAGGAAGCGCAGCGCGGGTACGCCGAAATGCGAGGAAGCTGGGCAAGGAAGTGCTTGGAAGTGTATGGGCGACGCGTCGTGGATCGAGCAGAGACAACGGATGGGATTTCGGCAGGGGGCGAATTGGGGAAATGGACGAACAATCTCCTCGACGTTATTGAGGTCAGTTTCTCCGGCTGGTATGTTGTTGGGGCTGACCTGGCTGCAGGAAGAATACGGGCTCCTGACCTTGCTTGCCCCACTCCCCGGCCAATCGCATATCTCCTCTACCTATATCACCCTTCTTATCCCTCTGACTACACTCTTCAATACCACCTTATCTTCGCTTTCCACATTGATCAAGCGTTCATTACACAAGTACACGTTCCACGCGCTGGCTTCCTACTCGGCGCTGTCGGCGTACCAAGATCGATGGGATGACCTTATCACGCGACGCGCGGAACGACGGGACAACGAACTCAAGGAAGGCTTACATGCGCTGCGCGGCGTGTGCCTGCGCAGCTTCCCCGAGTTTATAGCAGACCTCAAACTAGCAGGACTGGGGAGGGGCGGAGAGATCGGGACGGGATGCGCTGACTTTACAATCACGGTGCGTCATTCTCGTAGTCACGCATAAATGCTCCTTTCATCCGTTTCCCGATCAGACTACGCGGTATCTAGAGCAGTTGCTGGAGGTTCGCGACGCCGTGGGTTCTGCTCTGATGCTACTGGGTGATGGCAATTGGAAGATGGGTGATGGTGTTCAAGCGAGACCCAATCAAGGGAAGCCCGCGCCGGGAAGTGAGAGCATCCTCATCGAACATTATGCTTGTATACTGGTTTCCCTCTCGTGGCTGTCCTCGTCTCTCATCCCTCGATTCCAGACGACGTCGTGACCACGCTGATGAACAGCCTCATGACACTCTCACGAACGCGAGGACGGCCGGCGTTTGGTTCAGTTTTCTTACTGAATAATACCGCCTACCTCTGCGCGAAACTTCTAAACCCACGATCACCCCTACTGAGAATCCTCTCGCGGCCGACGCAAGACGCAATCAATTCGAACTTCCGCACCGCTAAAGCGGGTTACTTTGACTCGAATTTTTCCCCGCTCGTGCAGGCGCTCGCTGAGGACAAAGATAAGGCCGGTGGCGGGGGCAAGGCTGCGGTGAAGGAAAAGTTCACGCGGTTTTTCGACCTCTTGGAAGAGACGAGGGAGAGGCATCAGCTCGCGCGGGTACTGGAGGACGACGAGGAGCAGCGTAGGTCTCTCGAGGAGGAAGCCGTCAAGCTCGTCGTGCCGAGCTTGCAGCGGTTCGCGCAGAAGATGCGGGAGAAAGAGTTCAGCAAGAGTAAGCGCCGGTTTCTATCTAAACATCTACTCCATGGATGGTCTGCTGAACGCCACCATGTACAGATCCCTCTAAATGTAAGTTTTACGAGTTTCCTTTGCTACGGAAGGGTGTGGATGAAGCGTCCTTTTTTTCTCAGACATCAAGATGACTCCGGAGGAGGTAGAGGCGCAGATAAGGTGTTTTTACTGACAGAGCGGGACGCACGAAGGGTGGTTCCCTGGCTCGCGCGTAGTTCTAGACATACGTAACGTCATCGCAGTCATTCATCAGGATTAGGATCCGGTTGCCTACAGTACTTAGTACGACGATCAACGATCTGCGACGGGGAGGAACTGTATGTTACCCTTTGTTTATGTGATCACATGAAGACAGGCCCCATGAGCGCAGTAGTCTGGAACTCTAGGCCCCAAGTCCAGGCTGCGCTCCCTTATCGCGCATTGATCTAGTCGCGTTTGGGGATCACTCATTTGTGTTGGCCTGCAGTGGGAAATTCTGATCACTGGCAACTCGTGGCTGCTTTGCTCCGAAAACGCGAAAGAATACAGTGGCCGCCTGAGAACCCGGCTACATTACCAAGGCATTAGACTAACATTCGTCCCGAGTCCAAGGTAGTAGAGGAGCCAATACAAATTAAAGTATTACAGACCGCGGTCTATACACCGATATTTGCAATCTGAAAACGGAGGATTAGACCACCGTGATGCACGTCGCTTTGTTCTCCCCGTTCTGAATATGGTGATATCAGTTGAACTTATGTCTCGTTCCTTTTGAGCCCGGATATCGTTTCGGCCACTGCGACATGTCGAAAGCAAGCTCACCAAATGTCGCAGAAGAGGTCAAGCCTCGGACTACAATTCTAGTGATAACTAGTGACGATGGTGGCTTAGGGTTTTTACTATACATCCTAGTTTACATACATGCGGTACATAAAGCCTATTCTCAGCAAATAACCAATCCGGGGGGCACCTGGGACACAATGAGGCGAGGGAGGAAGGAAATTTTGCAAGAAATCGACTGTTGAGCAATCCAATTTCATCGACGCCTGCATTTGCAGCGTCCGGTGTTACGTCTTCCGGCCCCATGGCCAGGCCTGGAGAGCAATTCGCCGCAACCATAGCAAAATTGACTTTCGAAAGCGTTCTTTTCATCAGGGATGATTCCTAGCAACAAGTTCCAAAAAACTCACGAATTGCACCCAGGAGTGATGCACTGCGAAATCGGAGTATGATACGTCAGCGCGATGTGTAGGTCCTTACCGCCCCCCACTTACAGATACGAGGTTGCACCCGGAGATCTTCTCGCATGGCGTACGGCACGCTGTGGAGTCGTCTCCTCGTACTAGGATCTATGACGAGGAAAAAGGGATGGACTCACTGGGACAGTACTTCCAGCCTCGTTCCTCGACTAGGCGCTTCAATGCCGAAGATCCGTCGTCACACGGGTGTTCTGGGCTCCAAGGAGCGATCTCCTGTTGACATGATTTGCACCAGACATAGTGACAATCCGTGTATGGGCATTTCAGATTTCGTGTCTCGTCGAGTCTTTGTTTGTCGTAAAAACTGCTGCGGTTGCACCTGGGGGTGGCAATCTGAGTGTGAGGCACAGTCGGGCGGACTTTTGATTCGAACGCCGGGCGCCGCTCACCGGTTGCACCGCAGGCGAATGAAAAAGGCCGAGACCTCCATCTCGGTCCACAATTCGTAATCCTCCCCCGTGATTCCGATATCGAGCACCATCTCCCGCGTAACCTCTACGACAGAGAGGCCCCATCAGTCAAGGGATCGCCCAACGTACCGACACCTACTCCCGATCGATTTCGATTTGTTTCCCGGTTCTGCCGTACACGTCGGGCACAGGACGGGGAAGTGGCGCGACTCCATCTGCGACGCGACAAACCTACGGATGCAATCCCTGCAAAAGGGATGCCCGCATGGTTCGATGCGTGCGATCGATTCTTCCAGAAACGTGTCCATGCACACCCCGCAGTCGATTGCTGCTGCGCGCTGCGTGGCGGCCACAAGTTGTGCGCGCTGTGCGAGCAGCAGGCGGCTCTGTTCGTAGTATTGGTGGGACTGGGGCAATGCGGCATGCTCGCGGCTCGAAGGATATCGTGGGTGTGCGTCTGTCCATGGGGACCAGGTCGAGCTGCCCTGTGTTTGATCAGTTGGTTGAATCGCGATTTGCGGGAACATGGATGGATTCGGTATTGTCCCTGGAGACCACGAGTTTGGGTTGTATGACGGACGAAAGTCCCAAGGCGGAGGTTGGGTTATCGGGACGGTGGGAGGAGACGCCGCAAAGTCAAGTCTCATGTCGGACTGTAGTGAGGTCAGGGCTATAATGGGGGTCAACTATCAGGGTAAGTGCCTTGGCGGATACTAGTACAGTAGCAAAGAGTTAGCGGCGGGATTCCAAGGACATATAAGGGCGTAGGGGGACGTGCTGGATTGTTAACAACAAGTCCAGCACGCTGCCTGCCCATCTGCCACTGCACGTGGGGAGATAACAGACGCTGAGCAGCATGAGGCACCATCGCAACATCTATAACAATGCCATGTAAGAACGAGACTCGATTTACGCTACCAATGGACCGCAGGTGCTACGCTGGGGTACAAGGTCTGATTAACCACGCAATGGGTGCCTGACAGGACTCACGGGAGCGTAGGCTACATGACCGTAGGCCGTGCCTTGTAATAGGTCGCGGCGTAGATGATAGGTGACTCAGGCTGTGACGGCACCGCTTGCTCACATTCCTTGTTCATTGGCCACCAAAGCTCCACTTATTTATAAACTCTCTCAAACCACCAACACTCTGATATTCACATCATGACATCTCCAGTTGGAACAAAATCTGAACAAGATACGCCTGATCCCAGAGAATGACCAGTGAGCATCCCTTTTTTTATCCACCTCAGACACCTGAAGTCTATTTTAGGCTCTTAACGACCGCCAGACATCGAAAGCGCTCTCCTGAAGATCGGTAAAGTTGTAAGCAACCAATAAACAATAGCTGCAGAGGTCCGGAGGGGGCATTAATCCTACGAGAGTACGTCGGCACCCTACTTTGTCCTGGCCTGGGCCTTTTCACAACCCGACCACCTCTTCTGCGCTGCCCTTCCGTAATTTCTCTTCCAGTACTACAACTCGGTGTCTATACCACTGCGGCCAGGACCCGGGATCACCTCCGCGCCAGAACGCTCTTGGTGTCAGCCGTGAAGAACCAACGCGATACGATCAGAATCGAGCCTTTCCACTCTTTCCATACTTTCCCTGATTCTCCTTCTCCCGCCGACAGGCGAGGCTGGTCGAAACTCGCCCCAAGTAATCCGTGCAGTTGTTCATGAAGTCATTGTCTCTGTCTTATCGGGTAATCCTCTCGCGGGCTCCGGGGTCCAGTTCTCACTCTTCCTCCGAGAAGAAGAGTTCGCAACACTCCGCCCCTTCGTCAAGTTTCTTCGCGCCTTTCTGTTACTCGCGACGTAGTCATCGCACCCAGCTGCAGATGGAGGACCGAATTCAAGTGACACCTAACCCAGGGAAGCCCTTGCTGGGAAGCGACAGATTTCTCATCGAAAATCACGCGTGGACGCGGGTTTCCTCTCGGGGCTGTCTTGGTCTCTCATCCTCCAATCACAGACGATGTTATGACCGCGCTGATAAAAAACCTCGCACGGACGCGAAGACGGCCAGCCTTTGGTGCAGTTTTCTTACGGGATAATACCACATACCTGTACGCGGAACTTCTGAAACTACGGTAACCCCGTACTAGGAATTCTCTCTGCGGCCAACGCAAGACACGATCAATTCGAACTTCCGCACCACCACAGTGGGTTAATTTGACTCCAAAGTTTCCTGTAGCTCTCACGGAGAGACGGGTCCGAGTGAGGGCATGGTCGCGATGAAGGAGAAGTTCACGCGATCCTTTGACCCCCTGGAAGAAATGAAGGAGAGGCACCCGCTTGCGAGGTACCGGACCGCGATGAGGATGCAGAGGATCAATAAAAGGAGCCGGCGCCAAGTAATCTCCGTAAACGACCTGCCGAACGGCACCGTGGAAGTTCCCTTATTTACCACTGAAGGGTAGGCCGCGTTCCAGATATCAAGCTGACTCCAAGAGGTGCGCAGATAGGGAGCTTCTTATTGAGCCAGGCATTGTTCGTAACGTCATCGCAGTCATCAGGAGGGGAGTCTAGTCACCGAGCGCCCCCATGCCTTATATCGAATACCCAACGATCTAGACGTGACGGGGGAAAGTTGTGCCCCTCGTGACCCGTTTTGCATGCTTTCACGAGCGTGGATTCCACAAGCGCAGCGGGCGCATGGCAGAAGATGAAGCCGCTTTCCATTTCTCGAAAATAGGGCTGCGCTTCCCTTACGCTTCGATCTCTTCGCCGATGGGGTCCATCTTGATCGCCGCCTATTACGGTATTGGGTTGCGGCCGTTTACGGCAATCTTTGATTCGACGGGAACCCATCTACGCCATCTCCACAGCTCTTGTTATGGGACACTTGTTATGGGACACCAAGAACTAAGAGGATTTCTCACGCGTTTGCATCGCTAGTATGAGTTTCGTCGCCGTTCATATCCTATAAGCTCGTACCGAGACACTAGAGAAATTCAATGGCCACTTGCCTTGCACGACCCCGACTACAAGGGTAGGGTAGAACCGCTAGTAATACCGCGATCTACAAGCAGATCAGACCCTCGTCCTCAAGCAACTGTTACGATGAATATAATACTCGTTCGGGTTCCTGATCGACAATAGTCATAGGAGTTGTCGGGATCCGAATCCATTTGGCGTCTCACCAGATTCGACCCTGGACACCCCTTCTACTAGGGTCCAGCGGTATATCGAAAGCTCATGAAGCGCCATCAGAAATCAAGACTCGAGCTACGATACTAGTAGTTGGTGACGATACTAGCTTCGAGGTCCGATAATACACCCTCGTTCAGATATTTACTACACATCGAGCCCTTCTTCACGAATAACGGATCACGGGAGCACCTAGGGCACAAACTCGCAGGGAGGAGAAAGTTCGCACACGAAATCGACTTTCTACGAACCCAATTTCATCGACGCCTAGCATCGGCATTTTATGGTATTTCCTCCTACAATGCTTGCAAGGGCCCCAGAGACAAGAGGCCTGCTGCACAATCCGCCACAACGGTAGCAAAATTGCCTTTCAACGCATTCTTTGGGTCAGAGCTGCTTCCGCAACAAGTTGCAAGTACTCACGTATGGCACCGGGGAGTGATGCACTGCGAAATTGGAGTACGATAGGTCAGCACAATGTATGGGCGTTGCTTCTCATCGCGTTTCACTTACAAATACGCGGTTGCACCCAGAGATCTTCTCGCATGGCGTACCGCACGCTGTGTAGGCGTCACGTCTTTCCTTGCTCGGTGATAGGGATGAACTTACTCGGGCAGTACTTCCAGCCTTTTTCCCGGACCAGACGCTCCAGTTCCAAAGAGCCATCACACGAATGCTCCGGCCCGTCAGAAGTGATCTCCTGCTGACAATCCTTGCACCAGACACTGTTACAACCTGCGCTTGGGCATTTGAAGTTTCGTGTCTCTTCGAATTCCATTTTGAGAAAGAAACTGGTTTGGGTGCATCTGGGTGGCGCTGTGAGTTGGGACGCGATCACTGGGTACTTTGATTCGGCCCCGCGCTGCTCACCCATTGCACTGCAGGCGAATGAGGAAATTTGACGTCTCCATCTCGACCCACATATCGTATTGCTCCTTCGTGATGCCAATGTCGAGCGCCAGCTCTCGCGTAACCTCTACGACAGAGAAACCCCCCATCAACAGTCAAAGATGCCCGCACACGTACGACAACGACACCTACTCCCGATAGATTCCGGGTAGTTTCCAGGATCTACGGTACATGTCGGGCACAGAACTGGGAAACGGCGCGACTCCATCTGCGACGTGATATGCCCGCGGACGCAATCCCTGCAAAATGGATGGCCGCATGGCTCGATGGGCGCCATGGATTCTTCAGGGAGGGTGTCCATACACACTCCGCAGTCAAACACGCGCGGCGCGGCAGCTTGAAGTTGAGCGCGCTCTGCAAGTAACAGGCGGTTCTCTTCGTCGACTTGGGCTTGCGGGGTGGCTGCCGGCCTGCTGCTCGAATAGGGTGGCTGTGCTTCATTGGTCGGTGGGGATGCGGTTGGACCGCCCTGGGTCTGGTCAGTCAATTTGAATCGATTTGGGTAATGTCACGGTAGATAGAGATGAACTCACCGACGTTGTTCCAGAAAACTTTGTTTTGAACAATGAACGGAGGTTATAACGCCGTGATTGGACTGGCGTGCTGAGAGGAGAAGCTGCAAGCCGAAATCTCATGTCGGATTGGAGTAGTGTCGAAGCCATAAGAGAGATCGATTATCGAGGTAAGGGCATGGGCAGAGGGTACAGTGGCAATATTAATGAGTTGGTTAATTATAGGGGCTCAGCACTCAGGGGGACGTGACGCTCGTAGCGCTCCCCATATACCACGTGGCACGTGCATAGACGTTTGATGATCCATCGAGTCGGGAGTTGGGTATCACAAAGTCATGCCTGTAAGAACAAGACTCGACCTACTCTGCCAACGAGCACAAAGCTCAACAGAAGTCTAGTCATGGGGATGCCCGACTGGCGCAAGTACTGCGGGCTGGAGCGTGAGGTCTGATAAACAACTCAAAGATTATCTGAGCATATCTTTGCGCCTGCCACCTGCCAGTGTTATGTCAAGCCGCGTGAAGTAGCGTAACGGGTGCTTCATGGGGCGAAGCTACTACTCCGGACAGCGGACAGGATTGCAGTCATGCCATGAACATGTCATGAGATCAGTACGCCCACTAGCATCACGGTGAGTATGCCAATAAAGATGCATGTACCGAGACCCAAGGGCAACCCGGGATCCGTAACTGACAGGAGTCCGTGGGTGGTGGGTGTTCGAACCCTGGGTCGCTCACATTACGTAAACTTGTCGAACTGGCACTCGCCACGCCAATTTTCTTTCACCACGCAGTATGGGATATACGCCGTCCCGAAACATAATCCTTTTACAAAATAATCTTTAGAAACAAAAGGCGACAAGGCGACAACGTGTCAACGAGGGAAAGTTACTGGGAAACAGATCCTTCTCTGCTGTTATCACCGCGATCGTGGGACTGATCGAAAAAATATCTGTGGAAATTCCACTAGCGCCTGTCCCGAAATCTACATGCAAGGCAGCCGTGTGTTGATCTCGTGCCCGGTGCC
>Ga0137394_10001600_pt1 | contig 16611 bp, 19 predicted proteins | sample czobulk116metaG_FD_108278 | JGI IMG/M metagenome (GOLD analysis project Ga0137394, IMG submission 108278) | Vadose zone soil microbial communities from Angelo Coast Range Reserve, California, USA - czobulk1.16 metaG | ecosystem: Environmental > Terrestrial > Soil > Vadose zone | place: USA...
CACAAAGTGCCTGAAACGATATTGTCTCGTTGCCAGCAATTCGAATTTCGTACGATTGCAACGGCGAAGATTCTCGATCGACTGCGCCTGATTGCCAACGCTGAGAAGATCACCATTCCCGAGGATGCGTTGCGAGAAATCGCACGCTCGGGCGAAGGCTCTATGCGCGATGCTCAATCTGCATTTGATCAGGTAATAAGCTTTGCCGGGACGGAGATCAAGAAGGAAGACGTGGAGATGGCACTCGGCGTGGCCGGCGCTGACACGCTTATCAGGGTGGTGAATGGGATCGCAAACCACGAGCCTGCCGCGGCGCTCGCCGTTGTAGACGACGTGGTGATGCGAGGTCACGATCTCAGAAACTTCTGTCGCGATCTGCTGGCCCATTTTCGCGATCTTCTGGTTACTAAAGTTTCTGGGAGCGATGAACTGCTGGAGTCGGCTATTTGCGAGCGAGATGAATTGCAGCGGCAGTCGGAGCTCTTTTCGGAGGCGGATCTGGTGCGCTTCTTTCACTCCCTGGCGGAAACCGAAACCCTGCTGAAGACCGCGGCGCATCCTCGATATCAACTCGAAGTCGGTTTGGTGAAGTTGATGGAAATGCGACGGCTCGAGAACCTGGGCCAACTCATGGACCGGCTCTCTGAACTCGAGGCCTCAGTGAGGACAGGCGGTTTGCCGGCAGCTCCTACCGGCGCCAGAGCAACATCGTCTTCTTCGCATCCCCCAGCGATGGCGTCATCCGCTCGACCATCTGCTCAAGCTCCTCAATACAAATCGCCAGAACTGGTTCGAGAAAAACCAACTCCATCAAGCAAAAGCGCATCGGGAATGAGTTCAGGCTCAATCTCCTCTGCAAGTTCGCCAGGCGCTGCTACCAGGACTGCGCTGAACACCGTTTTCGAAACCGAGTTGAATGATTCATCGGACGTTGCCACTGATGTTGGCATGAGTCCAGCGGTTAACTCTGAAGGGAAGCCTGCCGCGACAGTGCAGCCTGCCGAATCCGGCTACGTTGTTGGTTCCCAAATCGAACAGATCAAAGCGTCGCTCGAAAAGAGGCGCAAGATGTTTCTCGTTACTGCTCTCGAAGGCGCGCACGCGGCGGCTATCGAAGGCGATGAGTTATGCATTGAGTTTGCCCCAGACGCCAGACACCTCCGCGATACGCTTTCCAAAAGTGAGAACGTAAAGATTCTGCGGGAAGTGTGTAGAGAGATTACGAGCCGCGACCTGGGTGTGCGGTTTGTGATTAGAGATGGCGAAGCCCTTGACGTTCCGGTCTCAAAGGAAGAAATCGAGCGGCGTGAGAAACAAGGCTTGCGCGAAACTGTTGAGAAAGATCCGGTAGTTCAGCAAATGCTTCGCACCTTTCGCGGTGAGATCGTGGACGTGACACGCGTGGATGGTGAGAAATAGAGGGCTGGTTGGCTACTTTGCGGTTTCCTGGTTCGACAATTTCAAGACATTAAGAGGCAGACGATTAGATTTGCGCCGGTGAAAATCCAGACAGGCTCTAGTGCCACCTTCTCACGTTTTAATTTCTAGATTTAGTGAGGCAGTCCTGCGAGCGATCCTTGCTTGCAGCCGAGCATGCACACGAGTTTGCCGGTTTAGGTTCAAGCCTTTCACTGTCTGACTGAGATTCATAGAACAGAAGGTTGATGCTTCATGGCTACGAAAACAAAGTACTTCGACATCGCGCTGACTGGAATTGGAATTGGCGGGTTCGAACAAACAACGCTCCAGACTCTTGAAACGTTTGAGAAGGCGAGAATCATCTTCCATCTCACTTCCTACCATCAGCGATTAAAGAAATATTGTAAACGGGTGGTAAACCTGGAGAAGGAATACTGGACCGGCGAGGTTGATACCGACGTCTATCCGCGCATGGCAAACATAGTTTTGGATGAAGCGAAAAAAGGACCCGGGGTGGTGATGGTTGGTGACGGGCATCCGGCTTATTACGACGATGTCACCTGGGATATCTACCGCCGGGCCAAAAGGCGTGGCTTGAGCGTGAAAATCCTTCCGGCGATTTCATCCATCGATTCGATGGCCGCGAACTGCGGCCTGGAGATCAATACCGGCGGTTTTCAGATCTTCGATGCCACCACGATTGTGGCAATGAATCAGGATCTCAATCCTCATATCGATATTCTGATCATGCAGATAGGATGGTTTGGAACTTCGCTGGTAGCAGATATTGAGCATAGTAAGAAGGGCCGGTTTAAGCCGCTGGTAGATTACCTGCGCCGGTTCTATCCTGAGGACCAGCCTGTAAGAATAATGTCAGCGCCTTACACTGCCAGCGATGCCCCGGTTGTGATTTCGGCCAGATTGGGTTCACTGGATCAGCATCACAAAAAGATAATGCCGATCATGTCGATGTTTATTCCGGCATTGCCGGAAACCGCGCCGTCAGAGAATGAAGAATTCATCAGAAGGACTGTCGACGTTGAGCACTTGAAGGAATTGGCGCTGATGTAAGAGGCGGTTTAATAAATCAGGACCGACACCGTGGGAGGTGTCGGTCCTGCGCGCCACGTTCACCCTTAGACGTGGCGTCTTCGCGACACTTTCGTCTTTCAAGACAAAAGTGCCTGCGCACCGGGGATGTACGCCGCTTTCGTGCATCCCCGGTCCGATCAATCTTTTTGGTGATCCGTGATAACTGATTTGCGGGAGCGTTGGCGGATTGGTGAACGCTCCTTCAAGTAGATCCTTTTGTCTCGAACCAATCACATAGGCGAGCCCCTGATAACTAATCCCTAATAAGTACAAGGTGTCGGGCGCAAGTTCCTCCAACTCTTCTATCAATGTCAACGCAGCCAGACCCGCTTTGTTGAGCGCACCAACCTGGTGAGCAACTTCAATGGCTTTTTGAAATGTAAACTGCGCACGCTCGGTTTGCTTGAGTCGGGCTAAGGCGATGCCATATGTAATGAGCGCATCGGTTAATAGACATTGATGACCGCTTTTGTCTAAGGCTCTAACCGCGCTCTTCGCGACGGCCTCGGCTTCCTTGAACTTTTTCTCCGCAATGAAAACTTGAGCGCGCGTGTAATCGAATTGAGCAGCTCGGACTCTATCCCCAACCTTGACAGCAAGTCGTCGAGCTTCTCCAACATATTTGTGAGCCTCCTCGAACCGAGATACTTGAGTGTAAGGAAGACTGCTAAACCCAACGCTGCGGATATTAGTTGTCGCTGTCAACACTTGCAAGACCTTCTGGAAGTTGCTCTATTCTTGCCAGATGTAAGAACTTTTGCATCCTCAACTTTCAAGGGAAAAAGATCCATGAAACGATTTGTAATTGCAGTAGCTCTCACCTGTGTTCTTATGGGCTCAGCTTTGGCGGGCGAGGTGCCGTCTGTTGGTTTCACCGCGCCGCCGCCCGATGAACCACCAGCTCCGACCGGTCATAAACCAGTAAATGTTTGTTGAGTCTTCGGCAAGTCATAGACTTGCCGCGCACCAGAACGGGGAATAAATATTGGTGGGGACGTCCTACTCGTAAGACACCTATGCATTCGTGCTTCGTTTCTCGCGAGCCACGGCGAGAAACGCTCGGGCGGCGTGTGAGAGAGTTGCGCCCTTGCGATAGATCAGGTGGATGCCTCTTTCCAACCGCATCTCACGCACAGTCAAAGCGACCACCTGTTTGCGCGCTATCTCTGTCTGCGCCGTCAAACGCGGCACCAGCGCCACGCCCATTCCCTGTTCCACCAGTCGCTTGATTGCTTCAAGCGTGGGCATCTCCATCGAGATGTTGAGCGGCGTCTTATACTTCTCAAAAGTTCGCACAACCTTCTCGCGATAGGGCGAGGCGACGTTGTGGGCAATGAACGACTCCGCGCCCAGCTGCTTTACCGACACCGTTTCCTTGCTTGCCAGCGGGTGGTCCGGCGCAACAACCAGTGCTAATTCATCAGTCATCACCGGAACCGAAGCGATTGAGGAATCGCTCGGCTTGTAGGAAACAACTCCAATCTCAAACTCACGTCCCAGAATTTCCGACGGGATGCGGCTGGCCAGGCCCCGCTTCACCTCTACCTTGATGTGCGGATGACGGGCGCGGAAAACGGGAAGCACCGGCAGCAGGTACATCACCGTGTATTCGTTGGCGCTGAGCAGGAGTTTGCCACGATGCAGATCTTTGAGTTCTTTGATGGCCGTGTGCGCGTGGTGGCGCAGATTGAGCATCTGCTGAGCAAACTCATGGAGCACCCGGCCCGCGGCGGTTAAGGTGCCGTCCTTGGAGGAACGATCAAAAAGGGGTTCGCCAAGTTCGAGTTCAAGCCTGCGAATCGCCTGGCTCACGGCCGGCTGCGTGCGATGCAGCGCTTTGGCCGCTCGCGAAAAGCTTTGCTCCTGGGCAACGGTTACCAGTACTTCAAGTTGGTTTATGTCCATTTTCCACCTACGGCCTTAAGTTATGACCTCTACCACCTCGAGTTATCGTATCATGATTAGTTATCCTTTCATAAAGATAATAACTTTGACTTTGGGGACCTTAGCTCTTAGGATTCCCTCCTTCGACTCAATGGAGGGGTGGCTGATGAGTATGGATAAAATCTCAATCTTCGACACAACGTTGCGCGATGGCGAACAGTCTCCAGGTTGTTCGATGGACCTCGATGAAAAGCTTCGGATGGCCCGGCAACTCGAGCATCTAGGTGTCGATATTATAGAAGCGGGATTCCCGATTGCTTCTGACGGCGATTTTGAGGCGGTCCGAGCGGTGGCAGCGGCCTGTCGAAAAGTGACTGTGGCAGCGCTCTGTCGCACCTTAGCACCGGACGTGGCCCGCGCCGCCGAGGCCCTGGCAAGGGCTGCACATCCGCGTATCCATACAGTCGTCGCCACCTCCGACATTCACCTCGAACACAAATTGCGAAAGACTCGCAGCGAAGTTATCGAAATGACTCGGGCGTCTGTGCGGATGGCGCGAAACTTTGCCGAAGAGGTGGAGTTCTCGGCGGAAGACGCGACTCGCAGCGACATCGATTATCTGTGCGAGGTGCTTTCGGTTGCCGTTGATGAAGGTGCTTCAGTGATCAATGTACCGGACACCGTGGGTTACACGTTGCCGTCTGAATACTCTCGGCTGGTGGCCACCGTGCGCGAACGCGTAGTTGGCGATAGGGATGTGACCATCAGCGTTCATTGTCACAACGACCTTGGACTCGCGGTCGCAAATAGTCTGGCCGCTATCGAAGCTGGGGCGCGGCAAGTTGAGTGCACCATAAATGGAATCGGTGAACGCGCCGGCAACGCCTCGCTCGAAGAATTAGTCATGGCCATGCATGTGCGCGCCGACCAGTTGTCATTTGAAAACAACATCGACACGCGTCAGCTTTATCCCACCAGCCAACTGCTTTCGGCAATCATTGGATCTGAGTTGCAACCGAACAAAGCCATCGTTGGCCGCAACGCCTTCGCCCACGAGGCCGGCATTCACCAACACGGCGTAATCAACAATCCGCTTTGTTACGAGATCATGACGCCCGAATCAGTAGGTGTAATGAATAACAGCCTGGTGTTAGGCAAGCATTCCGGCCGTCACGCTCTGGCGCTGCGTTATGAGGGTCTTGGCTATTCGTTGACTCAAGCCGAACTAAATGGAGCGTATAGCAGGTTTACCGAGCTGGCCGATCGCAAAAAGCGAATCTACGATCAGGATCTGATTTCCTTACTTTCAGCCGAGGCGAAAACACGTCCCGAGATAGTGCTCGTTTAGACGAAAGCGTTCCTACCTTAAGATCTCCCACTGAGCCAGTCGGAGAGAACGATCCACGAACTACACGAAAGTTCACGAAAAGTCTTTGTGGTGTTTGGTGTAATTTAGTGGACGGTTCTTAGTTTTCTCTAATTCGGACTCAAGGGTCGAGAATTCCTGTGAACAATTCCGCTGTCCGCATCGTATTTTCTCGCGCGGAGGTAATACGAAATGCGCGATCCATTTACAGCAGGAATTCTTAGTTTACTAATTCCCGGCGTGGGCCAGCTTTACAACGGTCGTATCCTGGCCGGAATTCTTTGGTTAATCATCACGCCCGGCTTTTGGATTGGAACGGGCGGCACACTGGGATGGATCTGTCACATCATCGCTGCCTACACTGCTTATTCCTACGCGAAAGATCATCCCATCCGCACGTAAAGTAAAAGGGCATTGCCAACAATGTCTGCGACGCCCTTAGACCTTCGATCCCGAGATCTTTCCACGCAGCAGTCTTCTCCGTCGTTCTTCTTGCTTCGATTACTTATCTTCCCCTCCCTTTCTGGCTGTACTTTCGATCTCATTAATATTTATTGACCGCCACTCGGTCCGCTCCGATTAGTAAACGCGACCGCGGCGATCAGTATCGAGTCTGAGGACGGAAAATGTTTGGGTCGACGTTGATTAGCAAGCACATTGCCAAGATCTTTGCTAGAAATGAGAACTGGTTCACGCGAGCAGGCCATTGACAAGCAGGTCTGACGGAGCGTAGGGTCGAGACGCGTACGATTCACAACCGTTAATCGGAGTCCTGCTCCCACAAAGCCTCACTCCTGTTAATCTAATTCTAGTGTCGCCTCAAACCTATGCGGATGGAGTACTAGCATTCAAAGTAAGCTTTAAGACCCGTACCCTTCGGGCGGAGCATCCTTCAGCTCTAATGGATCAGAGAATTCAAATTGTTTGTTCTGAAGTTGAAAGCCACCTGGCTGGTAGCTTGCGGATCACTGATCTGTCCCGGTCTGTGAATCTCTCATCATCACGGTTACGACACTTATTCAAGGCTGAGACGGGCCAGACGCTTGCGCAATATCGGAATGGCGTGCGCTTGGCAGAAGCACGTGTGCTCTTAGGAACTACCTTGATGCGTGTGAAGGAAATTAGAAATCTCATGGGAGTCGGGAGCGCCAGTCATTTCACCCACGACTTCAAAGAAGTCTACGACTTCTCTCCAACTCAATATCGAGCGCAAGCAAAAAGATTCCTCCCAATTGACGGTTCTTTTGAAGTTCTAGCCAGTTCGGGCAAGGAATAGCCGATTTGGGCTAGGCTTTTCAGTTGACCCCACTACCAACCTCTAGTAGGGTCATTTGCATCGGTCGACTCTACCGAGCGGGTTAATAATTCTTTACCTTGAAAGTTCAAGAGCGAGGAGTTACCTCAGCATGCTACCTTGTACCAAACTTCGTCCCGAGGAGATAACGCAAGAGGGAGTGAGAATACAAGATAGGTTTGGACTTCGAACTCCTAGTCTCTGGCGCATTGGTCTAAGTTATTCGCTGGTCTGTTGGGCCTTACTGCTCTGGGCGAGTTTGGCGCCAGGCTCATTCTGGTTCAATCGCACCGCACAAGCTTCACCCGCTTCACAGATTATGGTCGATTGCGCAATCCTTACTGCTTTTTTCATCCCTTTCGTCATTTATTTTCCAGCTACTCAAAAAGAAGGGGATTTGAATTCTTTCAACTCAATGTTGTCGTCGTTCAAAACAATACGTGGATATTTGAAGCAGGTTGTGGTTTGTTCCTTATTTACTTTAATTCCACTGTTTAGCGTATATGTGATGTTTGCTTTGATGAGTTGGGTTGGGCTTATAACGAACGACCTCATCATTCCCATCATATTAGGACGTTCCTTTTTGATTTTTGTCGTGTCATTGACGCTTGTTTCAACAACAACCGCAGTGGGTTTAGCTATGAGCGGCTCGCGTGCGCTGAATAACGTTGCCACGGCAATTGCAGCTTCGACGGTATTGCTGCCATTCCTTCTTTCGAAGGGGGTCACAGGTAGCACGTTTGAAGACCACTTAGTTAGGTGGGTACAAGGTCTCAAAACCTCCACAGCCATTTCCGGGTTTCCGCTGCTCATCGCAATGCTCATTGGAAGTTTTTTCACTTGGCGATATAGGCCCAAAGAACCTAACCATGAACAGGGCGCAACTGGTTCCGTTGCGCTATAACCCTCAAGATCTTCACACTTTTCTCTCCAAGCCCCAGCTTGCCGAGCGACCTTATCGAGAATGTAAAGAAATTCTGGTGGACTTGTTCTGCAAGCGCAGCTATCCGCCCCGTCCTCAACCTCAGTCAAGGAGAAACCCATGCGTAAACTAGCGGTAATGCTCCTCTCAGCCTTCGTTTTCATCTCTCAGCTTCCAGCCTTCGTAGTCACCGCTCAGCACAATGTTAAGGTTAAAGGTCAAAAGCTGCTTACTCCTACCTCGGACGCCCAAAACCGCCAGGAACAGCAACCTAATCTCCCGAGTTTATTGCAACCCCACCGCCAACTAGCTCTTCAGGAATTGGCGAGCGTAATCACAGAGGCTCAAAGCCTTCAAGACAAGACAGAGGTTTTCAGAGTCCTGTCAAAGAGTGCGAATCTAATGTGGCTTCAATCTCCTTCAAAGTCTCGGATAATGTTTCAGCAGCTGTGGCAGCTAACGAACGAACAAACTGGAGAAAATGAAGAAGCCCGGACCGACATTTTGAGGTATCTCTCTCCACGAGACTCGAAGTTAGCAGCTACTTTACTCGAGACGGCGTCTGGGGACGCTAGCCGCAGAGAAGCACCCTTTAGTCAACTGGTTAAAGGTATTGACCCTGACTCAAAGAGACTTATACGTTTGGCCTCAAAGTTGGTTCAGCAGGAGGATAATGTTCAAGCCGCCAGGGTGCTGGAGCGCGCTCTTGCCGTGACTGTCGCTCCTGCGGCACTTCAAACTCTTACAGCCTTGAGACAAAAAAGTCCTGCCCTCACTGATGCTGTGATATCCCGTACCCTGGAAAGACTCAAAAGCCGACCAACAATTCTATCCCTACCCAGCCTTTACTTGCTGGTCGACTACATTTTTCCATCAAGTCATATTGACCCGAACGCTGCTACTGCGAATACTCCAAGTCAAAAGCTTCGAGCTCAATATTTCTCAACGTCCTACAATATCCTCAACAAATCACTCAAAGAACCAGCCACATCGCTATCTGAGGAGCAGGGCTATTCCAACAACGATCTACAATTTCGGTCGATGTTTCAAAATCAGCTAGCGGGCGTACTTGCTGCCCTGGCTCCTAAATTTGCCCCTGAACTGATACCTGAGCTGACCACATTAGCAACGCAGCAGGTTGCTGGTGTTTCTGGTGATGCCACAGTGATGTCTCGCTTTATCAGGCAGCGCCTGAGTGAGAATAAAGAAAGTTCCGGAGATAGATTTACGGATATTGCTGTCGCACTCACAAAGGGCGAGATTCAAGAAGCCGAACGGTTGCTAAGTGGAGTTGAAGACCAAAACTTAAGAGCGGGTGTCGCGCAGACAATAGCGAAGGTCGCGTTTGACCTGAGCTTAGCTAAATCCGACTTCGACGACGCACTTTCCCAAGCCCGTAAACTGGAAAATCCGGAACTCAGAGCCATTCTATTTGCACAGTTGGCGCGGGCCGCCCGCGCAAAAGGTGATATAGACTTTTCGAAGTTGGTAGTGGTGGAAGCACTAAGCTTGTTTGGCGAAAGCAAGCCGAGTGGTCTACGAGCACGAGCCCTGCTTATGCTGGCGCCCGAGGCGTTGGACTTTTCAGTGCCCGATTCACTTGACCTGCTCCGTCGTGCAGTGTCGGTTATCAACGACTTGCCAAAGGGAGGCGGGGCAGAAGATTCCGGCAGATTCGAGAAGAATCTTGACGATCCCCTTACCAATTGTCCTGGACGTCGACGGCAATGGCTTCAACCTGACCAGTGCCGCGTCGGGTGTAGACTTTGATCTTAACAACATTGGCGGCCAAGAAAGGGTTGCGTGGACGAGTGCCGGTTCTGACGATGCGTGGCTTGCTCTTGATCGCAACGGCAATGGCATGATCGATAATGGTACTGAGTTGTTTGGTGACGTTACGCCACAGCCTGCCCCTCCTGCAGGTGAGAAGAAGAATGGCTTCCTCGCTCTCGCCGAGTATGACAAGCCGGAGAACGGCGGTAATGGCGATGGCATGATCGATTGGAGGGACGCCATCTTCTTATCGCTGCGCTTGTGGCAGGATACCAATCACAACGGCATATCGGAGCCGTCTGAGCTACACACGCTGCCGGAACTTGGGATTGCAACGTTAGACCTGAAATACAAGGAATCGAAAAAGACTGACCAATACGGAAACAAGTTCCGCTATCGAGCCAAAGTCAAAGATGTACACGGTGCTCAGGTGGGACGTTGGGCGTGGGATGTATTCTTAGTCAGTAGTCCGTGATTTCGCGTTGGAAATTTACCGACCATGATCCGAAGCACCCGCACTCTACGATTAGTCTGCGGGTGTTTCTCTGTCTGCTCGTCACTCTTAGAATCTCGTGTGCGATAGGAGTTGGTTTGAGTGGCTTGCAGGTGTTATTTCGCTGGCTTCGTTATCAGACGGTCGCTACCGAGAGTGTGTGAAAACGTAGCGAGAGCATCTTCAGCCTGCAAGGCTGTCAGATAGTAGCCGGTGGTCGAAGCGTAGCGCAGACCACCGGACAAAGCGAGCAGTTCGTCCGCACCCTGGCGGGGTGCCACCGTTTTCTGCCACCCTTTCCAGGGTGGAAAATCATTTTGGTTTGTCGTCCGGTGGTCTGCGCTGCGCTTCGACCACCGGCTACTATCTGGTAGCCCTTCAGGCTGGGACCACCCGCTTACTGCTCCCGTTTACGGGCGGGCGGGTTTTAGTTCTGGCGGGACAGCGCGCGGAATATCCCCATCGTCTTCGGAGGGATTCTTTGCTTGAGTCTTAGAGGGCCCACCTCGCAGTCCTGGCGGAAGACTTGGAGTCGGAATCCTGACTGTGGCAATCGGATCGGTACGACGGAGTATTGCTCCGCCACGTCCGGCCACCCAGACGTTGTAACCCCCCCGGTAGGCGACTGAGAAGAGTGGCGTGCTGGTAATCGTAGGCTGCACCTGCCAGGTTGCGCCACCGTCTCTGCTGTTAAGAATTCTTCCCTGCTCGCCGGTAATGAGTATGTCGTCGCGGCCGCCGACCGCCACGGCAAAAAGATTGGTGGCAAAGCCGCTTTCGAGATCTTTCCAGGTGGCGCCGCCGTCATCGGTGCGAAGAATGATTCCGCGCGCTCCGACAATGTAACCTCGCTGAGTGTCTGCAAAGGCGATGGCATAAAGCCATTCCTTCAGATTCTTATCAACCCGCTTCCACGTTTCGCCGGCATCTTCAGTGCGCAGGATCGTTCCGTTGGAACCGACAGCAACTCCATGCAGTTGATCCGTGAAGCTGACGGCTTCGAGCCAACTGAAGATGTTTGCGTTTTGAAAGTGCCAGGTGACGCCGCCATCTTTCGTGTGCAGGATCATCCCGCGCGCGCCGACGGCCCATCCGTTTCCGGGTGAAACGAAGTCAACGCTGAAAAGATCTTCCCTGCCTTCGATCGCGACAGGCGTCCACGTCACTCCACCATTCAGCGTGCGAACGATTGTTCCTCGATCTCCAACCGCGACCCCGGTTTTCGGATTTACAAACTTGATTGAATTGAGCTGGTTCGTAGTTCCCGAAGGACGCACGGTCCAATTCTTTCCGCCCGAACTGGTGTAGAGTATTTTCCCGCGCGCGCCGACGGCCCAGCCGTGGGAGTTGTCGGAGAAGTAAATGTCTGCGAGATCTTCACGCCCGCCCTCGGTCAGGCGACGCCAGGAACTTCCGCCGTCGTCGGTACGCACGACCAGGCCATCTGCGCCTGCGGCCCATCCAACAAACTCATCGGCGAAATGCAAGGTAGTAAGTTTGGGACTGGTGCGAACGTTGACGGGCAACCAGATCTTGCCACCATCTCCCGTGGTCAACACCTGGCCACGCTCGCCCGCGGCCCAGCCGTGGTTCTCATCAGTAAAGGAAACTGCGAAGAGGTCTGTCTTAACCAGCGTCTCAAGGAAACTCCAGGTCACACCTCCGTCGTCGGTTTGGAGCACAGTACCCTGGTAGCCCACTGCCACCGCACGCCTGGCGGAAACAAAAGAGACGCCGGTGAGTACTACACTGCCGATACCGGGGTGAGCCCTCCAGTCAGCCCCGCCATTGCTTGTCATCAAGAGCGTTCCGCGTGACCCGACCGCAATGCCGGTCTTCGTGTTTATGAAAGCGACGGAGAATAAGTGGGCGGTGGTGTGCGCAGTCTGAGCCTTCCAGGTCAAACCGCCGTCAGTCGTAGAGACGATCGCGCCAAACGTTCCAACGGCCCATCCATGCAAAGGATTATCTGGAGCGAAGGTCACGCAGAAGAGATGGTCTTTCGTACCCGTTGGCCTGGAGATCCATTTGCTGCCGCCGTTGACGGTAGTCAGAATCACGCCGCGCGCTCCGGAAATCACGGCGCGCGATTTGTCCCTAACATAAAGGCCATAGAGCGTGGTGCTGGTTTCCGACGTTTGAGGTTCCCATTCAAAACCACCATTGCGCGAACGCAGAATGGCCCCGTCGCTGCCAACCGCCCAGCCGTATTTCTTGTCGGGTGCGAATTTGATTGAGTTGATCGTATTGCCCTGCGGTAAAGGATTCTGCCACTGCCAACCCGGCGATTGCTGGGCCACCATCGATGGGGGCAAAGCAAAACAGAAGTGCGCCGCGAGCAGAAGGAAATAAATCCGCAGCGCATGCGAACTAAGAAACAGCCTGATAGTTTTGGAAACGAGACCCATCAATTACTGAAGACTGAAACGAGGTTGCTTATGTCGGGAAGACTTTAGATTAATGGAAGGCAGAATTATAAGGATCATGGCCCGTGAAAGCGAGTCAACCGATTCCGATTCGCGATTCATCGCGTGTGAAAACTGCCTGACTACATTGGTTCGTGTTGTTTCGTGTGGGTTCGTGGATCGCTTTATTCTTCGCAGAATCGGCTAGCCTTTTTCCGCAACCTCCCCCGACATTGTCCCGGGCTTTTATTTTACCGTGGGCGGTCGATACCCGCGCTCGACTCGCCAGCCTTGCGAGCTATGTTTCAGTTTGGCAATAGTTAAGGCGTGAGGCCTCCCACATGCCCGCCACCGCGCGCGCAGGTGTCTGTGGCTGCGATTGCTGTTTTCATGCGCGATGGCGATCTCTAAACCTTCGGTGATCGTGGATGCTTTTGCGCCGTTTTCAGTTGAGGTGGCTATCGGTTCATCTGGCAAAGCGGGAACGTAGTCAGTTTCCTCTTCAACATACCGGATGCAGACATACGCCGGTCGGAGTCCATCCGCGGTAGAGGCGACGACTACCCGGCGAGCGCCCGGGAGCACAAGCTCATTACCTTCGCAGTCCAGGGCTAAGCCGGGTTCGACAATGATCTGCCCGGACTGAACGCCGACCTCAAGACCGGAAACAATGCCGAAGCCGTGCAGAGTACGATTGTGCCTTTTTAATTTTTCGCGAAAGTACTGTTGTTCCAGTTCGAGGCTTTCAGCTGTGAGCACCTGACCAGTAAAGAAACGAAGTCTTTTGAGCGATTGCGATTCGGCCATACTCTCCAGTCATCCACCGCCCCTTGTCCTATCAACGTGCACCGGTCGGCGGTGCCCACCTCTAAACGAATCGGTTCTTATTCGGCTTCCACCTTCAGCGCCACCTCGAGCGGATCCATGTCTCCAACTCGATCTATCGCCTCACGCAGCACGTCTTCATCAACAACACCTTGAGCCGCGATCTTACGAGCTCCGCGATCGACGGCTTCCTGAATTACGTGGCCAACGTGTCCCCGGGTCCATTCCCATTTCACTCTGTGTCTTGCCGCCGCTTTGTCGAGCCGCTGCCACCACTCGTGATTGGTCTTGCGCCGGAAGCGGCCACACATGGTTTCGACCACATAACGGGAATCAGTGAACAAGTGGACCAGGCAAGGCTCACGCAAAGATTCGAGTCCCAGTGCGGCGGCTGCAACTTCAGCTTGCTGATTTGTGGCCTGGCCCAGGTAAGCTCCCACCGCCCGCCACACGCCCTTAAACCCGAGCAACGCAAACGCGGCCGCGCGGGTGGAGATTTGCCCGTTGCCCAGACTCGAGCCGTCGCAAAAGATCGTGACTTGTTTCATCCTGACAAGACAAACCAAACGCAAGGTTAGGGATAATAAACCACATTCAAGTCGGGAAAGTTCAAGTTGACGTGATCGAAGTCATGCGTGAGAAGGGTGAGTTTGTAGTGAACCGCACTAGCCGCTATCCAGGCATCTCCGGCTTCCAGCCTTCTACCGATTCGCTTGCAGTGGGTACTAAGCCGTGCCCACGTTTTAGCTAATTCTGAATCGTAGGGAATCACCAGGAATTTTTGTAGAAAGATCTCAAGACCAGTACGCAGTGTCGTTCCCCAGTTGTTCTCTTCAGCCCACGACCACAGCTCGGCGACGCTCTGAAAACTCACGGCCAGGATTTGACCTTCCATGTCGTTCTCATATTTTGCACGCAACGCATCATCGTTTTTCTTTGGGTGTAGCAGACTCGCGACTGTGGTATCAAGTAAGACCGTGCTCATTTGGATTGCTGATCCTCAGATTTGAGCTGGCCTCGGGCCTGTCGTTCCGACAGAACGAAGTTCATCAAAGCATCCGGATCATCATCGGCTGGCCACAAAGCAGCAAGTTCATCAAGATCGTCGATTGGTGTAACGGCCTGTTCGGCAATTAACCGGCCCAAAGTATGTTCCGCCTCCTGGGCTACTTCATCTTTCTCGGGCGTATCAACTTTACTCATGTGTTAATACCTCCATCCACATTCTTCTCGGCTCAACCGGCGTATTATGAACCCTCGTTCAATCATCGGGAAGTTGCTCGGGAAGTCTCGGGTTGGTCCGTTGAACTGTAGAAAAACTCTAGCGTAGCGTCCGCGGTTCCCGTGGCACCTTTGAATTCAATAACTTAAATCTAGCCTGCCGTTTTGCGAGCCAGGCCTTGTGCAAGAAGGGGCCGACTGCACGGCACAGTGTTTCTTTTCCAAAGTCCTTGAGGTCCTTCTCTTCTTCCAAAAACTTGATGGCGTCAAAACTCCTTATTGTCCTATCGTAATCTTTCCTGACCGAACTGCTCACGAGAATGCCTTCCCTTGGTATTGCACTTTGGACTCGCGAAGTGAAATTCACGTTCAGCCCGTAGATGTCGTTCTCTCTAATCTGAAGCTGACCCGAGTGTATCGCTACTCTGATCCCAATGTAATCAACACTCGTGTCGATTGAAAATTCGACGGCGAATTCTACGGCCTCACTAGGAACACGGAAGGCCATCATCATTAGAGAATCGCCGATCACCTTCACAACATAACAATCATAGTGCGAGGCGAGTACGCGTGCCAAGGAAAAATGATTGAATAAGCCATCAATCCACTCTGGGTCACGCAGCTTCATTCCTATCTTGGTTGACTCGACTATGTCTGTAAACATTAGCGTCAAGGTAAGGTGCTTGGAACCAGCCCATTCTTCCAAAGTTGTTGGAACTTCGTATGAAGAGGACATACCTTCTCCAGTCTCCAGGGACTTACTCGTTCACTTTCAGCACCGCCAGAAACGCCTCTTGGGGAATCTCGACGCGGCCGCTTTCTTCACGCGTTCTCTAGAAAGTTAGGCGGCGCGTAGAACCCGCGTTTGCGCAACGACTCTGGAGCTTGTGTCTCGCACAAGGCCCGTAAGCGCTTCATCGTTGCAGCCGCTTTCACCAAATGAATTGGTTCGGGCAAAGCGCCAATCTCGTTCGTCCATGGCGGCGGTTCCTGGTGCAAGCGTTGGGCGAACAGTTCTAGCAACGATGCCGCGGCAGCAAGTATCCTTAAATCAGATGTTCCCGGTCGGGGATAGGCGCGCAGGTTCGGACGCTCGTCCAACAAATCCTGGGCCAAGCTGCGGAGCAATAGGCTGTCCTGGTTGATGGCTGCTTCCGCCAGCTCCTCAATCGTTACCATGTTGGGCCTCCCACAAGTCTGCAAACGCATACTGCGCTTTAAGTTCGTCACCGGGAACCAGGTGTGGTTCCACTTCTTGCCATATGTTTTCGCGGCTGCCCTTCATCTTCAAGTAATCGCCACGCATCGGCTATGTCGATGTCATCACGCCAAGCCGACAGCTTCATCGCCAGGAGTTGCCCAGTGGCCGGGCTGCGGACTTCGATGCCTGGCGCCGAAAGAACGACTGGACCGGAAGTGAGTCCAATCAGATAACCTTTCGCTCCATCGTTCAACCAACCGTTTGACCAACCGTGTTCCGCAGCTACTATTCGAGCCAATTCTCTGACTATTCGCGCCTCGCCTGGCGCCAAAATGGCCACGTCCACGTCGCGCGTGGATTCGCGCGCCTGAAAGCGCAGAACCATCAATGCTCCACCAACGAGAGCCAACTCGATCTTGATGCCAGATTGGACGGCGAGTTGGCCCAACCGCTCCATGCCTTCAACGATTTCTTTCCTGGTGAAGGTTGCCATCTTCGCGACAATGCCTTTACTGACATTAAAGCACATATGTGCGCCCTGGTTGTTCCAACAATCAATGGCAGGGCGAATTCATTCATTCACTTTCAATACTGCCAAAAACGCTTCTTGCGGAATCTCCACACGCCCGACCTTCTTCATCCGCTTCTTGCCTTCCTTCTGCTTCTCAAGCAACTTGCGTTTGCGGGAGATGTCACCGCCGTAGCATTTGGCAATC
>Ga0137394_10001601_pt1 | contig 16607 bp, 11 predicted proteins | sample czobulk116metaG_FD_108278 | JGI IMG/M metagenome (GOLD analysis project Ga0137394, IMG submission 108278) | Vadose zone soil microbial communities from Angelo Coast Range Reserve, California, USA - czobulk1.16 metaG | ecosystem: Environmental > Terrestrial > Soil > Vadose zone | place: USA...
AACCATGAGTGGCAATATGCAGGATGCGATACTTCGTTATGTCGCGTGCTTCAATATTTTCCTCACTTGCATCGAGATCCAGCCAAACGTCCGCCTGGCCACCAGCCGCTTTCGCTAGTTTCACGATTTGATCGGCTTCAGCTCGCGTACCTGCGAGACGCGCCAGGGGCAAGCCTTGCATCTTCGCAGTCGCGGCGGTTGCCTCAGCGTCCTGATGCGAAACGTCACTTAGCGCGCTTTGGATTCCGAGGCCTCGGGTTTCGGCGGCACTGGAAGAAGCAGGCGCGTGCGCCCGTGTATCGCTTGAATTGAACACCGGGTCGGCAACGATCAGTATCGCACGGTCTGACTTCCTATTCTCCTGCGCTCGTATTGCTCCAATCACAGATGCCGAAGGCGCATAAATAATCTGGTTAGATTTGATCAGGTATGGAAGAGACGAATAGTCGGCGCTGTCTGAGCTTTTCACGAGTGCCTCAAAGGGAACGTAATTCAGCGCGCCGTCGGCCACAACCAAAATTCGCTTTTCTCCAATCATGGATGCTGCGGGTTCGACCACCGCCTTGTAAACTCCGGCGGAAGCGGCCACGAAGGCTGCGGCATCTTCCGCGAAAGGAGCGGCACTAACACCAAGCCCGCGTTGCGAGTCGGCGATAACATCGATACCGACAATCCGTCGCTGAAGTTTCGCAGGAATCAGTTGGGCTCGGAGATCGGTGGCCAGTTTATCGATTGTGGATCGGGCCGGCAGTTTGTAAATCGACGCACCGCTTTTTGTGATCGCCCAAAGATACGAGGCCTCGCTTCCCAAACTGTACTCAAGCAACACCGCCTGGTCGTCAAGCACTTGTTGCTGAACATCGGCAAGCGAAAGGGTTTGGCCAGCGGTTAGACTCGCGTAACGAGGACTGGCAGTCCTGATTTGGTTCTCAATCTCATCAAACTCTGTCTGCAGTTTTTCGAGTTCACCTTCAAGTTGAGATGGTTTTTTCTTCTCTGGCTCGTTAGACAAACTGATTCCCATCAGCGCTTCCGCTATTTCCTGCTGCTGGTCCAGGTTCTCCTGTTTGCGCTTCAGTAACTCGGCAGGAATCCCTTCAGTGATCGACGCGCCGGTCTCGCTCAACATATCGAGCAGCGAGCGCGATCGGGACTGCTCCGTCACCTTGAACGCCTCCGCTGCATAGTCCAGAGCCTTGCCCGCGAACGGCGCGCTTCCGGGAGAGGACAAGAGGGCCATCTCCGCCAGAGCGCTCGCGGTTTCGTCGAAAACATCTTTCGTAGTGGCCAGAAAAGATGTGCGTGCTTCGTCAGCCCGCAGACTACCCGCTCTCAGTGTTTCTACGGTCTTGATCGCTTCACGATAGTTACCCAGTGCCGCCTCCCGCATCAACATGGCCTTTTTTGGATCCTTCTCCAGAGCGGCTTGCGACCACAGACTTCTACCCAGTCCGCGTTGGGCGGGCCACATCAAATCCAACTGTTTGTCGTCCCTGGCCCCTTTGGCTGCTTGCTCATAAAGCTTGCCTGCTTCCTTGTAATCTCCCTGCCGCCATACCACATCCGCCAGGCTCGTCCGCGCGGAGGCCCGGAAGCGGCGCGTCTGGCCCAGGTTCGCAATCATCGGCAAGGCACCCTTACCTGCGTCGACGGCATTCTGAAAATGCTTTTGAGCGGTTACCAGATCGTTATTGGAGTAGGCGATGCGGCCCATGCCCACTTCGTAAGTCATGTAAACGATCGCGATGCGATACTGCTCGAGTTCCTTCGTCACAACCAGCGCTCCGCCCACAGCCTCGGCGGCCGAGCCAAGCGCAACACTATCGGTTGCGTTTCCAATCGCGATGCCAGAAGCCAGCTTGCCAAACATCCCGCCGGCTTTTTTGGCGGCGCCCTCCGGTTTCCTGGGACTCATCCGCGAGTAGGAACTCACCGCATCGCTCATCTGGCCCAAGCGGTAGTTAGTGTCTCCGATCTTGGCGAGCAATAGTTGAGCGTTGAAGCCTGTGTCCTTAACGCTCGCCGCCGTATTAGCGGCAGTAGCTGCCTTTGAATCAATCAGTCGAGCGGCGCTGCCTGTTGCGGCGGCTTCCTGCTGTTCCTTACTCAGCGCGCCGGTCAGTGCCTGGTGAGCCTTCTGATAATGATCCAACGCAGTTTTTTCCTGGCCCTGCCGCAAATATAGATCGCCCAACTCCTTTTCCGCGGCCGCTATCCCGTGGTTGTTCTTGGCAGTGTTGTAAAGCGTAAGGGCTGTTTGAAGCTGCCCCAGCGCCTGATCCGCTTTCCCTCGCCTTAGTAGACGCCTGCCCTCCTTTAGTGCGGCGGAGGCATGGTCTGCTTGCTGAACCGGCGCTTCAAATGCGGTGGTAACCTCGTGCGAAGCGGCCACGGTGTTGAGTCCGAGCAATAGACTGACACCTAAGATAAGGCTGACGAATGTGGTGGCCGTGGCTTTCACGATAACTTTCTCCTTCTATTCCAACTCCAACTCGTTTGCATTCCCGGTTTCAGCCTTGTGTCTCAAATTCAAAGTTGTAACGAGCATTTTCTTGCTTGTCGAAGCTGTCAGCATTATCAGCGACGGTTCCGGATCGTCTCGGTTGAGACCGATCCCGCGCGTGGCACCCTGACGTTCAGACGCAGTTAGCGAATCTCCAAAACTACCTGCTCTGGCACTCTTGACAGGCTCATCCAACTCTTTCTTGATTTGCGCCCATACCTCTGCTGTGGGCTTCCATGGACACTTACCTTCGTTGTAGTGACAAATGAAAATCAAGTCATCTTCGATCGGTACAGCCGGAAGTGGTTCCCGGGAAAAAACAAAATAAAGCTTCTCGGAGCCGCTGTTTTGGTCGAAAGTAAACCATCGCAGTCTCTCCTCCTCGGCGGCACTGGATGGAATTTCCCAGGGCACGTGCCCTTGAATAAAATTCCCCGCTTCCTCCAACTCCGCATCCGGGTAGATCATCGTCGGCGGACCGTCATCCGTGGTATTGAAAACGTAGAGGAAGCCATCGCTATTAGTTTCCAAAAGAACTCGCACATGTTCGCCCTTGCGAAATGTGCGAGCCGGATCTGTGCGCACTGCCAATCCATTCGAATCGCGCACGAACAATGTCAGGCCCAGGCCCAGGCGTTGGGGACTTGGCTTCTGCGGAGTTGGATTGGAGCCGGGATTGGGAGTGGGACTGTGCTCGACAACAGGATCACTAGTCGGGTTAGGCCGGCGCCGGCTTGGTCTTGAAGCGGCTTTGTCAGTCTTAGCCGAGGCCTTTGGCCGGGTGGTAAGAAACGCGCCCCTAACATCTTCGTTCTGTTGCGCGTGGGCCAGCATTACACCCAGGCTCGCAAGAGCAAGTAAGAGACTCAAAAAGATAACCTTAGTTCTCATGAAAAAATTCTCCTTCAACTGAAGCCAAATCTTGGGGGAGCAGCGGTTTTATTTGTGTTGGATCCTCACTTCGAAAATCAGCGGAGTACTTGAATCTTTGGTAGGATCAGATTGCGGTACCTTAACTGTAACAAAAGGCGCCGACACGTTTTTGTCATTAAGCTCCGCGACGGGTTCGCTCGTTTTATGCTCCGCCAGGAAATTGCTCAATGCCGTGTGCTGCGCCTCGCTCATTGGTTTGCCACTCACCGGCTCGCTGAAAAGGGCAGGATCGGTTAATGGCGTAGTAGAAAAGACTATGGTGTACGTCTCAGTCCCAGGCTTTTTATCCAATTCCAACCAGTGTTCTATTCCGCTTGGAAAGCTGAAGTCGGCGCCCTTAGTCACCTGATTATTTTCCAGGCCAGAGACCTCTGCTGGATACAACGTCAGGAACGCCGTAGGTCGATTTCCTTCTCCGGGTCCAATGATGTAGAGATATCCACCTTCGCCAAACTTGAAATGAAATTTAAAGGCCTGTCCGGAATCCAATGGAACGGCGCCCGCTACCCGGGTCGGTTGCGCAGCAAACGAGTTTGGCAAAGTTTCGAGCCAGTAGTTGGCCACTTCTCTGGTGGCGGCCGAGGTTTCCGGCCCCGATGAACCATCCGCGCCGTTTGCCGGACTCTTGCCTTTTTCCGCCGCAACGCCGGATTGATCTGGTTTTGATTTCAGCCAGTTGAATGCAAGAAATCCACCCACCCCCACTATCGCCAGAATTAACACTAGTACTCCCGCACCAACCAATAGCAGCGACTTGCCACGAGACTTTTGCGGGGTCGCCAAGCCTTCGGCAGCCTTTGGCTGTTGCTGAACCGTCATGCTGGATGACATGTCATCAGCGCGCGCGGGGACCACATTAGCTGGCAACGGACTCATTGGGGGCCCAGAGCCCGGTGGTGTCGTGGGTACGGCGTCGAAGGTGACAATGGTGGGCGCGTTTACGTCGGAGCGTGTATTTGAAGCTTGCGGTATCCCCAGGGTGTGAACAGACGATGCGTGGGCGGAAGGAACATGAGTCACCGTCCGCTCTGCTTCGCCCGCAGTTGGTGTCTCAAGAAGCGCCGTGCGTAACTGCGAGGCAAGCTCTCCCGCACTCCCCTGCCGGTCATCGCGGTCTTTGGATATAGCTCGACCGATCACATCGCTGACGGCTCTCGACACACCTGCAACCTGTTCACTTAGTGGAGGCGGAGTGACCGAGATGTGCTCGCGTCGTAACTCATTCAACGTCACCGCGGAATAGGGACGCTTGCCGCTGATCATCTGGTAAGCAACCAGGCCCAAACTGTAAATGTCTGCCCGGCCATCAATTTCAAAACTACCGTCACGCGATGGTTCGCCCCATTGTTCCGGTGACATGTAATAGGGAGTGCCCAGCATCTGACCCGCCATCGTGAGTTCGGTAGTTCCGTGGCTTTCCACGCCCGCGATTTCGCGCATCTTGGCGATTCCCAGGTCAAGCAGCTTCACCACCGGCTCCCCGTGGCCCTTCCCAATCATGATGTTTTCCGGTTTCAGATCGCGATGGACCACGCCCATAGAGTGGGCGGTGTTCAAGACGCTCATGATTGGTTCGAGAACTTCAAAAGCTTCCGCAGGTGTAAACCGCCCGCGTTTCTTTAATTCGGCGTCCAGCGTGTGGCCGTCGACATACTCCATAACCATGTAGATTGTGCCGTCGCTGGCCGTTCTCAGATCGTGAACTGCCACGGCGTTAGCATGTCGAAGACGTCGTGCCGCCTGACCTTCGCGACGGAAGCGGCGGAGCCAGTCTGCGTTGTTACGTACTTCAGGCGGCAGAATTTTTATTGCAACACGATCTCCCAGCAGAATGTGACGAGCAAGATAAACGGCGCCCATCCCGCCCTTGCCCAGCAAAGATTCGATCTGATACTGGCCATCGAGAACCAAACCAACCAGGGAAGACGGGTCGTCTTCCAGAACTTCGCCGTCGGTAGGACAGAAGCTCACGCCATCTTCATACTTTGTTTTGCAAAGGGTGCAGTATTTCATTCAGGCTTAAGTCGGGAGCGATCGTCGGGGTCACTGTTTCTGGGAGGCTAAGGCCATGTGCAATCAATTCGCGACGTACATATGGGGGAGTGTCGGAAGCCGTTAGTCTAACATATCACGGCCATCAACAATTATTCCCCGGAGGCTCGGTTTTCTTGTCCGTTTAGAAAGGGCACTTGTGCCCCTCGGTGCGACTGCGGACAAGTCCGCTTCCAAACGGATTAGGAGCGCGGGCATCTTGCCTCCACGCTGTTCGGCCTCGCAGCGACAGCAGGCAAGATGCCTGCGCTCCCAGTTCTAAGCCGCTGGTGCATAGATGCGACGCGCGTATTCCTCAACCATTCGGTCGCTGTTGAATTCGGGGACGAGCGTGGCAATGGAACGTTTCATCATTGAGAGCCAATTGCGGGGCAAACCTGCCTGATCGCGATCATAATAAAGCGGCGCCACTTGGTGTTCCAAAATGTTATAGAGCGATTCGGCATCGCTTGTGTCCACGTCTGCTGCCTCCGCGCCTTCCACCAAACTGCCAATCGCAAATCCATTTGAGCCGTCATAGCCTTCGAGCCACCAGCCATCAAGCACGGACAGATTCAGTCCGCCGTTCATTGCAACCTTTTCTCCGCTGGTTCCAGAAGCTTCAAGGGGGCGTCGTGGAACGTTTAGCCAAACGTCTACCGACTGGACCAACTGACGGGCAATCTCATGATCGTAGTTTTGAAGGAACACTGACCGGTGGAATTCTTCGGTACCGGATTCCCAGCTAGCGACTTGTTGCAGAATGAATTTCGCTTCCTGGTCCTGCGGGTGAGCTTTTCCGGCAAACACAAATTGGACCGGGCGATCCGCGTTGTTGATAATTTTAAGGAGCCGCTGCGGATCTCTCAGCAACAAGTTCCAACGCTTGTAGCCAGCCACGCGCCGCGCAAAACCAATTGTCAGCGCGTCTGGTTCGAACATATGTCGCGCAGCTTGGCTGTACTCCTCGGTTTCGCCCCCATTGGCGCGAGAGAGAAGCGATCTTTGCCGAATAAAAGCGATCAGACGCCCTTTCAGAAGCAAGTGTGCGGCCCACAATTCCTCGTCAGGGATTTGCGCAATGGCTTGCGTCCACTTAGCCCGGTCACGTAGCTGCTTCGCCCAGTCCGGGCCGATATGTTTCTCGTAGAGCGATTGGATTAATGGGGCGATCCAGGTTGGTGCGTGGACGCCGTTTGTGACATGCGTAATGGGAACCTGCTCAATGGTGTCTTCAGTCCAGAGCTTTTGCCAAAGTGCGCGCGAAACCTCGCCATGCTTGCGGCTAACCCCGTTTGTCGAGCGGCACATTCTGATCGCCAATGGGGTCAAGCCGTAGGGCTCGTGTGGATTGTTACGATCGATGCGACCCAACGCCACAAACTCTTCATGAGTTAAGCCAAGCTCTTCCTCATAGCTTGAGCCAAACGAGCGCGTCAGCAGTTCAACGTCAAACTCATCGTTCCCGGCCGCGACCGGAGTATGAGTAGTGAATACGCAACGCTCGCGCACCAGTTTCGCAGCTTCCACAAAGGTTAACCCTTGCGCTTCAATTAACTCGCGAGCCAATTCGAGCGTAAGAAAAGCGCTGTGGCCTTCGTTCAGATGAAACACGGCTGGTTGGATATTGAGCTTTCGCAGTAACCGCACGCCCCCGATTCCCAATAACATTTCCTGGACAATGCGCGTCTCGCGATCGCCGCCATAGAGGTGGCCGGTTACAAAGCGATCGGTTTCCTGGTTCCCGGCGATGTTTGTGTCCAGTAGATATAGCGGTACACGACCAATGTCAGCTCGCCAAATCTGCGCACGCACGAAACGCCCGCGAATCAACACTTCAACCAGCAAGGGCGCCCCATCTGCCGTCTGGATCTGATGGAGCGGTAACTGCTCAGGATGAGTTTCTCCATAGAACTCTTCCTGCCAGCCTTCGCGATTTAGGCGCTGCCGGAAATATCCGTAGTGATAAAGCAGACCGACCGCAACCAGGGGCAGGCCCAGATCGCTCGCGGACTTGAGATGGTCTCCGGCGAGCACGCCCAGCCCACCCGAGTAGAGCGGCAACGAATTGTGAACACCATACTCAGCACAAAAATAAGCTACGGGCTGTTCCGGGGTAATGGCGCTAGACCTGGTTGAGTTGGCCCCAGGGTCTAAGATCTGAGAGTTGAAATCTGGGATATGGGAACTGACTGCTGCCAAACCCGCGGTCGGGGCCATGTAATGGGCAAACTGCTCCGCCAGCCGTCGCACTCGTTCGACGTAAACTGGGTCAACGGCCATCTCGGCCAGGCGGTATTGGGAAACTTTTTCGAGGAGCAGGCGGGCATTGTGCTCCCATTCATCCCAAAGTTCAGTATCCAGATCACGAAAGAGGCCCGCGCCTTCCGAAGACCAACTCCACCAATAGTTCCAAGCGACCCGCTTGAGAGCTTGCAGCGGAGCTGGTAATGCAGGAATTTCAGCCAACGGTTTCTTGTTTAGGTGTTCAAAAGTTTCAATCATCTCAACGTAGGACAGACATTCCTGTCTGTCTTGGAATGGTCAAGGTCGACGCAAAAACAAAGCGGTTCTTATAACACACCCTGTCACTCACAGCGAAAACCCAAAAGGGTGTACGCTAATTTGCAGGTAAGGAAGGGGGCATGCCCCCTTCCTTACCTGCGAATTGGCACTGCTTGAGTCCTCCTTCTGGATCGCTAAGCACCCGCAAAGTAACGCGAAGGGATCGGAGGCGTGCTTAGGTAAACTGGTGATTCGCGAGAAACGCGTCGGCATCGTCGCGCTTAAAGAAAACCAGTCGCACTTCTTTTATGATCTCGTCGTCTGCCAGAAACTCCATCAGTGCTTGCGAAGAAACGGCAGCCGCCTCGTGCCGGGGATAGCCAAACACACCCGTCGATATTGCGGGAAATGCGATGGACATGAGGGAATAGTCGGCAACCAGACGCAATGAATTCTGGTAACACGCAGCCAGCAATTGCGCTTCACGCCCGTTATGCTCGCCGTATACCGGACCTACGGTATGCACGACATATCGAGCGGGAAGATCTCCAGCCGTCGTGATCACTGCCTCGCCGGTAGGTAGACCTTTAGGATACTGCGTGCGTCTGATCTCTCTACACGCTTCGAGAATTGCCGGCCCGCCAGCGCGATGAATGGCGCCATCAACTCCTCCTCCGCCCAGCAATGAAGCGTTAGCTGCGTTTACGATAGCGTCGACGTCCTGGCGGGTGATGTCGCCCACGGTTAGAACAACTCGTCCACCCAGGAATGTTTGTTCTGGTTCAGAGTTCTTCATGGGACCGCGGGCGCCCTCGCCCGCCGCTATCAGAGTTTAGCCCTATCATCGCAGCATGAGTCTGTCTCACGGTTGCGGGCGAGGGCGCCCGCGGTCCCATGAAGAAGCTTCATATTAGGTAGCCGCCGGTAGCCTAAAGGTTGAACTCTAATCGATCGAGATGTCGGGATCGGAGGTTTCGGTATCTACCACGGCTTCGTCTCGCGGCTTAACGTCAATCTCTTCAAACATGTCCTGGCGGCGTAGAGCTTCAGCGACGCCCTTCGCTTTCAACTCAGTTAGCGGATGGTCTGCACTCGCACTGGCAATCAGGAACAGACGATCATCGAGCATTACGACCCCTAACGATCCAAGCGTGACGCCTGGCGTGATCTGGATCTCGTTCATGTTATGGATTTTGAAATGGCCGGTTTGTTCGACCCAGTCTTCAATGAATGGATCTCGCAAGGCATGTTCGGCTTCGGATTCCGAAAGATATGCTCCCTCGACGATTAGACAATATTCGCGCACGTTCCCAGTCGAATTACCAGTCCATTGAGATGTGAACCGCTGGTGAGCTGCTATTGGGTCGAAAGATTAGCTTGACTACCCTTGTAATAATGTAAGGGCATTTTGTCATCGGATCTTGCCAATGCGCCCTGCTCATCAGAATCCTGCCAACTCTATCACCGCGCTTCGTCTCGATCCAAGGAAAATGTAACGCAAACTGTCAGTTTGCGGTGATGGCGTAAAGATTCCAGGGACCGTTGCGGTATGAAGCCGGCAGTTCAGAGTTTAGCGTTTAGGCTGCTGATTCGAAACCACGCAAGCTAAAGCTTGGACTCTAACCTGCCGGTTCTGTTCCGCCAGCATCGCAAACTAACAGTTTGCGTTACAAAGAAGAACGCCGTCCGGAGTTCGAACTCCGCGACGGCGTCTTTGGTTTTTGCAGCACTTTAATGCTGTGTCCAGTTAAATCAACTTATGACGCGAAGACTTCCTGCTCATTCAGCGTCTGCTTGAGCTGCTTGAAGTAGGAATCGAAAGTCACGAAGCCATTCGTTCCCTGAAAGAATGCTTTCCCGCCCGTATCCCGGGCCAGCCGACTCAGCGAATTCTGACCATAGCTGGCAGCGATCCGGCTCCGGCTCGTCAAACCAACCGAAGGAGCGTAGAACGAATAGACCGCGACGTTCTGTTGGTTCGCATGCTTAATCGCCCGCAGCAAGTCCATCGTGTTCCCAGAGCTGGTTATGTCGAATCCTCTCGAGGTGTCGAGTCCGTCCGAGATAAGCAATACCGCGTTCTTACCTTTCAGTCCGTCGAAGTGACGTAAAGCTTCGATAACTTCAACGTAAGGGTTGTACGGCGCAGCGGCGTCATTCGATAACGGCATTCGCAATGAACGAGCGGCCTTGTCCAGGTCGCCTGTAAACGGCTGCCTGACTTGTAAGGTGCCGGTCGTAATGTAGCCTACCATCACACGCGAGCCGCTCGGCAGCGAGCGTATGAAGTCGCGGGTAACAGCAAGTTCATTGCTCACCTGCGATGTCAGATCATCCTGAATCAGGATCGCAAGGTTCAGCGGTTCCAATACTCTTGCGTTCTGTTTGTCATTTCGTTTATCGGTTGCGTCTGTCGCAAACGTCGCTACACTGGCGGTAAACGCCAAGAGCATGACGGCAACAAACGACGTTAATTTCCTGTAAAACATGGTTCTTTCTCTCCAAAAATATCCGAATTTTGTTCACTATTTCGATGCGTGGGCTCGTGATTAGGATGGCTTAACCCGCTGTGGCAACCGCCGCGAAAGACGGATCGCTCGTGCTGTTTCATGTAATGCGCGTTGATGGTCTTCTGCCATCGGTCCCGCTAGCTTGCCTTTCGCCTTCTGGCTCGGATAAATTTGCTTCGCACCGAACACTAAGTAGGACAGGCATTCCTGCCTGTCCCCGCATGGAACAGGTTTCCTGCCTGTCGTTGCACAAGTAGCGCCGCCGATCCAGGGACAGACAACAATGTCTGTCCTACTTTTAACCCGGTCTGAAAGGAATTTATCGTTATGAAAGCCTATGACACGGAATCTATTCGCAACCTTGCGGTCATCGGACACGGCGACGCAGGGAAGACGCAACTAATCAGTTCTCTTCTCTACGTCGCCGGAGCCACACCGCGCTGGGGTAAGGTCCAGGAAGGCACCACCGTCACCGATCACGATGAAGATTCCATCGCCCGCAAGATCACGCTCAATATCGCACTCGCCCATTTAGAACATCGCGATGCTAAAATTAACTTAATAGACACACCTGGTTATGCCGCCTTTGTAGCCCACGCTCGCCCGGCGCTGCGAGTTGCGGACTGCGCCCTCGTCGTCGTTGACGGAGTCAAGGGGGTTGAAGTTCAGACCGAAAAAACATGGGCCTATGCAAATGAGTTCATGGTGCCGCGAATCATGGTGGTCACACGCCTTGATAAGGAGCATGCTGATTTTGGCAAGGCCGTTGAGAGCGCGCAGAAAACTTTCAGCAGGGCAATAATTCCCTTCACCCTACCCATCGGAAAAGAAAAAGATTTCCGCGGAGTGGTTGATGTGGTCCACATGAAGGCCTATGAGCTGGGGGCGGATGGACAGGCGAAAGAGATCGAGATTCCGGCCGAGGGTCGCGAGTTTGTTGATAAGACCAGGGAACGGCTGGTTGAACTCGTAGCAGAATCTGATGACGCATTAATGGAAAAATATTTCGAACAGGGCACCCTGGATGAGGCCGACATACTTCCAAACATCAATAAGGCCATCGCACAGAGCAAGCTTTGCCCGGTGTTTGCCGTCTCGGGTGAAACGCTGGTGGGCCTGCGAGCCTTACTCAATAGCATCGTCGATTATGCTCCCGATCCGGCACATCATGAGGCCGAGTATGGCTGGCCAGTAGACGCTGGTCCGGATGCCGAAAAGCTCGCGCGTAAGTACAGCGACAGTGAACCGTTTTCCGCTTACTGCTTTCGCACGGTTGCCGATCCTTTCGCCGGCCGCATAAACATCATGAAGGTAATCAGCGGAAAACTACAGAACGACGCAACTGTTTTAAATTCCAGCCGCGGCACGATGGAACGCCTTGGCATGTTGCACTCGATCCAGGGCAAACAAATCGATAAAGTGCCGGAAGCTCATGCCGGCGACATCGTCGCTTGTGTAAAACTGAAAGAGACGCAAACAGGCGACACGCTTTGTGATAAGCAAGCACCGATTGTGTATGACCCGGTTGAGTATCCGGAGGCAGCTATCGCCTTCGCCATCGAGCCAAAGTCCCGGCAGGACGAAGAGAAGATCAGCGTTGCGCTACATAAAATTTTGGAGGAGGACCAGGCCCTTCACTTCGCCCGCGATGCACAGACAAAGGAGTTTCTGCTTTCAGGCTCGGGGCAGCTACACGTCGAAACCGTTGTCGAGAAACTGAAGAAGCGGTATGGGGTAGAAGTGACCCTACATCCGCCGAAGGTTCCCTACAAAGAAACCATTACGCAGCGAGCCGAGGTCCAGGGTCGTCACAAGAAGCAGACCGGCGGACGCGGCCAGTTTGGTGATTGCAAAGTCATTTTTGAACCACTTCCGCGAGGCGGCGGGTTTGTTTTCGAGGATAAGATTTTTGGTGGTTCAGTGCCGCAACAGTTTCGGCCGGCGATCGAGAAAGGGATCATCGAAGCTGCACAATCGGGAGCGATCGCCGGTTATCCGCTGGTGGACTTCAAGGTGCAACTGATAGACGGTTCGTATCACAACGTCGACTCTGACGAGCATTCGTTTCGCGCGGCAGGCAGAAAAGCGTTTCGAGCCGCGATGGAGAAGGTGAAACCGTCGATACTTGAACCGATCATGGACGTTGAGATCACGGCGCCTCAGGAAAATAGCGGCGACATCATGGGCGATCTCAATTCGCGGCGCGGGCGAGTGCAGGGCATGGAGACCAGCGGCAAACAGCAGTTAATTAAAGCCCAGGTGCCGATGTCTGAAATGCTGAACTATCAATCGACATTGAATTCAATTACCGCGGCGCGTGGTTCTTTCCACATGCAGTTTTCACACTACGATCCAGTACCCGGAAATCTCGCTCAAAAAGTTATCGAACAATCAAGAGCTGAGGGCAGAATCCGCGGCGGTGAAGAAGAAGACTAAAACCACGCACGATCGAGTGTGGCGGCCTCTTTGGAGGGCGCTGACCTGTCAGCGCTTTGGTCGTCTGCGACTGTCGCAGCCGTCAGGGTGGAATATGACGCCACTGGAAAAGCGAGTGCTCACCTGCTGAGGACAGCGGCGACAGGTCGCCGACGACCAAAGCGGTAACAGGTTACCGCACTCCAAACTGGAGTGCTCTCCAATTTAAGTCCACGCGCATCACAGGAAGTAACACCAACCTTTCTTCGTGAACTGTCGTGTGTTTCGTGGATCGTCTCGTTGGTCTAAAACTATAACGAGCCTTGGTGGGCGCTTTTGCCGACCAAGGCTCGCTGTCATTCGGTTATCCCGAAGATTCTATGAAAACACCCCGCCGCTAACGAGTAGGGCGAGGCCGGCAGGCAGGGATGCCTGCGCTCCGCGAACTTATTCGGGGTTGTTCGGCGCAGGCTTCCTTGCGCGCATTTGCTGCCCAAGACCCCCAACTTCCTTAATTGTGTAGCCTGCCGGAACCTCAAAAAGCGAACGCGCCGGCTCATCACGGCTAATGTTGGTGAGCCGATAAGACGTCTCGCCAAAACGTGGATCGATGTGCCGCGTCATTATCACGGTTTGTAGTTCCGGTGAATACCAGCGTTCGAAAACGATCTCAATAGCACGATCGTTTCCAATTTCGCCGGCCGGAATAGTGGTGACGTTCCGCGTACCTTCGGCCTCGACGCCTTCAATCGTCTGCTTGCCGAGCGACTCGGTCTTGCCGCGACTCTCTGGTCCGGTATGCCAATTCATTACCACACCGCCTCCTTCGGCGCCCGGTGGCGGTGGCGGCGCCTGGGTCATAAAGACCTCGGGGTTGCAACCGACACCTTCGCACACGCGAGCGGTACCCCGCTGTGATGGTGCGGGCGTTGGGCCGACGAAGACTTCGGAGTTGATTTCGATTCGGTCCTGGCCTGTCATCTTAGTCCCACCCGTAACGACCTTTACACCTTCATGCTTTGCACCATCAGGAGTATCGAATTTGAACTCAAACTTCATGGGCAACATCTTCCGTGCCACCATCGAGCGCGAGTCGAGAGCATAATTCACACCGGCCACTGGATCGTTGATAAAAGTCGTTTGCGAAGGTTCCCCGGCGGTCGCAAAAGGACCGATCGCTCTCAGTGACTGCTCGCGGCGAGTGCGGCCTTCACTGTCGCGATAAAGTGCAGCCGCAGACTTGTTGACGATGCGATTGCCGTCGCCGAGAGTTTGCGTTGTTTCGGTGACAGCCTGGGCGGAATAAGGAGCACCCTTCACCAGCTTGCCATCAAAGTTCATCTCGGATGAGACAAATACAAATGTCTGATTGGGTGGTGGGGGACCATCAGGACCTCCCGGCCCTTGAAAAACTCTATCCCGCTGGACCACCTGTTTTTCCTGGCCAAACCCCATCACACTCATAAAGCTCAGTGTTAGTGCACCGGCGAAAACGGCTGCGAACAATTTCGATCTTCTTTTCATAGTTTTCCTTTCTTGGGCACGGGCCCTTCCTGTCTATCCAGGAGCTAAAGATTGCATTATTGAACAAACCGGATTGCGCGGGCCTGGCCGTCAGGTCCAACCAACACATCCGCTTTCACTCTTTCGTTAACCCGTTCCATGTTTACCGGCAAACCAAATCCGGCGAGTGTGGAACGAGGTAATTCAACCCGCATAACCTGTCCACCATCCTGAAGGTTCATCGGACTCGTATAACCGACCGGCATAAAATCGGTCGCGACTTCTCCACCGTAATTGGCAGGAACTGTCGAGTCACGGTCCGCTTTCTGTGCCTCGCTTTCGTTTCGTTTATCAGCAGAATTGGGTCGGTCCGACAACGACTTTGGATGACGTTTCAGATGGCTGCCTAGTGCGACTCCCTCCACCGTTAGCTGCGCAGGCTTTGGCTGGTCAACACCTGGTTCGACCGTCTTGTTCGTGCTGGCGGCGATTTTCGGTTGAAAAGTTGGCGTTTTGGGATTCTCCGCCGCAACTGGCGAGTGGATCGAGCGCATGGACAATGCCGCAATGCCGATGACAATCAACAACACCGCGGCAGCAGCAGTGGCCCAGTAGCGCCAGGCGTAATTCGCCGAACGCCCCGGCTGCGCAAGTTTATGCTTACGAAAGGCACCCAGCAGTTCGTCTTCGATCCGGGCTGGTGCCTCAAGCCCATTCATCTCATTTGCCACAGCTCGCAGCTTCTGCGTCAAGCCGCGCTCGTCGGCCAGCCTTAGCCCACATGCTTCACAATCGGCCGTGTGTGCAAGAGCCTGCTCTCGTACGTTTGCTTCCACCAACTCTTGTCGGGCTAACTCGTTGACTATGCTTTCAAAGTTTTGGCAGTTCATGCGAAACACCTCGCCGATTTTGCGGTGGTCGAAGCCGCTTCTTCTTCCTGGCGGGCCGGCCGTAGCTTCTCAATCAAAAGCGCGCGGGCGCGATGCAGCCGCGAGCGAATAGTCCCAACAGCGCAACTGAGAACCTCAGCCGCCTCCACATAACTCATGTCCTGTAGGTCGCAGAGCACTACCACCTCGCGATATCGCTCGGGCAAAGTTAGAACCGCTATTCTTACTGAAGTGATCGCCTCGCTGCGGGAAAGCTCATCGAGTGGGCCGGGTGGACCATCGCAAGCCGGAAACGATTTGGGACCTTTTGCCTCATCATCTGAATCATCTTCCATTGGGACGTAAAATCTTTCTCGCTGGAGTCGTCTCAATAGCAGATTACGTGTCACACCCATGAGGAAGCCGTTCACAGAGCCGCGCTCAGGATCAAAGGTTTGACCGTCTCGAATCAAAACCATGAAGGCCTCCTGCGTGACGTCCTCGGCAAGCGTCTTAGACCCGCACATCTGCAGAGCAAACCGATAGATTCCTCCCTGACGCCGGCGGTACAACGCCGCCAGAGCTTCTTCCTCTCCTGCCAACATCGACTGGAGCAACTCGCCGTCAGATGGGTCTGTGTGCGGGTTCATTACTGATTGAGCTTAACTAAACTGTCCGGATCCTGGAGTGTCGTTGTCTGATAATCTTTGGCTTTTCCCAAGAGTTACAATGTCTTCACTGTTAATTAGCACCAGGCCTCTCGAAAGTTCCAAAAAATACGACGCCATCGAGGCAGGCCCCGGTGCAGTAGCCCGACTGTTAAGGAGCGCCCTAACACAGTCCAACTCAGAGTGCCGCAGCAGTGTAAAGTCTCGGGCAGCAGCTCTAGTGTGGTGTCTCTAAAGTTCTAAACACAAATGTGCCCTCGCCGCAGAGCGGCGAAATGTTTATAGACACGTTGCCAAAAAGACCTGCCTAGCTCCGTAGGAGCGAAATATGCTCTTCGGCGACCAAGAGTTTCGCTCCTACGGAGCTTGGGAGTTGGTCCGGGTCGTGTTTCTATAAATATTTGGTCCCGCTGGGACCGAAGACCACACCGATCTGAAAACAGAACTCTTTTTCAGCGGCCTGCTAGTCGCGAAACTTCTCAACAAACTCGGCTGAGCGCTGTCTCAGACTTAGCCACTCTTCAAAAATGGCGGGATCACGCATCCAGATCGTCAGCCACTGAACAATTTCTCCGGCTTCAAGCCGTCCTTTACCTTCAACTACACGGCTGCGCGCCACCAACTGGAGCTCTTGCTTAGCCTTCAAGGCAAACTCCTGAAGCCGGTGCAG
>Ga0137394_10001603_pt1 | contig 16575 bp, 13 predicted proteins | sample czobulk116metaG_FD_108278 | JGI IMG/M metagenome (GOLD analysis project Ga0137394, IMG submission 108278) | Vadose zone soil microbial communities from Angelo Coast Range Reserve, California, USA - czobulk1.16 metaG | ecosystem: Environmental > Terrestrial > Soil > Vadose zone | place: USA...
GGCCGACCACCGGGCGTCGGTCAGCTGATCTCATCGACACGGTCCGGGTAGAAGGCGACGTAATCCTTGATCTGCGCCATCGCGTCGAATGGGGTCTCATAGGTCCACACCGCATTGAGCGAACGATCCCCGGCCGCCGGAATGTCGTAGTAGGAAGCGTCGCCCTTGTAGGGGCAATACGTCGTATGTTTGCTACGCGTGAGCGCGGCCATATCGACATCCCGACGAGGGATATACTGAACAGCCGGATAGGAGGCCTCGCGAAGAGTCAACGCATCGCGGGTGTCGGCGATAACCCTGCCGCCGGCGGTGACTACGACGCGAGACGGGTTCGGTTCGATCGAAATGGGATGGTCGGGTCCCGGAAGCTTCATCTGCCTGTCAGCCATGATCAATATCCTTCTGAGTTGAAGACGGTATGTCGGCTTTCGTCCAAACCCTGAGCTAAGCCTCTTTGACTTGCAAGCCAAGATCTAAGAGTGATTGCCGAGCATCGCCGAATAACATCGACGTCTTTGGGTCCACGAACAGATCGTTCTCCACGCCGGAGAAGCCCTTGCCTTTGCCACGCTTGAGCACGAGAACGCTCTTCGCATCCTCTACCTTTAAAATCGGCATCCCAAAGATCGGTGATGCCGGATTGGTGTGGGCAGCAGGATTGACCACATCGTTCGCCCCAACGACGATGGCAACATCAGTTTCGACAAATCGTTCATTGATCTCGTCCATGTCGATGAGCTTGTCATACGGAACACCGGCCTCGGCCAGCAGGACATTCATGTGTCCCGGCATCCGCCCCGCGACAGGGTGGATGGCGTATCGGACATCTCCTCCGCGCTTCTCGATTAAATCTCCCAGTTCCCGCATCTGATGCTGTGCTTGCGAGACGGCGAGGCCGTATCCTGGAACCATGATAACGCGCTCAGCGTAGGCGAGCCGCAACGCGGCGTCCTCGACGGTCGTGGCGGACATTTCTCCTCCGGCGGCCGTTGCGGCGGGCGCATCGGTGATAGGCGCGCCGAACGCCCCGAATAGCACATTCGCGAAAGATCGGTTCATCGCCTTGCTCATGGCGATCGAGAGGATCAAGCCGCTCAGACCGTCCAGCGCACCGACGATGATCAGAATATTGTTATCTATGGCGAATCCGGTCGCGACGGCGGCGAGTCCAGCATACGAGTTCAGCAGCGACACGACGACCGGCATGTCCGCCCCGCCGATCGGCAATACAAAAAGGACGCCCAGCAGCACCGCGAGCGTGGCCATTGCGCTGAAGACCGCTACTTGGGTCGGAAAAGCGATCAGCCAAACCACACAGCCGCAGCAGGCCGCAAACAGCAGAGCATTGATGGCGTTTTGGCCTCGGAAAGTCAAAGGCCGGCCCGGCAGAATTTCCTGTAACTTGCCGAACGCCATCAGACTGCCGGTGACCGTCACGCCGCCGAAAAGGACTTCTAGGCCGAGCGCCGCTACGGTCGATCGGACTAGCGTGCCACCGGAGAAGCCGATGATGTACTCGCCGATGCCCACCAGGGCTGCCGCAAGGGCACCGAACGCATGGCTGAGCGCAATGCGCTGGGGCATCGCGGTCATCGGCACCCACATCCCAAGGGGATATCCGGCCACCGCACCAACAGCCGCGCCGACGACAATCCATTCATAGGAGACGACGCCAGCGTGAAAGAGTGTCGCGATGATGGCGACAGCCATGCCAAACGCGGCCAACTGCATGCCACGCCTAGCACTGTCGGGGCGACCCAGCGCGCGAAGAGCCGTGATAAACAGGAACGCCGCGAACAGATACGCGAGCTGGATAAGAATCTCGGTCATGGCGTCGCAGCGCTCGAAGCGCCGTCCTTTGAATTGTCTGTTACAGCGGTTTTGGTACGTTTGAACATCGACAGCATTCGATCGGTTATGAGAAAGCCGCCGACGATATTTGCCATGGCGCACGCGACTGCTGTCGTGCCGAGAACGGTGGCTAGAACGCCATCGCCGCTGCCCGCCAGCACCAAAGAGGCGACGAGGGAGATGCCGGAAATAGCATTCGTCGCTGCCATCAGCGGCGTATGGAGCAGTGGCGGTATTCGATTGATGGTTTGGACGCCGACAAAGCCGGCGAGCATGAAGACGAATAGTTGGATGATGGTCGTTATCGGCATTGTCGATGTCCTTAGGCCGCGGCGAGCGAATCGCTCGTCGTATTTTGACCGTCAAGCATTGCACCGCTGATCGGATCGGAAGCGTCAAGGTGCAATCGGCTCGACTGTTCGAGTAGATAAGTGAGCAGTGAGCGGATGTTCCCGCTGAATAAGCGGCTGGCGTCGCTTGCCACAAGGCTCGGCAGGTTTGTCGGCCCCATGACGCGTACGCCGTTCACCGTGATCGTCTCATCAGGTCGGGTTACCTCGCAGTTCCCCCCCGTCTCTGCTGCAAGATCAACAATGACGGAGCCCGGTTTCATCATGCCGAGCGCCTCGCGATCGATCAGCAGGGGAGCAGGGCGGCCGGGGATCTGGGCAGTCGAGATGACGAGTTGCATGGTTGCCAAATGAGTAGAGAGGGCCCGGCGAAGTTGCGCTTGCTGATCGCTCGATTGTTCACTGGCATAGCCGCCGACACTCTCTGCGGCACCGATGCCGGCATCCATCAAGGTGAATCGGGCGCCGAGACTTTCTACCTGCTCGCGAGCGGCCGCGCGAACATCGAAACCGTGAACCACAGCGCCGAGTCGACGCGCAGTGGCGATCGCCTGCAAGCCGGCCACGCCTGCGCCGAGCGCGATCATTCGCGCGGGCTTGATGGTGCCGGCCGCCGTGATCAACATAGGGAGCATCACGCCCAAAGCGCGGGCGCCCTCAAGCACCGACGCGTAGCCTGCGATGGACGCCTGTGAGGACAGGACGTCCATTGCCTGAGCGCGAGTTGTCCTCGGGATGCGTTCCAGAGCGAGGTGGATAACCGAGCGCTTCCGCAACGACTCGACAATATAAGGATCTCGGCCGCCGAGCGAAACGAGAGTCCGGCCAGAAAGCGGTATTTCATTAGCGCCGGGCGGCCTTATCTTGACGACCACATCAGAGATTTCGAGGATCTCACGCTGAGCTGCCATTCGAGCACCGGCGCCGATATAAGTGTTATCGTCGAAGCCGGCCTCGCGGCCGGCGCCGCTCTCCACAATGAACGTTGCCTTCGAATTGAGTTTCTTTATATCAGCCGGGATCAATGCGACCCGGCGCTCCCCACTCGCCCGCTCTAGGAGAACGCCGACCTTGATACGATCGGAACTATCGATGGGCATGATTTACTCCTGAAGACCGGCTGATGCGAAAGCGAAGACCACCCCACAACCCGGGCGCGGAGCAAACCTCCGCGCCCGGGGACAGGATCAGTGACTCTTACCACCGTCGACGTTGAGGATATGGCCGGTGATAAATGAAGCTTCGTCCGAGGCGATGAAGACGATCGCGTTGGCCTGTTCCTCCGAGACGCCGAGGCGTCCCATCGGAACAGTTGTCACCAGAGCAGCCTTGTTCTCCGCCGTGCCCGTAAACCGAGTCAACATGCCGGTGTCCACTGGGCCAGGCGCCACGGCATTCACACGGATGCCCGTCTTGACGACCTCGAGCGCTACTGACTTCGTAATGCCTTCGACGGCGTGCTTACTGGCGACGTAGACGGACGCCCCGGCCGCACCCTCGTGCCCGTAGGTCGAGGAGATATTGATAATGCTACCGCTGCCTTGTTTTTGCATGACGCGCACTTCGTGCTTAATGCTCAGGAGTACGCCGAGAACATTCGTGTCGAACGTCGCGGCATAGCTTTCTGCGGTCTGGTCCGTGATCGGTCCAACCTGGCCTTCGGTGGCAGCATTGTTGACCGCGACATCGAGACGGCCGAACCGAGCAACGGTCTTGTCGACCGCATTGCGGATGTCATCTTCTTTACGAACGTCGGCGTTGATGAACTCAGCCTCCGACCCTAAGGAGCGGAGCTCCTTGGCGAGCGCCTTGCCAACCTCATCACGCCGACCCGCAACGACCACCTTGGCTCCCTTCTTCGCGAAGGCGACGGCGGCGGCGCGCCCGATGCCGGTGAGTCCACCGGTAATCAAAACTACTTGACTGCTCATTCTACGATCTCCTTGGTGTGTGCCGCCGCTAATCGGACAGCACTTCGATAAAGTTAAGCTAGCGATTTCTCTGAGCCGGCGGAAGCCACAGCACTCGTTAACATCTCAGGGGCGTAAGCCGGATAGTCGGTGTAGCCGCGGGCATCAAAGGTATAAAAGGTGTTGCGATCGTAATCGCTCAGCGCCAATCGATTCTTTATGCGGCGCGGTAGATCAGGGTTCGAGACAAAGTAACGTCCGAAGGAAACCAGGTCGGCGTCGCGCTTCTCAACAATCGCTTCCGCGCTATCAGGCTCAAAGCCACCTGCTGCGACGATGCGGCCCGTGAAGATGCCGCGAAAATACTCCGCAGCAATCGGTGCTTGGCCTTGCGCAACAACTACGTTGCCACGCACTCTGGGTTCGATGATGTGAAGATAGGCAAGTCCGAAACGGTTAAGGTGGCGCGCCACATACGTAAACAGCGTCTTGGGATCGCTATCAAACATTCCATTCCATCGTCCATCGGGGCCGATTCGCACGGCGACACGGTCCGCGCCCCACACGGAAGTCATCGCTTCGACGACTTCGAAGAGCAGGCGCGTACGATTCTCGTGGCTTCCGCCATAGGCATCAGTTCGCTTATTGCTGCCGTTCTGAAGAAACTGATCGATGAGATAGCCGTTAGCTGCGTGCAGTTCTACGCCGTCGAATCCGGCCTGCTTGGCGTGCGATGCTGCGCGACGATAGTCCTCTACGATTCCCGCAATCTCAGATAACTGAAGTTCCCGGTGGGGAGACGGCTGAACCCAACCGCTGGGTGTTGAGGTTAAATGCGACGGACTATTCCAATAATCGGCATTGACGGATGCGGAAACGGGCTCGGACCCGCCGGTGACAGAGATATGTGAGGATCGGCCGGTGTGCCACAACTGAGCGAACATGACACCGCCCTTGGCGTGAACGGCCGCCGTTATCCTCCTCCAGCCTTCTACCTGTTTGCGGGAGTAGAGGCCTGGTGCGCCGAGCCACCCGCGCGCGCTCATCGATATCGTGGACGCTTCACCGATGATCAGGCCGCCCTCCGATGCGCGTTGAGAGTAGTACTCGACCATCAGGTCATTGGGAACATCGTTCGGCAGGTCAGCGCGGGAACGAGTGAGCGGCGCCATGACAATACGATGCGCGACATTTACCGCGCCAATTGAGATGGGGGAGAAGAGCTTGGACATAAGGCCTCGATTAGTGACAACGACTGTGAACGTCAGCTTCGACTCGAAAGCTGAATGCAATCCTATTCACTATTCGAACCGAGATAATCGGGCCGATGAGAACAAGTGATCGGACTTCGCGTTCCAGAAACAATGTGGCTGGATCGACATGGGGTGCCCAGCCGAGGGTCCCCGGGGTTAGACCATGAGTTCTATGCGGTCATGGCGACCGCGTGTATGGATGCAAGCCTTTCACGAGGGGGCTCGGAGCTCGTCAATGACAGGTGCGAGGCCATGAAATCGACAAAGGCTCGCACCTTGGGCGATAGGTAACGGCTCGAGGGCCACAAGGCGCGAAATCGACCGGTATGTTCGGTAAAGGCAGGAAGCACTTGGACGAGTACCCCATCTTGGAGCTGTTTGCGCACCGCAAAGTCTGGTAAGCACGCGATGCCGAGTCCGCCTTCCGCCATGGTAATCAGCGGCTCAATAGTGCTGGCAACCGCGGTAACCGGCAATTGGAACTCGGAGCTATCATCCGTTGACACCAATGGCCACTGCTCAAGTTTGCCGACGGACGGGAACTTATGATGCAAGCAGGCGTGGTGCATCAGGTCTTCCGGGTGCGTAGGTGTGCCGGCCCTTTTCAGATAGGCCGGCGCTGCAACCAGCTGGAGCGAAAAAGTGCTCAATATGCGTGCCGTGAGGCGAGAATCGATGCTTTCCCCCGTACGCACCACTACGTCGAATCCGTCTTCAATCACATTAACCAGCTTGTCAGTGAAATCCAGATCCAACGTGATCTGCGGGTAGGCTACGAGAAATCGGCTGATGACCGGCATGAGCAGCGTTCCGACCATGGGCAGGCTCACTCGGAGAAGTCCGAGCGGAGCCTTTTTTGTAGAGGCCAATTCCTGCTCGGCGGTGTCAATTTCGAAAAAAATCCGCCGACAACTCTCCAAATATAGGACGCCTTCTGGCGTCAAAGTAATGCTGCGCGTGCTGCGATGAAAAAGGCGCACACCCAGCCGCTCCTCTAGTCGAGCAATTGTCTTGCCGATCGCGGACGGAGATACCCCCAGCTGGGTGCCCGCTTCGGTGAAGCTGCGAGCATCTGCCGCTCGAACAAACACGCTCATTGAGGCGAGATTATCCACGTGCTCTGCTCCCAGACCGTTAACGGTTGCCCTGGGTAGGTTCGAGGCGGAACAAGGCAACCTGCGGCGCCTCGCTGAGCCACGTCTTGCTCACCGACCAGCCGCCATCCGCGGCCAGTGACGTGAACGTTTCTACCGTGAATTTATGCGAATTTTCGGTGTGCAGCGGTTCGCCGGCTCTAAACGCAAAGGTGTGGCTCGCGGCGCTGACGATCTGATCCTTGCGACTGACCAGATACATTTCCATGCGGCAATGCGCTGCATTCCACAGGGCCAAGTGGCTGAAGGCTTCCACGTCAAAATTGCCGCGGAGTTCGCGATTGATTCGTAGTAAGGCGTTCCTGTTGAACCGTGCAGTCACACCTCCGGAATCGTCATACGCGGCCGTGAGTATCGATGGGTCTTTGACCAAATCGACTCCCACCAGCAACACTGCGTCGTCTCCCAGCACCTGTCGCACCGACCGTAGGAATCGCACAGCGTCATCCCGATCAAAGTTGCCGATGGTCGATCCAGGAAAGAAGCCGACCCTGGGATGTGCCACCGCGGCTGCCGGTAGGCTAAAGTGTCGGGTGAAATCGGCGACGACCGGGACAATGTTCAATGCGGGGTAGTCGCGTGCAAGTAAGGCCGAAGCGTCGCCAAGGGCATCGGCGCTGATGTCGATTGGTACGTAAGCCGACAACTGTGGCGCGGCATCGAGCAACAGGCGCGTCTTGGTACTATCCCCACTGCCGAGTTCCACCAGTACTGCACCTGCGGGAATGTCTGCTGCCAGCTCCGGTGCAACCTTGCGGAGCAGGGCGGTTTCAGAACGGGTGATGTAGTAGTCCTCCGTGCCACAGATTTCCTCGAATAGGCGTGAGCCCACGGCATCGTAGAAATACTTAGGCGGCAGGCGCTTGTGTCGCGCTGATAAGCCCGCGATTACATCAGCAGCAAAGGTGTTCCTGGCATCGGCATGCGTGTCGATCTGACCGGCATCACGCGCCAGGCGCAGACCCGAGAACATCCATCGCTGTTCCGGCCGGTAGAAGTTGCGATAGCTCGGTCGCGAATGCCCCACCGGGGTGATGCTCGCCCCGCCGCGGAGAACCATTTGGCCGACCATGAATTTGCCGTTGTACTCGCCGAGCGCACCCTGCGCGGGACGATACCCTGGGTACGCACCATAGGCGCTCTGCGTCCATTGCCAGGCGATGCCGTCTACCTGCTCGAGCACATTCTCGGCGACCGCAGTTTCCCACTCCGCCTCGCTCGGCAAACGAGCGCCCGCCCAGCGAGCGTAGGCGTCCGATTCGTAATAACTGATGTGGGTGACCGGTGCATCCATGACGAGACTTCGCAGGCCCCCCAGCGTCATTTCCTGCCATCCGCTATCGGCTCGGACCCAATAGAGCGGCGCCTCCCACCCGGACAACTGCGCCATCGCCCAGCCGTCCGACAGCCATAACTCGGCGCGGCGGTAGCCGCCGTCTTCCATGAAAGCCAGCCACTCGCGGCAGGTCACCAGTCGATCGCTGATCTCGAATGACTGCAGCCATACGCGATGTCGCGGCCCTTCGTTGTCGAAGGAAAAAACCGAAGTTACGGCGCCGACGTCCATCAAGCCGCCTGAAACGTGCCTGAATCGACCACTTCGCCCCGGCAGGTCCGTGCGCCATTCTGGGTCGTAGGCGGTCCGCTGCGGTGACTGGCTGAAGAGGTGCAGCAGATCCATCAACAGCAGCTCTTGATGCTGCTCCTCGTGCGCCAGCCCTAATCGCAGCAGAGCGTCCATGTCGGCCGACACCGGTGACTTAAGCAGCGTGCTCATGTGGGCATCGACATGTCGCCGGTACTGCAGAACCTCTTCAACCGTTGGCCGCGTGATCATGCCGCGCTTGGGTCGCGGCTGGCGGGGTCCAAGTGCCTCGTAGTAGGAATTGAACAGGTACTGATAGGTTGGATCGAACTGGCGGTAGCCCGGCAGGTTCTCGGACAGGATAAACGTCTCGAAGAACCAAGTGGTGTGGGCCAAGTGCCACTTGGCGGGGCTCGCATCGGGCATTGATTGCACCGTCATATCTTCGGGATTCAGCGGGACTATCAACTCTTCACTATGACGGCGCACGCGTGAGTACTCCTCCAGCAGCGTCGTAGCGTCGTTGCTTTCGACAGTTTCGCATCGCAGGGAACTGGACAAGCTCATCTTCTCTCACCGTGGCCAGGGGATTTTTTGACGACGTTCGACGCACGTAGGCCACCCGTGTCAACTCAGGCGGCCCAAACGTCTCATTGTCCGCTGGTACTATGGACGTCCGTAGTAGTCGTGTCAAGTGAAATGTGGACGACTGTATTAGGCGATCAAGAACCGTTAGGATTTTGACCAGCGGGACGCCCGCGCGGTTGTTAAATCAGGCCAGGACGGTGGAGAAGATCGTCTTCTTGAAGTTTTCCGCTGGCATCAGGTCGCGCTCAACTTTGGACACCAAGAATGCCCCCTGCAGTCCGGTGACGATGAAATCGGCGATTTCGCTCACTTTGAAGTTCTTGGGAAGGTCGCCTGCCTTCACCGCCGCCCTCAGACAATAAGCCACTGCCTCGCGCAATTCAGCATAGATTTCCGACAATCGCTTACGAATGATTTCGCTATGATCGGAGGCTTCGGCGGCAAAATTGCCGACCAAACAGCCGTTCTTGGGATCGTGGTTCTCGATGGCAGCGATGCTTGCATCGAAATAGGCTCGTAGCCGCTTCAGAGGGAGAAGCGAGTCATCGCGCAGCGTTTCCCGGATCATGGTACGACTGTCCGTGAAATAGAGTTCAAGAATCTCGAGCGCAAACGCCTCTTTGGAATCAAAGTGGTTGGTGAAAGACCCCTGCGGAACGCCCGCTGCCTCAACAATGTCGCGCACGCTGGCACCGACGTAGCCGCGCTCAAGCACGACCTTGCGGCCGCTCTCCAGCAACCTATCTCGATTCGAAATTCTGCTCATACGATATAATACGTCCGTACATAGTTAAAATCAAGTCGACTGACGATTTCGAAGTGTCGCCGCCCCTATCGCGGATTCACTCCGGCAAGTTCATCTCATGCAGCAGTGCCTTGTAGCGAGGATCGCTGCGCAGGTTGCTGAAAACCGGGTCGATCTTGATCCACGTGATGCCGGTATCTCGCTGTGCGGAGGCACGCTCGGCCCACATGAATGCTTGGTCCCTCTCCCCGCGCCAGGCATATACAGTGGCGATCGTCGCAGGGTCGGTCTTTCCGTACTCGGCGATCAGCTGCTCGAGAATTCGCTGTGCTGCATCAGCGTGCCCTAAAGAGTGTTCCGCCCTCGCCTGACCGGTCAATCTCCAGACTTGTAGCTCCGTTTGACGAAAGGAAGCCAGCGCCTGCACTGGGCGATTCTCCAACATCTCCAGATTGCCCAAGTTATAACGTGCGCGGATTGAGTTCGGAGCAATCGCAAGCGCCTTCTCGTACAACGGTCGAGCCTGTGAGAACTGCTGATCTGCAACCAGGAAGTATGCAAGGCGCATACAGATCTCCGCAGAAAGCGGATCCAGCGCGAGGGCATTCCTCTCTCGGGCGATAGCGGCGCGCAGGGCGCCGACCATTGCGAGCATGATGGCAGACCGGTGCAGCACCTCGGCGTCGCCCGGGAGCAGCGCCACGGCCCTATCCAGGTCCGCCCGCGCTCCGGAAGTATCGAACCGGTAAGCCGCACGCAAGAAGCCCCGAGCGGCATAGCCGGCGGCCAGTCCTGGAGCGAGAGCGACGGCCTTGTCTGCAGCCGCAAGCGCGGTTTCATAGCCTGCTATGTCATTTGTCGCGTCCGCCATCCAGAAATGGGCCAATGCCAGGCCGGCATAAGCCGCTGCGTAGCCTGGATCCAGCGCAGTCGCGGCCGAGAACGCCTTTACCGCACGTCGATAGCCGTCCTGGTCGCCGTGGTTGAAGCTCTCCTTGCCTCGCAAGTACTGATTGTATGCCTCGATGTTCCCCGTGCGCAGCTCGTCCCGAGCCGCTGGGGATTCCGTCGACAACAAGTGAAGCTTGAGTGCCGCCACCACGGCACTGGCAATCTCGTCTTGAATTTTGAAGACGTCGGTGAGATCGCGATCGAATGTCTCTGACCAAATGTGCTCACTGGTTGCTACGCGAATGAGTTGCGCAGTGACTCGCAGTCTATTGCCAGACTTGCGGATGCTGCCCTCGAGTACGTTGGCGACATTCAGATCCTCAGCAATCGTCTCGAGCATTTCAGTCTTCCCCTTGAAGTAGAAAGACGACGTCCGCGCAATAACCTGCAGACCTTGGGTCTTCCCAAGCAGCTCGATGAGCTCCTCGGATAGACCGTCGGAGAAGTACTCTTGATCCTTCCTTTCGCTCAGGTCCAGGAACGGCAAAACCGCAATCGATTTGTCGCTCACTGGTTTCGTTGTATTGGTCCATTTCGGAGCCGCGTTGGCCCTGAGCGTCGCCTGCTTCACCGTTTCCCGGTACGTGGTAAATCCAACTGCGGCGATAATTGCCGCGACGGCCGCTGCGGTAACGCCAACCACGAACTTATTACGCCGCACCAACTTGTGCAGACGATCGGTGAATCGGGCCGGCAGCGCCTCAATGGGTTTTCCGCCTAAGTAGCGTCGCAGATCCTCCGCCAGGGCGCCGGCGCTCTGATAGCGTTTGGCCGGTTCCTTCGCGAGCGCTTTGAGCGCAATAGCGTCCAAATCGCCGCGCAGTTGCCGATTTAACTTCTCCGGCGTGGTGCCGCGGGCCGCGATCGCTTCATGGTCACTCCGCGTGCTGGGTTTTTCCACATTGACCGTGGCGATGGCCTGTTCGAGCACGCCGATCGACGCCGCGCTCTTGAGCCCGTAGGGCCGAACGCCGGTCAGAATCTCGTAGAGCAACACGCCCAAAGAATAGATGTCGCTGCGGGCATCGATCGGATTGCCGCGCAGCAGCTCGGGGCTGGCGTAGTCCGGCGTCAACGCCCGGCCGTAGACATCCGTGAGCTGCGTGAGCTGCGCCTCGTCGGCCTCCAGCAGCTTCGCGACGCCGAAGTCGAGGAGGCGCACCTGGCCGTCCTCGGTCACCAAAATGTTGGAAGGTTTGAGGTCTCGGTGGATGACCTGTTTCTCATGCGCATATTCCACTGCCTCGAGCACCTGCAGGAATAACTCCAGGCGCGCCGCGATTCCCAGACGATGCGCATCGCACCAATCCGTGAGTGGTCGGCCCTGAACGTACTCCATCGATAAGTAGGGCAAACCGTTCGAATCGACTCCTGCATCGTACAGACGCGCAATATGCGGATGCTCTAGGCTCGCGAGAATGTCGCACTCTCTGGCAAAGCGCTGACTAAGATCTGCTCTCACTCGGCTCAGCGTTGGCAACTTCAACGCCGTCTCGCGTTTGAAGGCGCCATCGGCACGCCGGGCGAGCCATACCTCGGCCATGCCCCCTGCTCCGAGGAGTCGAATCAACTCGTACGGACCGATGTGCGCGCCGGCTTGCAAACGGCTCGCCTCCACGGCCCCTGCTGGGTCGGCGAAACCGAGCTTCGGCAGTGTCGTGAATGCCTCAATCCGCGCCGCCTCGCCCTCTTCCGGCAGCAGCGCTTCGTGTAGTGCCGGAGCAAGATCGCGATATTCGGCCGACAGCGCGTCGAGCCACGCGCGCCGCCCGGCTGTATCGAGCGGCAGCGCCTCATCGAGCAAGCGGCTCATCACTGCCATCTGAGAAATCGATAGCCTCATTGATCTATCATTCGCGGGACCGCCCGCACGCGCATGGCCAAGCTTTGTCGCTCACCGCAGCATCACTGCAAGGATCAACCGCGCCTTCTCCCAATCGCGTTGAACCGTGCGTTCGGTAACGTCCAACGTTTCAGCAATTTCCTGCTCGCTATACCCACCGAAGTAGCGCATCTGTGCCACCTGTGCCAAACGCGGGTCCGCCTTTTCCAGATCCTCCAATGCCTCGTGTACTCTCAGAACCGTGTCCTCGCCGTCAGCAATATTTGCCGCGAGCTTGGTTGACAGGGTCAACGGCCGCCATTCGCCACCCCGCTTCTGCGCGATCCGCTCGCGCACGCTATTGACGATCACTGAGCGCATCACTTGCGAGGCGTACGCAAAGAACGCCCGTCGATCCTCGGCCCTTAGTTCCCCCGCATACACAAATCGCAAGTACGACTCGTGCACCAGACAAGTCGTGTCCAGCACGGTGTTGCGTCCTCCGTCGCGCAGCCGCGCGTGTGCGAGCCGGTGGAGCTCAGGATAAGCGGCCGTGAAGAGCGCATCGCGCGCGTCCGTGTCGCCCGCCTGTATCCGCCCGAGTAGCGCGGTGAGCTGATTCATCGAGTGCCTTGGGATCCTGCACGATGATAATGGCCAAGATAACGCGTCCGCAGCGCCTGCGCCACGGCCAGGCCGCTTCATCGGGACACCCAGCAGCACTAACCGTCTGGTGGGTCTAGGGCCGTCATGGAAACGCGGACTGAAAAAGAAACCCGACCCGGATGTCGGGTTTGGTCCTCGGACCGTGTCCGTATGGGTGAGGCGGCGAAATAAGTCGGCAAAGCCACTTGAGGTAGGCCGCCATAGACGCGTCGACCTAACTCCGAATCACCCTTATCGACAATCCAGGAGACGACAATGAACACCATAACCACGCCCACCCACCTTCGTCGCATGATCGCTACGGCGATCTTCAGCGTACTAGCCTCGAGCTTGGCCGCAGTTTGCACCGCTGCCGACAGCACCGACGCGCCTCAGACGCTGGTGAAATACGCGGATCTCAACGTATCGAGTCCGCAAGGTGCGGCCTCTTTATATGCCCGCATACGAATGGCGGCCGATAAGGTCTGCCGGCCGCTTGACAACAATGACCCCGCGTCGAAGATGCGGATGTATAGCTGCATTCGCAAAGCAATCGCGGACGCTGTCACGAAGGTCAACCAACCGGCGTTGTTCGCTGTCTACAATGCGAAGAACAACAAAAAGTCACAGCCGACCATCCTTGTCGCTGGCCAGACTCGTTAGTCGCTGAGCGCTGTACGGTGGCGATCGCCACCGTACGGCGGCAACGTTCAACAAACGTAGATTGCTTGCAACAATCTGGCCTCAGCGCGGAGGACTGGAGGTTCGCCCGAGAAGTGCGCGAACAGCCGCAACGTGGCGATGTTTTTCCGAGCTTCCTATCATGGTCCATATAAGGACTATAATTCTCAGTTTATAATCCATAGAAGGACCACCTAGTATTGATATTGGTCCATATATGGGCTATGCATGAACCTCAAAGGAGGCAGTATGGCGCGAATCGACAAACGAGCGGCAGCGGATCCGAAGCGGCGCGAGGACTTGAAAGCCGCGCTTGAGGGGGGGGCGTTTAGGCTCGGCGCCGGCTGCCGATTGCTGCGACTGCTCCACGGGCTCTCCCAGGCGGATCTTGCCGCGATGTTGGGGGTCAATCTCAAGGTGATCAAGGCGCTCGAGTCCGGCAATGGGAACCCAGGGTTCACATCGATCGAGAAGATTGCGGAGGCGTTCGGGCTTGCCGTGGTGTTTGTGAAAAAGGACACCGTTGCCGAGATCCTGGACGGCGAGGCGCGCGCCCAGGAGAAGGCTCGAAGCCGCGAGGCCGATGCCGAGGCGCTTGCCGCCGGCAAGCTCTCCGAGCAACAGCTGAATGCCAAGAACGCACTTAAAATCGGGCACGTGGGATTTAAGATACCGCCGCCGTGACACGAGAGCTATCTATCCAAGATGTCGCCAGCATCATCGAGCGAGTCCCTGACTTATCCGGAATGATGCTGGTGGGCGGCCAGGCCTTAAATTACTGGGCCGAGACGCTCGGGATAGCGGACGCCAGATCGACCGGAATCTATGGCCCGGCGACGAGTGAGGATATCGATGTTTTGGGGTCGGTCAAAGCGGTCCGGGCGTTCGCCCAAGCCGTGGGCGGCAAACCGTATATCGCAGGCTTTGACGATTCGCGCAGCCCGAATTCCGGGGTCGTGACCTTTGATTTCCAAGGCGAAAAACACAGCATAGATTTTCTGGCGCAGATGGCGGGCTTTAAGCCCTTGGAGCTTCCGGGGGTACTTGAATGCGCGCTTACCGTTCCCCTGTGTAATACCTCGACGGCGCCGCTCTCGGTCATGCATCCAATGCATTGCCTACAAGCGCAGCTCGAGAACATCTATGGCGCCCTATTGAACCGTCGAGCCTCCGCGCACGGAGAGCGCTATGTGAGCCGCGTCCGTCTCGCGATCGAAGCTTGCCGTCGCATGGGGGAGCAATGCGCGGAAGGCGGAGACATCCAAAAGGCGCGGGATATCGCAGAGCATGTGCATACCCTCTCTTGCTTGCGATCTGCCTTACGGGCGCGACACGACGATGGGCTGCACGTGGAAGAGGGGATCTACACAGGAGCGCAGATGCCTGAAGAGTTCTTAAACTTGCGGGTACCACAGATGATGCGATTACTTGCGCGCAAAATTGAGAAGTACGAGGAACTCCAGGAGCGCATCCAGGCGAGACGCGACAAGTAGCCGGCCGTGTTGCACCTTCGGGTCCGTACAACCGTCGTGCGTAACGCGTCGACCACGTATAGCGCTACACCGAGTGTGATCGGTGAAGATCCATTGATGAAATGACGACTTCGAATCGAATTCCTGTGCTCACGCCGCAGGGGCACCTCGTGCTCGCGCCGACGGACGAAGCGCGTACGTTGCCGGACAATCTGCAAGAGCGTCTTGAAGTTGCGTTCGAGCGCGGTGCCGGACACGGGCTGCTCGAGCTTGGGATTCGTGAGGTCGGTACGGCTCTACCCGCAGAGTTTGCATATTGGCGAGATTTTGCCGGCCGCTACGTCACAATGCTATGCACGAACGCGCAACCCGCAGGTGCCACGAGCGCCGTTGCGGTCAGCGCCGTCGAAACGCTGTCTTCGGAAACGCTTGTGGAACTGGCGAGCTCCGCGCCGCCGATGCCAGGCGGGGAATATCTGAACCCCGATGTGCTCGCCGCGCTGTGGGATCGAATTGACACGGCTTGCCGCACCGAACTCGCCGATGCGAAGCAAACGCTGCAGGAGTTCCTGAAGGGGCGAAATCCCGCCTGGCACCTCGTCGGCCGCGTGCATTTCAATTTGGCCGAGAACCGCTCCGATGAAGAAGCACCCTTCGCGTTCATTGCGACCTACACGACGCGTCTCTCGGCTCAATCACGCGCACAGCACCTGCCGCTTGCCGAGGCGCTGCGCGAATACGCCGGCGCGAAGAACAAGGCGCGCCTGCTCTCGCTTCTAAAGCCGGTACAGGAGGCCGCAAGAGAATGCGCATGGCTCACTGCCATGGTGGAATCCGGGGAGCTCTACCATCCCCTCAGATGGTCCGCGGTCGAGGCATTCCAATTCCTGACCGATGTGCCCAAGCTCGAGGCCGCCGGGATCGTGGTGCGCGCGCCGAGTGCGTGGGGTTCGGGTCGACCGCCTCGGCCCAAGGTCCGGGCGAGCATCGGCGGCCGGGTGCCGTCGGTGCTCGGCAAGGATGCGCTGCTGGATTTTCAGGTGGAGCTGACGCTCGGAGAGGAGCGACTCACGGCGGCCGAAATCCGCGCCCTGCTCAAGGGGTCCGACGGACTGCAATTCTTGCGCGGACGCTGGGTCGAGGTTGATCGGGACAAGCTCAAGCAACTCCTCGACAGATTCCGCCAGATTGAAACGGCAGCGGCCGACGGCGGACTGCCGTTCGCCGATGCCATGCGGCTGGTAGCCGGCGTCGCGGTAGAGGAGGAGTCGGGCGACCCCTCGGATCCCGACTGGTCGACGGTGAGCGCCGGGCCGTGGCTCGCAGAGACTCTTAAGGGCCTGCGCAGCCCCGACGGACTCGCCCGCATCGAGCCGGGTCCGGCGCTTCAGGCGACACTGCGCCCCTATCAACAGGCCGGTGTCCGTTGGCTCTACCTGCTGCACCGCCTCGGGCTTGGCGCCTGTCTCGCGGACGACATGGGATTGGGCAAAACCATCCAGGTATTGTCGCTGCTCTTGATTCTGAAGCACGAATCGACGGTGCAGCGGACGGCCACGCCGACGCGA
>Ga0137394_10001604_pt1 | contig 16572 bp, 20 predicted proteins | sample czobulk116metaG_FD_108278 | JGI IMG/M metagenome (GOLD analysis project Ga0137394, IMG submission 108278) | Vadose zone soil microbial communities from Angelo Coast Range Reserve, California, USA - czobulk1.16 metaG | ecosystem: Environmental > Terrestrial > Soil > Vadose zone | place: USA...
AACCGAATGCCGAACAAAAAGACCAATCTGTGCACGGTGAGCCGTTCAGAAGCCCCCACTTACAGTAGTAAAACAGTTAAACAGAACGAAAATTGTTGACATGCGGGCCATGCTTATATTTGGCACTTGCGCGCTAAAATCCACCTGCATGAGGACATGCAGTGGTACGAGCAACGGGAACTGTCAGTTGAACGTTGAACTCTTGTTGCCGTTGAACTCTTGTTAACAAACCTGCTGGCTCAGGCCGTCGTTTAACATTCTACCCTTCCTACTCATTCTGCTTTCTCCATTCTTTTGTCACGGTGATTCGTGCTGCTGACTTGACTTGATTGTCAATATCCTTTCCTCGCCTTGTCTGGCTACAAAGGCATCCTAAAAACCCTTCCGGCCGACCGTTCCACCTCACAAGCTTGCTTGTCGTTGAAGCTTCGTCGACACCTAACAACGCTCACTCCGCATTCCCCGGAGAGCTCCAGAGCGATGATATTCCCGAGGTCCTTCTTCGCTCTCGTCCTGGCCCTCCCCAGCGTTGTCACCGCAGTCCAGTACGGCCTCGTCAAGGAGTATGCTGGGACGAACTTCTTTAACGATTGGAACTTTTACGGGAATTGTGAGTGGCCGATGGCCATTATCCCCCTTTTCCGGATTCTCTCTCTAAACGAACAAACGCAGTTGACAACCTCACCAACGGCGATGCGATGTACGTACGGCGATGCGAAGAGCGCGGCTGAGTGCCCCTCTATCTCCCCTCTTTCGCCGACCTAGTGCATGCTTGAGGCTGACCACCGACACGTGTCAAACAGCTTTGTGACAGCGTCCCAAGCAGCGTCCGAACGGCTCGCCTTTGTCAATACGGCAGGAAACGCGATCATGAAGGTCGACAATACGACCGCGGTGCCGTTCAATGACAAGCGCAACACGGTGCGCATCTCGACCAAGGATCGGTTTGCGGTCGGCAGCGTGTGGATCGCAGACATGCTCCACGTTCCGTTCGGGGTAAATCAAGCATTCGCACCCGTCGAGAGTCCATACTCATGGTGGCATTGCACGCGCCCTCTGTCAGTGTTCCGTCTGGCCGGCCTTCTGGTCTCAGGCGCCGAATTGGCCCAAAGGCGGCGAAATCGACACGTTTGAGGGAGTCAACATGGTGCACAACTCGCAGTCCTCGTTACACACCGAACCCGGCTGCACCGTCGTCAACGCGATGCAGACGAGCACGCTCGTTAACTCGACCAACTGCTCCTTCCAGGCGAACGACAACGAGGGCTGCGTCACAGAGAACCCTGATCCGAACTCCTACGGCGCTGCCTTTGCATCTGCGGGCGGAGGCATTTTTGTGACCGAGTTTGCAAAAACGGGCATCTCGTGCGTACCATTTTCGTTTCCAGCCTCGACTGTTCATTGTCGCACGTTCATCGCTCACAATTCACTCCTCTTTCTACCAGGGTTTGGTTCTTCTCGGTATGTTCGTCCTGTGGCCTTGCCCGTCACAATGGTCATTGACTCCTACCTCGTAGCGCAGTAACGTGCCCGGCTCGCTGCAGGGCACCGCGAGCAGTATCGATACTTCAGCGCTAGGGAAACCCGTTGCAAACTATCCAACTGCTGGCTGCAACATCAATCGATTCTTTCAACCACAGAACCTCATCTTTGATATCACGCTGTGTGGAGGTGTGTAGTTCTTCGTCCAAGGGTTGATCACGCCAAGGTGCTGACAGGCACGAAAACCCTGTTTTCTTTACGCGTTCTTATCCTTCGACTCGTCCCATTCTCCTCAGATTTTGGTGAGTGTAGCACCACTGCGTCCGCGTGCTGGTCCACAAGCTGATCCGTAAGCAGCCGGTAACCCTGAAGTGTTCGCCGAGACGTGCTCGGGCATTTGTTACAATGACTTTGTGATTGGCCCACCGAGCAACTACGACAACGCGTACTTTGAGGTCCGATCAGTGCGCGTGTTTGGTACATCATCCGCCGTCGATATTGTTCAGGGCTCCAATGGCACCAGCCAAAAGAAGGCCAAGGGTGCCCTACTCGCGGTTCTGGTGATGACCCTATTGGTATTCCTTATGGCCCTGTAATCTCTCCAACAGTGTCACAGCCTCCAGGGACGAGCGCCATTACACGACACGATGTCCGGTGAGGGTGATACCCGGGGCATATTCCGATCAAGTGCCATCTTTTGGAGTACCGTAGCATGGGCAGAGGAACATTAGATTAACTTTATCAGTTGCCAGAAAAGTACCATCAGGTACTTGTTCCCATGGCGCGCTTAATGACATGTTTTCTCTGAAACTGATTCCTACGATTTCACCCACGCCCTTGCCCCTTTTCCAATTGTCGTCGGAGGCTCGGTCTGAACGCCATGCCGTTGAGTTTATGTCATAATATAATCTGACATCAGCGCACTGTAACATCGTCGTGCAGGTCCCCTTCGTCACCCCTCGGGTTGCTGTTGCTTCTACATCGGTCCTACGCGCCACGCAATTCAATCGAATCATGACACAGCGGTGAAAACATTTCTTGCCAGATGACATATCCTCCGCGCTGCACCGCATCGGACCCACACCTGTTCATTTACGCCGATCATTGGGCGCATGTTCGCGCCACCGACTTTCTACAAGTATACTAATCGGTGTGTACGCCCGAGCCAGAAAACCATGGCTTCACCCACCAGAACAACGCCGGGGTGTGACAACAACCGGGAATATAACCGTGATGCTGCCGGAAGCAATGTATTTCTTGCAGTTCGCGAAACGAGATCATCATCCGTAGTGGAAAACAATGGGTGCGATTTCCAATTCCAACGGGTGATCCCGCCACCTCCCCCCCCATCTCCCCCCTTTTTTCTCGGTATCTAAGAAACAGGTCCACCCTGGCCGCCTGAACCGAGACCGGGTTGAATTTGAAGACGGGGCTAGAGACGTGGAAGGAACCACATACACATGATTCCCTCCGTCGCGAGGCGATAAGAGTTGGTGCTCACGGATCGGCTCCAGTAGAAGGTGCCAGTGGATACCCCAACCGCACGTGCAACGACTCCGAGTATTCGGTCATCGTCGTCATCGTCGAGGCGATCCGCGCGCCGCGCCACGTCCTAGACACAAACCCAGGATACCGGGACGTTCATCGCGAAGAAATCGAAATCTTGGCCCGCGCTACAGCATTGTCTCGGCGCAAGCAGGCAACGACCGGCAAGCAGGCAAGTCGCACGATGCGCTCGGGCCCACCCCGCGACGCAAAATTATTTCACCTACTCGTAGTAAGGGTGGCCCAGATCATGCGCCCGAGTCACTGGCAATCGAAATCAGCGAATATCACCTTGACGTTCTTACAGGACTGCAAACTGGCAGCATTGATTCTACTTTTATCTCTTAATCTTGGGTTGCACGTCGTCTGGGTTAAACTGATCGCCTTTGTGGCGCAACGAGAGTCAGATGTCTACATGCCATGCACCAGATACGGGCGCCAGTATATACGATGCTGTGCATGACGAGATGAAACTAAATCAGACGTCTCTTACTCGCAATCAGCAAATACAGTTGAACCTCTCATGACCCGTACTTCTTTGGATAGCCAAGCGTGCAGTTTGCGAGGAGCTGAGGATTTCGAACACTCCATCATCAACCGTAAGAAATCCCTCCCTAAAAGAGGGCACATCCATTTGAGATAGTTTTCAAAAGTGGGTATGTGGTGAAAGGTTATATACGATCGCAAGTACGTGGCAGTGGACTCCGAGAAGCGAACTCGTATACAAAAAAGAAAGATATATATGTATGTGTTTTTACACCCGATGGACAAACATGACGCTGTTCTGGCACTGGCCGTTATCCGAGCATGCAACGAAAGTATTAAGAACGAAGTAATCGTCCCCCAGACAGCCAGTGACAAACTTACAGTGACCCTCCCCCCTTCCCATAAGAATTTTCCTTCCAAGTCCAGGTGAAGAGCACGAAGTCGACGCATAAAATCGGGATCAGAAGAAAATACTAGGCAATTTCATGAAAATACGAGGCGTGGGGCATAGAGTGATAGAAGGAACAAAAGATTGGATCGCGGCTTTCATTTTTTATATTGGAAGGTTCCACTTGAAGGGAAACTTACGTAGCCGACGACGTGGGTGAAGTTGAGACAGGAGCACCAGGCGGAGGAGGAGCGGTAGGGTCATCAATGCCCATCTTCTTGCGTACACATTCGAATGTCTTGAGCATTTTCCTGCGCGCGCCGAGCGCGGCGACACCCTGCGCCTCGAGCGCGGCTTCATCCATGACTACCATGTCCTTCCATGTCATACCTTCAAAGTTGGGCGTGTATTTGTGCAGTCGCAGCGAGCGCAGCCACCCGGCGACATCAACGAGTACCGCGGGGTCGAAATCTTCTTCATCCTTCTTCACCCCATTGCCCGATGTACTCTTGTTGCTCCCCACGCCAGGAGAGCGCCCTCCCGAGCGACCTGGGCCACCACGTTGTCCGCCGCCGCCATTCTGTAACCCGCCAAAGCCGCCCAGGCCTACGCCGATACCGAGCCCCGGCTGCGCAAAGCCACCCCCGGCGGCTGCAATCTGCGCCGCCAGGAGCTGCGCCTCGGCCGAGATGCCCATCGCGTTGGCCATATTGAGCATATTCATATTGACTCCGAATGGGTTTATGCCATTCAGTTGTGCAAGCTGAGCCATGTTGAGGCCGTTTGGCATGCCCGCGAGCGCTGGAGAAGTCAGGCCGAGGTTGAATCCTCCAACACCCATGCCTAGTCCGGCGAGTGCAGCCTGCTGTTGGGCAGCGGCAGCCATTGCGCTGCTTCCATCGTCACTCCCACCAAAGCGGCCCGAGGTATTGGACAGTGCGGGACTTTGTGTGCCAGACCAGGTGCCGCCCCCGCCATTGCGGAGGCTTCTCGTAGAACCACCCTGGGCGCGGCCACCGGGACCTTGCTGCGTCTGGCCTTGGATGAGATCGCCATCATCACCATAAATGCCGCCATTGTTGGGGGGGACGGCCGTGCTGGTGCTGTTGCCAGAATCGGTTGCGTGACTTTTCGATGCGCGACGGAATTTTTCGGGCCCGTCGAGGCGCGGGACATTACCGCCACCGTAGAAGTCATTTAGCTTGGTAGATGCAAGGTCGACCGTCTGCGTGGGGCCAGTACTACCGTTGTTGGTCGTCGAAGGTTTTTGGAACATGGGCATGAGCGGGGTGTTGACCATGCTTGCCCAACTGTCGCCCACGGCGGGCGAGAGGCTATCGAGGCTGTTCCCACCACCTGAACCATCAGGGCGGGGAGAACGGAAAGCAGCACTGGCGGCGATACCAGAAAAGTCGGTGCTTTGAGGTCGAGAAGACTTTGGTTCGATGAGGATTTCTTGGGTGGGTGAACTGTCGCGCTCAGCGAGTTGGCCGAGCGAACTGGCGGCAGCCGCCCAAGTGCCACGCTCGCCAGCGCTCGAGGCGAGGGCGGGAGCGGAGATGCGGTGCGCAGCATTGTTGGCTTTGAGCTTGGCGCGTTGCTGAGCGAGGGTCGCGGCAGCATCACTGGAGTTGCTGACGCCATTGGCGGCATCAGGAGAGAGGAAGGAGGAAGTAGAGTCAAAGGCCAGCGATTGGCGGTTCGGGTTGGCGGTATTGCTAAAATTGCGGCTCGAAGGAGAGCTGGGCATGGTTGACTTGAGTCCCGGGGACTTGAGATTCATACTGGCGAGCTTGGCCTCCATCTGGCTCTGCATGGAACTCCCGACGGCAGGGCTGAGAAGAGCAGTCATGGGGTCTGACCTGGCCATTTGCTGGAGGACGGTGATGAAGAAGCGGATCTGAACTTGGGTAGAATGTTGCAAAAGACTGTAGAGAGCGGCTGTGCGCTCGGCTTCGGACAGAACTTTGAACCCTGTAGGAATAGGATTGGGATCAAGAGGAGAGTTTACAGGAAGGGTTGCCTTACATTGCTCGATGGCACTCAGTTCCTCCTTGAAATTGACGTCGAGAGAGGCAGCTGCCATCTCTTCCTATAGGACGGGAAATCGGACATCCCAAAGTGGGTGAGATGAATAATGGCGAATTGGGTATCAAACTGACCAGCGTGACTTCATAATGATGAAAGTTCTCAAACCATTGATCGATAGCATCCGCTGTACAAAGCAGTCAGAACCAAAGTTCCGATATTGAAACCAAAGCGATATCAGAAGAAAACATCGAGTTGATACGTATGGCCACGCAAGGGGGAGGAGGGAAGGGAAGCACCGAAGCGAGCAACGCCGGTGGACGCAGAGCGGGGGAAAGCGAGGCTATGCTGGCGTAAAACAGCATTACGTGGTCCCAGATGGACTGATTGGGGACGGGGCACGTTCCAATACACAGACGCTCTCTCCATCCCTCAATCCAAAAGCAAAAAAAAAAAAAAGAAGAGAGAAAGTGATAGAAGCGGGGAGAGAGCTCACCTTCCGGGGTTTGAAAGGTGGCACTGCCGAGGAGTTCGCTGGTCGGGCGCCCACTAGGGGGCCCGCCTCCGGGACGAGGAGAAGCGAGGGCGAAGCCTTGTTGTGTACCCGCTGAGGGGCGAGCGGCAGGGCCCATCGAGGCTCGAGCACTCACGTTCTTGCCTTGAACGGGGGAGGGGCTCGGGCTGGGACTAGGGGGTGGCCTTAGTGAGGACATATTGCAGGAATTACTTTATGCTGGGGGGTCGCAAGAAAGAGAAAGAAAAGGGGGAGGAGGAAGAGGGGAGATATGGAAACCCAGGTGGGTGCGGGTAACAAAAGGGGTCGCTGGCCGACGTCGAGTCGGAGGGATGGTGAATTGGCTAGAATGGAGGAGCAAAGCCCCGTCAAAGGCGGGGGTTGCAGCTGCAACTAGACAAGGACCAGCGGAGCCTGCCGGTCTAGGAGAAAAGGCGCAGGCGAGATGATGGAGGAGTGGAAAGAAAAGGGAAGAGTCGAGCGAGCGCAAGCGAGAAACAAAGAAACAAAAACAAAAAAATTGAATTAATTAATGGATTCTATTACAATTTAGGGCATCGAGGCGAGACCTTCCTTGATATACTCGTCAAACATCGACTTGTAACTCTGATGCCACCGACTCAGTGCCGGCCTCCCTTCAACAATGTCTCCCGCACCCCACAGGATCCGCATATGGTCCACATCCCGTCGTGTCTCGTTGTCCGGCACAAGAATGTAAAAGTCCCCAGTCCGCACACGCTCGAGCATGAACTCCACCGTCTCCTGCGCCGTCCATGCCCCAGCCGGCTTTTCCTCTATCTTATGCTGATTCCCATTGCCAGCGGTCAATCCAGTCCACGTGTATCCAGGGCTATATCCCATCGCCATTCACGCTTTTAGCAACAACAAAAATCAAGACGGACGCACATGAACAGATGAGCCGTGACTTTGACATGAGGGCGTGAGCGAAGCTCATACGCCAAACTCTCCGTGATGCTCTTGACGGCAGCCTTGGATGCGTTGTAGGCAGCGTTACCCCTATAGTGATTGATTTAACGCAAGACAAGTCCAGATGTGATTCCGATGCTCACGGGGGGTTCGTGATGCCCTCTTTGGATCCGGTGTTGATAATGACCGACTGGTTCTCCTGGTGAAGCATCGACTAGCAGTTGCGTTTCCATCTCAGTACAGCTCGCGTAACTCAACAAGAGAGGTGATGTGACCATACCGGAACGAACGTGTGCTGAACATTCAGCATGCTATGTGATGGACCACGTCAAGGAAAGCAGCGCAGAAAGAAAAAAAAGGCGCACCCAAACAAATTGACATCCATGACGGTCTTCCAGTTGTCCAGGCCCTCGAACGAGTGGCCCGTTACGGCAACGGCGGCATTGTTGAGCAGCACGGCGACCTGAAAACAGAATAAGGGGTGTGGGCACAGGAAAGCGCCACGGTGGGACGATCCCTCCCTCCCTCCCTTTCTGGGGCGAGCAGGAAAGGGTCAGGAGCCCCGCCGCACGACGCGCACCTCGTCCCACGCCTCGTACACACGCTCGCACAAGCGCACGACGTCCTCCAGCTTGCTAACGTCCGTCGGCACAGCGAGTACATTTCCCTCGCCGTGCGCGGCGATCAGCTCCTTGGCAAACATCTCCAGAGCGTTGACGTTGATGTCAGCGATAGCCACTTTGAGCCCGAGGCTACGTCACGGGCCATGTCAGCACATCTCGGCGAGAAAAAAAAATGACAGCAAGGAACGGGGATGACGCAGTGTGAAGAAGGCGCGCGTAGGCAACCTCCCGCGTGATTTCTCTCGTGCGTATCGGCGAAGCGCTGGCGTGTGTGGCCGTTTGCCGCCTTCACTCGTGCCACATCATATGACGCGCAGATAATGCCCCGTGACAAGAGCGAAATCCAAAGGGGCACAACCACATATACAGGACAGGACAGAACATGATGACGAATAATAATCACCTTGCCAATTCGCTTGCGGTAGCACGACCGATGCCGCTAGCAGCACCGGTGATGACAGCGACCCGGCCGGCGTGTATGACCGGGTGATGTTCGCGGTCGATGGGGGAGATGAGGGACTCTATGCGAAAGAAGGTCGTCGGGGGACGCAATGGGGAAGGACCGCGATCTCCCATAGGCGGCATGATGATTAGATCAGAATAAAAAAAGTTAAAAAAGAGGCTGGTGGTGTGAAGAAGAGAGGGGGTGATGTTTGTGAGGAATCGGGGCGGGATATATATGCTATGGCGAACGAGAGGTGATAGCACAGCTGTGAAATCTGGAACATTCCAGGTACCAACCCTACTGGCCAATACATTTACATTTCCCCTCTTTTTTTTTCTCTTGGCCTCGAGCAAGTGTCTTAAGAGGTCGAGGCCTATAAGGGTCCACAACTTGCTCCACGTCTACAGTTCCAGTTCAAATCGGCGCCTAATCACGCTTCATTTGATTTCGCCATTGGCCGACTTTTGATCCCCCACTTTCCACTTTCCCTCTCTGGTCCTTAGTCTCGCCCTCCCATCATTATTACAATCTTCCATTACAAATCTATATTCCGTCCTCAGAATCCTGCCAATCTCGTCCCCTCGCTTCTACAGTCCTTCGTCGTACAGCTTCCGCGCGAGTGAAACATACAGCCGCTCCAGGTCGCGCTTCGACTCGAGGTCCAGTCTCCTCGCCTGCTGCGGCGTCACAGGCGCTTTGGCTTTCATCCCTGTGGCGTCGCTGTCCCTCGCGCCACCTCCCGCGCCACTGCCGCCCCTGCTATCCCCATCACCAGCAAAGGAGTTCCCGTTCCGAGTTCCAACCGGAACCTGCTCTACCAGCCAATCAAACACCGCCGACAGCCGGTCAGTCGACGACTTGAGGCCCTCCTCTGACACTTGAGCCGTCTTAACCTCTTCCCGCAACCTACTTGCCTTCTCTTTCCCCTCAAGCCCCGACTCTTGCCGCTCCACGCGCCCCAGCGCACGCACAATCCGGCCCCAATCACCCAAACCCCACCCATCGCTAACAACAGAGGGCAGGGCGACATCAAGTTCGATACTACTGGCGCCCCGCAATGCCCAGTGGTCAGCGCCCTCGACAATGCCGAGAAACTCACCCCAGCGAGCACTGTCCACGCTCACGAGGCCGTCGTTACCCTCCCCGCCATCTGCACCATTTACGATCAGCTTGGGCAGCCAGAGCGGGTGCCAGATGTTCAGTGGACCAGTCCGTCCGGCCACGCTAAAATAACGCATCCGCGGGTCATCTGGAGTGCGCGGGTTAAAGATTTCGGTCAGGTAGGTCGTCGTCAGGTTGGCGTACGCCGGTGAGTCGAACATTCCGAGCAGATACGTGGTAAATGACGACGGTAGGGAGGATAACGAGGACCCCGGCGAGGGTAATGAGGGGGACCTTGGACTTGCAGAAATTGATGTCTCTGCTCCTAAGCCCATCGTGGCCACAGACGCGGCGGTGACAGCACCTGGCACTCGCTTCTCTTCTTCTCCATGACGCCGACGACCCAAACCAAGGTTATCCTAATCACAAAAGTAGAGCGTTGAACTATTAGTAGTGACCTCTAATAATGACACATGCGACGCACCTTGCACCAATCCATAAAGGGACTTCCGCGATGCGGTGTCCCAATCGTCATAAGCGATAACGGCGTATAGTCCACGGGTTTAAGATGTGTGATAAGATAGCGACAGTCCAGCCCGCCCATCGAGTGCGCCATAAAGTTGATTCCACGCCCAAGGGCTTTGATTTGCAGGAACCGGTCGAGTTGTTCTGCACGCGATGTGATAGAGCCCGTGCCCGGTACAGCGGTCACTATGACCTCTGCTCCGACGGTCTTGCGTAAGATGTTGAGGATGCTTGACCAATAGTTCATCCGCAAACTCGGAAACGACGATGGCCTCCGGACGTCAAAACCATACAAGCCTGGGATGGAATGAGTGTCGTTGGTCTTTTGTCGAACGTGGTGCAAGGAGCGGCGCACCATGGCAAAGTACGATAGGGTAGCGCGGGGCGCGAAGAGGGTCGTATAGCACCGGATTTTGCATCAAGCGATGAATCTCATCCAGGCCCTCGCGGTCTTCCCTGCCGGGATCCGCTGGTTCTGGCGGCCCTTGCGGTCGGGGGCAAGACCCGGGGTCCGAAGAAGGCGCGTTCTTCTCCGTGCTTGTTTGATTGTTGGGGTGATGCATATAATTGTCAGATCTGGACGCGGGGTGGAAGAGCGAGAGACGCGCGGGCCAGCGAAACCGGGGAATAGACAGCTTCCCCGATGCTATAGATGAACGAGAAAGAGTGTCAAGGCCGGAACTAGAGTTACGCAAGTTGGCGCATACCTTGCAGGATGCCGTCTAAACCATTCCCCACGATCGCAGTCCATAGCACATACCTGTCTGCATCTAATTTTCCATTCCCCAATAGGACTCTGTCAGCTCTTTGAGATTGGAATTCAGGGCCGTGCTTCTCGGCTGATGTTGATCGCTGTGGCAAGAGGTAGTGGTGGGTGATGGATAGCGTGGATAGGACGTTGACGACTCTGCGAAAAAAGAGGGCTACGGGAACAGGGAACCATATGTTGCTCATCTTCCATCTGCAAAAGCTGGGCCGGTGGTCAAGCGAAGCAAAAGAAGTAAAGTGCGCCTTTTTTCCTCGGTCGCGTCACGGTCGAGTCCAGACAAGCGCCGGATTATGTAAAAGCGCCGATGTTTCGAATCACCTGATCAGGTTCGATCACATGGCCACATACACCACCTTCGTCTCATTCACTGTCACACCTCCTCGTACCCGCATACCCGCAACCCTCGTTATCGATCAATGTTTCCCTGACATTCCGTCCCTGCCGGAGGTCCCACATTTCCCTCTGAGATCTGGCTCCTGCTCACCCAACTATATGGTTAACGGCTGTCTGAGCTTGCTGTGGTGGACCAATTACAATCCTCTTCCTGGGCGGTCAAAGCCCGCCCCCACCTGTTCATTCCTCTTCGTAAGATCCGTCTGTTAAAAGTTCCGGCGGTGACTATTCAGTTCTACTGTAGTGCTCGTTTCTCTGGGCGTCACCCTCGCGTCTCATCTTTCAGCCACTACATCCCAGGGGCCGACGACATCTAGAACCCTTTCTGTGATGTCAATGTCTCCCCTATTCGAACGGCGTTACCCTGGCTGCCATTACTGCTATCCTCTGGGATCCTAGCCGACGCCTTCCAGAAGCGGCGTGGACAGCGACACTGCCATTTCCCAGTGACCGCGGCCGGTTCTAGATTTGCCATACAGCACTCCGGGCGTCACCAGTACGACGTTTTGCTTACTCCGACATCAAAATATCGTAGCGCTGGCAAACATTATGACTCAGCAGTTGACTTTCGTTCCCCCCCCGGGAACCTTGGTCGAGACCTTACCTTCGAGGCGTCCTTAATAACTAATCTTTCGCGCCGTCTCCGGTCCACGTATGGCATGTCCGATCCGAGGCAACGCTGAATGCAGTCCGCTCCCACCACTCAATCCACGTTGGGATGACCCACCCACATCCGTCATCGGGCCTGTCTCTCCGTGTGTTAGTCCTACCTTTGGTAAGTGAGGGGTGGTCACTTTTCATACTCAACACCCGAATTGCAAAACGAAGGTACTCGAGGATCGCAGCTCTCATCCCTGATTTCGGAGCGCTGAGTTTGAGCCGACTGCAAGCCCTATAACGTGCGGTTCTCGCACTCTGCCGCGATCCACTATAGCTTTTTGCCACGCACCACTACAGCAATGACCGTACCATTAACGCCAGACATGCCACCCCCGGCGAGGTGTACTAGCTCCAGCTCGTCCGGACCTCTGGTGACACGGAGGGCTATTGCTCCGCCAAGGTGCCGATAGTGTGGCTCCATTCGACATTGAGACAGCGTGGCCTGCACCCCGTCTAAACGTTGGTTGAGATAAGTCATCTAGTGGATCCACCGCACTACAGTTGAATTCGCAAGCGCGTACACGCAGTGTTGGCTCAGCTCCGTCCATCTTCGAGTCGAATATCGAATGGGACCTAGGGTTACATACAGCCAACTCAGTTGTCCGATGTGGCACTCCGACCAGTTTCCTCCTATCTTTTGCGCAGATTTTGAAGCCCAAAAATTTTCTGTGCAGCCCCAGCTTCATGTGAATCGTGACAAGGCAGTATGTTTTCTCCCAAATTCTGGAAGAAATAACTTATACCCCTGCTAAGCACTCTCCACGAAAATGTCGGAGAACATCTTCCAGATTTTGGTGGTCCCATATGCTCCATTTCGATCTTGTGTCCCTGACTCCCTGTCAACACATGGCCCACTACTGTATGCAGAGCAGGGTCATGGAATTGGAGAGATCACCACGCATCCGTGACAGTACAGCGAGTGGAAATAGGCTACGTGGAAATGAGGACAGTGTCGGAATCGTATCGGCAATTGTAGATCAGCATGGCCATAGGATGCATTACATACTATATGAACCCTCCTCACTATCGCTCCCCAAAACTGTCGCGTGTCCAGCACGTTGCATTTGATCAAAAACCGGGGTGGTATCGAGAGCAACGAACGGACAGCATGTCCGCGTGTGCGCAGCCCCCAGACATGCCAATCCCGGTCGCTGGCTGTCCATTCTTCGTCACGTGCCTGCACCTAGCACTTCCACCTCGATTCTACACTAACACTTCTAGGGGTGTTTGCCTGTCAGGCTGAATTGGGTTGGCAGCACGAACGTTAGAACGGCCTCCCGCATACGTCGGTCACTGTTTCATCAACATGTACTCCAAGACACGCGCATGGGCCTTTACTTGTAACGCTGAGCCGATCGATCTGCGTGTACGGGCTAATTTCGATTCTCTAGATGGCTTAGAACTCCTGTGTGTGATCCTGCGAGTTGCTAAGACTTCATTCAGGTCATGGCCGCCGCGCTTCGTGCACAGCTACTGTTAGCTCTGGTTTGTCTCCTGGGAACCTGGCTCGAATCGAATTTGGCCATATACGAACCTACCTCTACCAATCACTGGCACTGGGACCGGTAACAATTTGTCATCGTGGCAAGTACTCGCAGTCGAGGCCGGTAATTGGTACCTATTCATGACTGTTATTTGATGCGCCCAGGCGTAACTTGGACATTGTGAAGACAGAGAGTTATCACCTTGACCCGTGTCACATCAATTGCATTTCTGACGCCCCAACACCCCCGACTTGCCGTTCCGAGGTCTTCGTCTGAGAAGGCTGCTTGAGGCTCTTTGGGTGTATGGCTCATGGCGACATCGCGGTCATCGCCTCGCGTTGACTCGGGCGCAGCGCCTCGATGCCATCATAACGCCAATGGCGACACGATCGCACCCGGGCGATATCTGTGTTGAGTTCACAATATGATTTGTTGGTGCTTTGACTCGAGCTTCCTCTCTTTGCGAGGCGGCACTGCGCGTACTGCGGTTGTCTTGGGTTCCCGGTATCTTCGGTGATATGATTTTGACCCCTGAGCAGCGCACAGGTGAACCTTGGCCAGTTCAATCTGCTTATTGCATCATCATCGTGCTTCACATCATCGGCCTGATGCTTTAGTCTGTCAGAGTCGTCTGGAGCTGGCTAACCCACGTCGTGATCCGCCCACCGGGTTTATGGTGGCGGGTTGCCACAGATCACATTTACGCATCACTCCCGTTCCTCGGCCATGAATAAACCGAGGCGAGTATCGTCCACGGGAGAACCTCGGCATCTACGACAGTTGCTCGAGTTTGCCACGCAACCCGGTCTGAGTAGGGGGCTGTTGTGATAGAACATCAAATTTGACATGACTCGCAAACATACGTTCCCTCATGACTCCGACCGATGATCCAATCGATTTATGTTGTGTTGAGGCAGATCAGCCCATCTGGCGAACGCCCCCCGCCCAAGTGGTAATGGGTGTTCCGGGGACCTTGCTGGGGTCGTAATAGGGTTTAGCATCCTCGGGATTTTCCTAGTCCCCCATGGGAAGATGCGAGCCGCGTGGGCGTGGTGTGCGCGTGACGGCACCGCCTTTCGAGGGTACGCAGATGATCCGGCAAGGTGCTACATGGCCCGCCAAACTGGGGACCCCAACCGGACGGCGAGCGATACCCGACTTTCGTGATCCAGTCACAACGCTCGCGGTGTCTGTCCATGCCGAGCTCCAGCAGCTACAGTACGTTCCATACGGAATACCTTTACCGCGCGCAATAGCATATTCACGGTTTCTCTAGAGATACGCGGCCTCTTCTAGTTCAGTTTTCAAGTCCGTCAGTCATTACAGCATAATAATCGGGGGAGGGGGGGGGTTGCATATTTGTCATCGCTGTGCCGACGTGGTCGTCGCGAAGGGAGGTGGCGTGGGATGAGACCGGGCGAACTGGTATCTACGATCCCACAGACTTTATCGAAAATGGACGTAAATGTGCGCTTTTAAGGGAAGGGTGGTGAATCTTTGCGCTTGCGTCCCGGATATGAAACGGTCGCCTGCGCGATTTGTTGTCTAAAAGACGCGTTTAAGCCGCTCCGAAGGAGGGACCATGGATACGGGGGGAAAATAATGTATGTGCGGTATGTCAGCTCTGATTTGGAATGCGATTTCTTGCGGAGAATTCTGAGGCGGTCGCATCGGCCAATGAGTCCAGTATATATTGCTAGCGAATTGTCATTTGTTGAGTTTGCAGCCTTGTGACGGTTGCTGCGAAGTCGAAGATTCCGGCTAGATGATATGATGTCTATAGAATACGCGTGGGAAGGGACTCAGTCGGCGGAGACCTCTGAGCACTCGAAATCTTTTACGTTCCGCCTAGGGAATGAAGTCTAGCTGAGCGAGGTGCGTGCGTGCAAGGTTAGCAGCGCGTGGAAACAGCGCATGTCTCGCTGTTGACATTTGTTTTCACAGATGCACTCACAACAGGCTGCTGCGGCGTGGAGCATAGACATTGCCCAGCCAGATTCGTGCGCCACACCGGCAAGCGAGGAGAATGGAGAGCCTGAGGGTGAGTCAAACGGGCGATCGCGATATAATTAAAGCTGCAAAGTGACAACGTGGCCGTGTCCGGGGGTCTCGGCAAGAATAACTGGCAGTTTCTTGTTCTCGAACACACTTTCAGTTTAAGTTCTTCTCTTGTCCGCCCGCCCCTCACCTCTCTCACACAAGAATGTCATTTCGAAATATGTCATAACACGTTTGGCTCTTTTTGTATCCCTTTTTATCTCCTAAACGGTGTGGGCTGTGCGCCGCGCACACTCCTCTCATCCTTGTGTTTTGGGGGGCACCCACGGCACCGAACCATGCTGTTTTCGTGAACACCCGTTTGATGCTGGCACGCAGCCAGCGACTCATCCCTAAGGTTGGCACGGATTTCAGCATCGCTCTTCATTTTCGGCCGCACTTTCTCAACCCGTCTACATTAAAGGCATGATCGAGAGTTTTTTTCATCGGTTACCTCGGAGTAAGTCTTTGGAAATGTCGTGGTCAATTTCAACGCGTCGGCCTTTTCGAAAACGTTTCTGTGCCACGATGTCGTAGGCACAGTGCTATGCTTCGCGAGCTTCTGAATTTCACAGCATAACTCCTCGGGAGGACACCCTCATCCATTCTGGGTCCTCACCATGCACGCTGGCATGGGCCTTACCCAAAAGGAAGGCCTGGCTTGCATAGCAACGTGACGGCTCCTACGTGGTCGAGTTCCTGTTGTCTTTCGAGGCCAGCCTGTCGGTGTGGCCTTGGCGCCAGAGAATTCGTCGTTATATTATCATAAGCTGGTATGTTGTAACCGGAAGCTCACCCCTCTCACTGCGACCGTTACACACATATTCTTCTCCCTCCCCCCTCCCCCATCCCCTCTTCCGTGCAACTATGACTGATGCGCACGAACGGATCACCTTACCACCTATCAGCTCGTTTGATATCTCCCCCTCAAGCAAGCATCATAGTCAATTCCAAGCAGGTCCCTCCCGCCGTGGTGCGCATATTCACGGGAGCTCGTCTTGGGACGGAAGTTCGGCGGGGAGCAACCACCTCCGAAACGAGCTCGATGATGTATCGTACCGGTGCGAGACATTTACCCTTTGACGTTGCGTGTTGCTCAACATCGTATTTCCGCCACCATCGTCTAGACCCGGCTCTAGTGGATACGACGCTCTTGAGAGCTCTC
>Ga0137394_10001605_pt1 | contig 16563 bp, 32 predicted proteins | sample czobulk116metaG_FD_108278 | JGI IMG/M metagenome (GOLD analysis project Ga0137394, IMG submission 108278) | Vadose zone soil microbial communities from Angelo Coast Range Reserve, California, USA - czobulk1.16 metaG | ecosystem: Environmental > Terrestrial > Soil > Vadose zone | place: USA...
ATCCATGTCCATCTGATCCAGCGGCGAGCCGGCACCATACGCGGCCGTCTGCTGAGTCTGGTTCACTTTGCGATGCCGCATCAACATCCAATTCTTTATGTATTTGTCATTGTTGATCGTAATCTGCAACTTGCCCGCGTAAAAGGCCTCCATGGCGGCAGCATTGGTAAAGACAAAGGGAGAGGGATAAGGATATAACTTGAAAGAGGTATCGGTACTGCTGGTTGGCAGGCCGAAAAATATCCCGATCCTGGTGGGCACAAAGGTATCCTGCTGTGCTAGCCGGATCTCCGTGTTGAACTGACCGCCCGCCTGGTTCTGGATATTATTCAATACCGGGAAAGTGAGCAGGTTATTGGTGGTGGTCAATGGTTGCTCCAACCGTAGATCTGACTGTGTGATCCGGAATAGATCCACCACGTTGAATTTCGGATTTCCCGTAGGATTGAACGCCTTGTCAAATATCCGGACCCCTTGTTCAAAATCCATCCTTGCGGCTATCGCATTCATACTGCTAATTTTTGGTTTTTCAAAAATGAGGTTTATAATATTACATTCCGCCTGTAGCCATCTGCGAAATTTTTTCCATCCGTGTGCTGCCCACCGTTGCGGGCTGCGGGAAGGTATGGATACCATTTCTTCCAATGGCCGGCACCTGTGCAAAACCGGCCATCGTATCGCGACATCCTACGCCCGATATCGCCATACCGGTTAAGGAGGTCACCAGGCGAATGCCGCCCCATGTCAACATTCCGGCCGCAATGCCCTTGACCAGGGGATTTTTCACTTTGTAGACCCCAAATCCCCCGAGCAGGATCTCCCCTCCTCCTTTTACCTTGCCGTTTATGGTGGCCAGTAATTTAGAATCCAACAGGACGGTACCCAATCCGCCTACGATCAATCCCAGCCCGAACATCATCGGGCTGTCTTTTTTGCTACGGCTGGCCCCTACTTTCTTTTTGCCGCCGCCCTTCTTTTTTTTCGTTGCCATGATTTGATTGTTATTAATGAAAAAATAGTTCGGGGGCACTAATCCAGCCGCCGAAGCTGTGATTTAAGGCTCGTTATGCGCTTGGCGATTTTCTTTTTACCAGGCTTTGTTCTTGCGCGGAAATGATCGCCCATCGCCTTGTCCAGTTTTTTATTCAAGATTTTTTTTGCCGATGATAAATGCCCCTTTACCGACCCGATCTGTATGTCCACATTTTTAAACCTGTTCTTGTCTACATGGCTTTTCGATATGGTCCGTACCCCGGAAATTTTACGGGGCCTTTTCTTTGCTGCCTTCTTTTTCGCCGGTCTGCGTTTTGCCGGCTTTGCTTTCCATTCCTTGGAAATCTTTTTCTGTGCTTTTATTTGCGATACAGCCGGATGCTTTTTACGATAAGCCTTGACCTCCCTTCGAAATTTAGCCAATGCTGGATTACTCATTTACGTTTCTTTTTTTTGGTGACTGAATACAACAGTATACCTCCCACTACGATAATACCACCTGTATAGAGCGGATGATCGATGAACCATTGATACCACGGGGCAGCCGTTGCGGGTGAGAGGTTGGTACTTGTTCCAGGGATCACGATCGGGCTGGCCAGACTTTTAACGGTCGGATTGGTTGACGTGGGCAAGGTCGTAGTAACTCCCGGTATTACCTGGTCCACGATCTGTGTGGGCCTTATCCCTGCGGGTGTTTCCGGCATCGTGTATACCGGCGCCATATTGGTCATGGCGGGCCTGGCTGTTATGGGTGTGGCGGTGGTCGTCAATATTGGATTGCCGGCTGCATCCCGTGTTGTCGCATAGACAGCCCCCATTAAAGGTGATCGCCTGTTCATCTTCTTTTTTTTAAGGTGGATGGGATTGCCCCTACTCCTTCAACAATCTATACCCTCCATATGCCAAGGCCCCTCCGATCAGGATCGATAGGACCGGATTTGCTTTCATCGTTGCCCAAAGATTTGATACCCCGGTATTGGTCAGACCTGTATTAATAACCCCACTACTATCAGTGGCCGCATTGGGGTCACTGATCCGGGCCTTCTCGATCGCTGCCGTCACCTGGTTGTCATATACCCCCTGCACATTTTTCCAGGCACCGGCCACACCTGGTGAATGTGGATTCATTCCATATCTCAGCATCACTTGCCGGGCCAGGGATACCCTAACCCTGTCCATGGTGATCCAGGGATTGCCGGCATGCAGGGCCATGTAATTGTCCTCCCCATCCCACAAGGCCCCGAGTATCGTCCTGGAGGAGATAAAAACCCCCAGCTTCGTTATGAACCATTGGCCGGCAATGGGCACCTGATCATCTGTCACATGGTCACTGTCTCCTGAACTATACCCCAGCACATGCCAGGTATAATCGTTGTACAGCCAATATTTATCCAGATAATAGTTACGCCCGCCAAAGACAGCCTTGAAGATCCGCAAAGGGGTGGTCAGTACATTTCCTCCACTGGCCGCTTGCGCAACGCGAGCGAGCACAGAACCGCCGCCAAATAGATTGCTAACCGCGTTCGTAAGCTGTGACGTGAATGCCAGCGCTGCCGCAGCGCCCGGCACCGACGATGCCGCCGCCGCCTTGATGATAGTATCAATATTACCATCGACTTGTTTTTTATTCACCAGGTTAGCGACGGAGCTGATCAGTCCCATTTCATAGGCCTTCAGGGCATCTTGCAATTGCTTCTCTGCGTCCTGGTTAGCCCCGATCTGTCCAGCTTGCCGATAGCCTGCCAGGGGCTGCACATGATTCACCTTACCGATCGCGCGGGCCGTGGTCACCATGGGCAATGAATCCCGTGATACGGTCGTATGTGAGACGAACCCCCTTTGTCCTGTACCGGATAATCTTCTAAGCATGCCTTTGGGCTTTTTATCGTATTTCCAAAAATAGAACGGTCGTGCATTGTATCCTCCCACGTTGGGCACCGGGTCGAGCCATACCTCCTTTTCATCCGCTGTTTTGAGGACGATAAACACATGATGGGGACTAGACTGCAATATATCCTCACTGGCAAACCTATAATACCAATCGTAATAATACTCCCCCGTCCTGTTTATCGCGTCCATCACGCCGGCCATGAACCCGCTGTAATGTTTACAGTCTACGGCCCGCATTTCCAGGATGCCGGCCGGTGACCGGGTGGTCTGATCTTCTTTCGGCTCTTCGACATAGGTCAGTGAGTTACTGCAAAAGTCAAATAGCTTTTTGGGTACTTTGTTCAGCTGGCCGGTCATCCACAGATCAGCAATCGTATCGTAATGCCCCGCGAATTCTTTGTGCGCATTGATCACTTCTTTTACAATGTCCCTGGTCGTCTGATCCGGTTCGATCATCTGATCCCGTTCCCGGTAGGGCGGCAATCGTTCCAGCATTTTTGATCGCAGGCTCATAGTACCTGGTAAGTTAGATCAACGGGTATTGGTATCGGAATGCCGTCCGCTGCAACCTTGCCTTTAAAATTCATAACTGCCTGCATGGACGTACCTGAAAAGATACCCAGCACAATAGCGGCCAGTGACAAATCGGACAACGATAAAATTAATGGGATCAATGCGGGTGGACGTTCTGCACTCATGCCGGCAAAGGACGGTATTTCGATCGGGCCTAACACGGTAGCATGTCCCAAATACCTGCCATTGGCAAAAATGTCGCCCTGTAAAGAATCTATTGTATTAGACCAGGCCGTAGGGTTATCAACCCTAACAGCTAACTGTACGTCGGTGGTAAGACCCTGCTGAGACGCATTCAGGGAAGCGAGAGAGAAAGACAATTCTTTCACAGAAAGGAACCGGACGGCCTCATATGCTACGAAGATCCCGCCGATTGTCAATAACACACCTGCTGTGGTCATAGAATAAGTAATGCTCAGACGGACACAACAACAGTAAACATTTTTTTTGAGAATCTCCAAACAAATTCGCCTATCCTTACGGATAGGCGGTAAAATGCGCTACCTTAAAAAATAGGGGTTTTACAGCAAACAAAAAAGTTTTTATTTGTTCTTTTGATTGATTTGCCGCTTTAATTCACGGGAAAGCCCCCCATATACATTGACTGCGGTCCATCCAGGAAACTTTTTATCGATGAATGCCAGGAATAACCGGTACTTGTCGGCATTGTCCAGCTCACACTTACGATATTTGGCGGGTATACGACTGCCAGGATAGAAGATGATCACGCGATATTGATTCTCCCGGTACGTCTCTCTTCCTTCTTTTTTTGGCATTCTCATGCTCCGGATGTATTTTTAAGGTGGATGGGATTGCGAAAGCGATCTCAGAGCCCTGATAGCTTTTAATCTCTAGACGGATTTTTGCTTCAGGGTTTTTTCTTATAGGGTCTTCACATCTTTGTCGCAATGGATACATTTACCGTCCTCCCCAAATTGGTGATCACAATCTTCCTGATCCCTTAATCGTTGCTGTTCTTTTGCTTTTTCCAAAACCATATTAGTATTGTCGACCATTTTGGCATAGGAAGGATTTGAAAAAATATCTGGATGTAACTGGAATATCCCTACGATAATGATAACAACTTTCATTTGTGGCTCCTGTGGACCTATCAGCCCATTGACCAATGTAACCGGGCGCATGGATGGGATTATCTGCATAGATACTAATTTCCAATCCTGATCGGGATCAGACAATTGCGCTCTTACATTATCATCCCAGATTGCCAGAGCCTGAAGTAAATCATCTGATATCGCGGTGATCGTCTCAATTGGTTGCATAGATTTTTATTTTAGCGTATTGATAAACGATTGGAAGGCACTACCGATTTCAATTGCCGGCCGGCCTGATGGAAGAAAGTCAGCACATCAATCTTTTTGCCTTTTATTCGATAACAGCCGAAGACATTGCTTTCGGCCTGCAATTCTTTCCAGGTTACATTGAGCAATTCGCAGAATGCCGTCACTTTTATTTTTTCTTCAATATTGCAGATGAGATAAGCTGTCATTTTAAGCATGATAGGAGGGTTTTAAATTATTTATATTAATTGTTCAATCTTCAATTGTTCCACGACGGATACCATTATTTCCAGGAAATCAATATCTCCTTTTTTATTTTCGATAATAGCTTGGCGCATCCAACTATACAGAGCATCGCGACGTAGATCCTGACAACCTTGTACTCCATAAGATGTAATGAAGCCATCGCCTTCAGCAGTGAAAATAAGACCAAGAAAGGTTTGCTCGGAAATTACTGGTTGATCCATTGTATTTTAATTTAAAAAGATTTCCATCTGTGACCAGGTGTATTCTGTTTCGGTATCAACTATATCCATCTGTACGCAAGCTGCCGGGATCATCTCCTTTACTTCATTTCTGTTCATCACCTGATATAAATAATTGGTCAGCCCGGATCGTTCTTCCCCGGAAAGGATATCCGGCGGATCAGCATCGTCCACATAGATCAACGCATAGAAGTCTTCTATTTTCTCCCTAGCTTTGTAATCCTGTACCCATTGCGCGATCATCTGCCGATGATGGGAGGTCAATGGAATGGTATAATAGCCCACGCCGGCCAAGTCATTGCTGCAATCCCAAATTTTGCCGATCGTTGTAATTTTCTGTTCTTCTATCTCTTTTATTTTTTCTTCAGCCAGCGCCGGCGATAGTTCACCATTAGCAACCATATTGTTTACTTCATTGATCGCTTCGACATTGATCGCCGCAAAACTTTTGGATAGCTCTTTAACAAGATATTGATCCATTTTCCGGATGTTCCGGGTATTATGTACATCCGTTGAATTCGGATTGAAATGCCCGTGATCAGCTGCGTATTGATCCAAGAGGCCGGCTGCCCGTTGTAGTGCATTCCATTTATTCCGGATCTCCCGCTGATGAATCCATGCCGGGGTTGTTATATGATAATGGATCTGTCCGCGCTTTTGAAGTTCTGCCTTCCAAATATAAGTCTTTACCTGCATGGTCTTTCGCATCCAGTCCAGGAAGGGAGCGAGCAAGGCATCATAGGCCTGCCGGGCGGTGATATTTTTCGGGGAAGCAATTGTCAAAGTTATGAAGGAAAAGGTGTGATACTGATACTTACAGTTGATGGGATTATATACCCACTTCGGTTTTACCGCCTGTGTCATTATCGTAATAGCTTTGGCCAGTCTCTTCCGGGCACCCGTTGTCATTCCGCCGCTGTATTGCGTCGCCTGTTGTTTGCCCATGTTAGCCATCCGCCGCGCCGATTTGGCACCGCTGTATAATCGAACTGGTTCGTCGTAGATGCAAAGTGACGACCCCCTTACTTGCATGACCGGGATACCCCGCCAGTTTTCAGGATCATTGTAAAGAGTAGACCGCGTGGGTTAGTAGTTTGCGGTCTATTATCTTGTCAATGATCTCAATCTGAAAACGACCAGGATGGCACAGCCTGCCAGTAAAATTATCCCGTACATCATTTGCCATATCAGGGCTTTAGTCGGCATGTGCTGAATGCTTCGTTTCCAAAAAGCCATGGGTAACAATGGGATGTACCAGAGATAAGGGTTCCATCTGAATTTGTTCATATAGGAAATTTTGATTTAAAAGGATTGCAGGTTGTCTATTCGATGATATACCATGTTGATGCCCGGCAGTCCGGGTACATCCGGTTGATATTCTACAGCATATTGCACCGTCCGTTTTTCTTTCCAACAAGGGTTACAGATCGTTGCACAGGCTTGGCCATTTTCGCCGGCCAGGATATTCCCCAGCGTGGGTGCCTTCCAGGAAGCTTTTTTTTCCAGGGGCACCAGGTGGATCTTCTCTGTATCATTCAGCAGCTTATCACAGGCACAGCATTTTTTCATACAGGCTTTTTAACTTTTATTCGCCAATAAGCTACTTGCCGTTGCGTTTTCATTCGAGGTTCATTGATTTGGGTCATGCCAATCAATTTCCCTTTACCATCGAAATCAGCTCCGAAGAAACACCAGGTAATAAAGACCTTCTGGTCTTCACCTACAAAAAAGGCTTTGATATAGCTTTTGGTCATAAGTATTTGATTATCTGTTCAGCATAATAGACTCTCCATTGGAAGTATCGAAATTCATGTGCATCTTTTAACATCGACCCACTAAGTTGTGTGTCCTCAATTTGTGAGTAATCAGGCTGGAACCAGGGCGGTATTTCGGTCGGTGCATGGGCCATCAGATAACATCTGAAACTCATTCCTCGTCCGGTTGCCTGGTCAGGTACCGGAAATACAGGTGATTGTAATATTTTTTCTATTAATTCCATCTATCGTTTTTTTGATTATCAATTACTTATAAGCCTTTTTCCGGGTAATAATTGCTATGATGAATCAATAAAGGTCCGGGCCTTCGCCCCTTCCCTTTACCGTTTCATCATAGCAATTATTACCCTATAGGCAGCGTGGACGCATAAGCGGGCATTCTATCGGCTATGATTTTAATGAACCGTATACACTCTTCCTTCCCTTTAGGGTGCTGTACGGTCTGTATTGCGCTCACAACCGCATTCATAAAGGCATCAGGGCCATACTGCAACCAAAGACTACTAAGCGCCACAGCAGCATTATCAATTGCTCCAAATAATTCGATCTCCTGCAACTTGTCAGTATCCATAAAAAAATTATTTAAGTGAAGGGATTGCTTCCTGTATCAGATCTTCGACCAACGACTTGAATGCAGGCACATAGAGGCCATACCTGGTCATCATCGTCTCATAGTCCTGGGATACCTGCCAATCTATATATCCATCCTGTAATGGGGTTATAATGAGCGTATAGAGGCGGCCATCCTCAACGAAGTCAATTGCAATGTTTCCGCGAATAGTCCCTATTTCCATAAAAAAGTAGTTTATAAAGCCATTACAGCCCAATAGCGGGCATCCCTCTTTTTATACAGCAACTCTCAGCCAGCACGATCAACCATTCAGCAAAGGCCTTCGGGGTCACGTGACGCTGTTTTTTAGACAACTCCCTTGATACCCTTATGCCAGTTTTCCTGTTTTTGGTGGATGCCACCGTATATCCAATTGCATCAAACCGGATAGGGATCGGCGGTAAATCCCTTTGACGGATCCCCACGATATATAAAAAAGTTTTCTTAACAGCTTTATGTCCCCACCAGCTTTGATTCACCAGGATCGTATATCCACCATATGCATCAAAATTTCCCGGCAAAGGCAATGGGACAACAGACCATAGTTTCGAAGTCCGGGGATGCTCCAATACCCCCCCCCATTTCCGTACCTGGTCAACAGCCAGCAAGGCCAATTCCTTTTCACCTGGCCGAGGACGTGCAAAATGTGATAATTGGCCCCATGCCCCACATGGCGGATGGGCGACAACCGGAAAAGGCCCCTGATATAACCGGGCATCCCGATCTATGTCCCAACAGTCAACGCCCATGGCTTTATAGACCGAATCCCTTTGTATGTACAATGCAGCTATCACGTATCCATCTCCTTTTCTCTGCCAATGATCATAGCCGCGCGGCCATCGCTTAAACTGTCATCGAGCTTTCTCAATACAGAAGACGTTTCACGGGCCAGTGACCGGATAGTATTCCAGGCGGCTTTCTCATTTAGCGCGGCATGATCCCGCAAACCACCAGCAGTATCATAGACTTTCTCCTGTTCACCGATCATCCCTTGGATATATTGTCTGTATGTCTTCATAAAAAATAATTTTATAGATTATCATCTGTGATCGGTTCTTCTCCTGAATGCTGTGCATGAAAAGGCGAGCTAGGGGGCGCATGCTCAAAACTTATAGCAATAATAGCTTTGCGTAATACCACCATCAGACCACCCAAATCATAAATACGCTTAGGTCCAATGTCGTCCCGGATTTCAATGGTCACCCTATCTCCACAATCATTAATGGTATAAGGGGTGGGGGAAAGGGCTAAGGACAACAGGACAGCGGACAGCGTTACATCTGCTTTATATAAGGAGAGTATCATATGTTTTTTTTATCAGTGACAGGATCAGGATATTTTTTCGGGAATACCAGGCCTTTCATGGCCATATTCTTTGCGATCCGGTCATTAGGCAGGCCCCTGAACACTTCATCATGCACCAGCCGGGCACACTTTTGGGCATTGATCGTCCACACGTTGACATAAAACAATTGATTTCGATCAACGGCAAATTCAACTTCACACTCAGTAAGGGGCTGTCCATTCTTTTCTACAGTGAAGGTATACAGCGTTGCGGAATGAGATACCTGCATATATTAAATGGTTTGTTTTTCAAAAGTAGCCCGGGTGACCCTACCCGGGCCGATCTACCAACCAAAACGGCAGGCCGAAACCTGGACCTAACCGAAAATATTTTTTAAAATGACCCCGACACACCTGGAAAGGCAGCAGGGTATGAAAAATAGACCTTATCCTAAAAGATTGATTTTTCAAACTATCCCCCCGGCAAAAGCCAGGGGGTCGGGGAAACTATTTCTATTAGTTTCATTAAACCTACCCAGAATGTATTCAACACTCTAGATATAAATTCGAGCGAGAGAATGATCCCCCACCGGTGAACCGACAGCGGATTATTGACCATTAAGACAACCATCCGTTCAATAAGAACGAACTGTTGATCTTTAATGATGATCGAGCGAATGATCCCCCACTATGGAAATAGCAGCAGGAGTACTTATACTATCTTGATCGGTCCGATACTATCCCCCAGCCGAAAGGCCGGGGGTCGTAATATCCGTAAACCATATGCTAGGCCTAACGTTGCCTGACATAGGTGGTTCCTATGACGAACCGACTTTAGACAACGGGCTGATCAGCATCCCGTGTCCGGAATTCTTTTTTCAGAGCTTTAGCCAGGGACCATTCATACCAGCCCCAAAAAGACAGCACTATCAGAGCGCCCAAAAGGATTGCATTGATTATCATATAGACGGATTTTATAAACGATATTATTCGATGCCGGCAGCGGCAGCTTGTTGTTCCAGTTGATACACTTTAGCCTGTTGTTCTGCGACCTTTCGACTATACAAGGCCTCTATCTCCAACAAGAAAGTAAGCAATAGCGCCTTCACATCATCCATGGTATGGGTAGTAGGGAGCGGCAACACAATAGAAGTATGATCTTCCGTCAACAGGGCCGTAATAGCAATCGACACATCCTGGCCCTTTTGGATAGCATTGATGATAAGCGTAGCCGCTAACCGGCGATCAATACGGACAGCCAGGTACTTTTTTTCCAGTTCAATTGTTTGAAGTAATTCCATCGTAGTAATTTTTTAAGCTTATAAACCGACAGAACAAAGATTACTCTTTTTTTTGAATAAAGCAAGTGGGGGCAAAAAAAACCCGGCCAGGTGCTTAATCCGGCCGGTTGTCAGTTTACCAAGCTTACCAGATGGCTGCAAAGACCCGTAGGCGCAATGCACGATAAGAGTGGGAAACCCAAAATTAATACTTTACCCTTACTTTTCATAATTCAATTTATTTTTCTCCAAAAATAGATTCCACCCCCTACCAGGGCCACGATCACCAATATCTTACCCCATTGTATATTGCCGGCAGGATCTTCTACTGTTGCCATCAGGGCCACGCCTGCCGCCTTAAACAATGTGGCCAATGAATTATTCATCATCGAAATCCCCTGTGCTATATCGGCATCGCTGACATAATCATAACTGGCCGTCTCCCCCTCTTCATGGTTGACAATGGCCCGGATCAGCCTGGCCAGTGTATCGGTATTCATCGGCAATACCTGGTCAGCAGTAAAGCCCGTGTCATCCACCATCGATTGAATATAAGCCCCCGTCTTGTTCTCTATGGGCGGCGCATAGGTCGTAATGATCTGCCTTATCGTCACCAGCCCCCTTTTCATCTTATTGGCCAGATCTGTAGCAAGCGCCCGCGTTCCCCAGGGCAAAGTCTGGAATATAAGAAATGGCCCATCGATGCCTATTTGTCCTTGCCAATCTTCCTCTGCTTTGAGATTGCCGGGATTATTGTTCCGCAATCCCCGAGGTAGATCACTGCGTCCTATGTAGCTTATCTCTGCCATGCCTTTTTTAAGGTGGATGGGATTACCTCCCCATTAATGGACGACGACCGGCAATGTAGGTCATGCCATAATCTGCCGGATTATAAGTTGATGTCCCTCCCCCTGATGTAGTCGTAGGCGCAACCGTTCCCGATCCCTTGAAAATATTTTTCAAGCTATCTACGATGGAAGTGATATTACTTAATGTCTCACCACTGGCCGGATTTGTGGCCGGGGGAGTATAAGGAGGAGCATATATTCCACCGTAAGGGGTAGCGTTCTTGCCGCTTCTAACTAACTTATAGATCAGCACACCCGCTATCACGACCCCGGCACCAATCAATAGTTTTGTCCCCGTGTTCATTTTCTTTTTTGCCATATTATAAAAGTATTACGTCAATGGTCCCTCCCTTTAATACGGTGATCGCGCCGGCATCACTGACCAGCTGGGCGAACTGCAATACCAGGTTACCGGCTGTATTGGCCGTCACCAGGGCATCGAATTCCAATAAGTGATTGGCCGCACTGGCCAGGGCATTGGAAAAGGCAGCACTGGTCGTCTGATCGGCAAAAGCTGCCAGCGTTCCCGTCGAGGCCCCCGAAAACAATTTCCACGACATCAGGTAATATGTAGGGGTTGTCGGGGGCACGAGCTGGAACTTCGCCCCTGATGCAGTACCTGCCAAAGTGAAAGGAACCCATCCCCTGACCTTGCAGGATTTGCCCGCTGCCAATGGAATGGAAAAATTTGTGGCCGCTAGCAATGTCGTGGACGCGGTGATTGCCTGATCTGCATCCTTGGTAATAATCTGCCGTAAACCCGTCGTTGTTCCCATATAGATATTTTATTGATGAATAGAAAAGGTTCCCGTCAGGCGGATAGATCCGCCTCTATCTCATCGAGGGCCGTTTCAATGACTGTTTTTTCCTCTTCCGTTGACACGAGGCCATGGCCCATGGCTTTCTCACAGAAGGCCTTAACAATATCGAAGGAACTATAATTTTCCTTTGGGTTCAATTGGTCTTTCGGCTTCGTTGCCGGTTTACTTGTTTTTGACATTTACTTAAGATTTATGGTTATTAAAAATTTACCCAGATCGTTCCGTTGAAATACAAGTATTGATGTAATGTAAGATCATATACTATTAAGCCTTCGTCGGCTGTAATAGCAAGTCTTTCCAGCGTAGTCATGCGCGTTAATAAAACGCCCTTAGCATTGCCTCTAACATCTAAGATAGCAGATGGGGCAGCAGATTGTCCGCCACCACTGGCACCTATTCCTATCACCGTGCTCGTATTTGATTGGTTAAGCAATGAGAAGTCCTGGTTTAGCCAGACGTTCCCGCTCCTGTCGAATATCGAGTGGATGACCTGAGCATCGGAGCCAAAATACATAGCTCCATTTTGAGTTGCAATGTAATTTGTTTTGCTATTTTGGGTGTTGGTGAATTTTATTTGTGCCCCACTAAATTGCGTTGTATCGTTCGTAGTAAAAGATTCCAGTGTGCCGGCACCTGTCCACTGTAATGCATGATAGCCAAAAGAAGGGGCAAATACACTTCTCAATTCCTGCGCATCTATGAACTGTTGATTAAGACAATTAGCGTTGTCTTTGTTCACATAGTACGAGTTCGTTCGCCATTCCGTTCCGTTAAAAGTTGTTACAGCCGGATTATGATATTCAAAATTCAAGTGAGGACTACCGCCAATGGTATTGAGAAAATTTGTTTCCATTCCAATCCGCACGCCCGCTTCGGAAGTATCGATCTGCGCACTGTTGAGCCTTATATTATAGGCCCATATTTGATATACATTATTCGGCATGGCGTCACCAGACACGAATTGACCATACCCGGTTGTAACAGATCCTGCCTTTTGAATGCCGGGCTTATAAAAAGAATTGTACGGCACTCCATAATTGACAGGCAAATAAGTATTAAAATATCCGCTGGTCTGATTCACACGTATCTTTCCAGGAAAAGTATTACCACCTGATGTATCCCAAATAGAAAAAAAAGATTTGGTAACACTGCTGTTGAGCGAATCGTAATATCTATTTGTAAAACCGTTCATATTAAACTCCCTGCTGGAATTAAATCTATTGGGAGAGCCCGACTGATTCAGGGGTTCACCCATTTGAACGGTACGAGCAGAATCAAATAAACCATTGTTGGCGGCTGTAATATCACAAGTGAGACAACGCAATGCATTTCCGGTCCATCCGTATAGATTACTATCAACCGGGTTGTAATAGACCATCCCCGTATCTACGCAGCTGGCTAAAGGGGCCACACGCGGCAGCTGTACAATATTTTTGAACTTGCCGCCCCACCACTCATAATATGCATTTACCTGCTGGGGTAGTTTTGGACATTGGCCCACGGCCTCTATAAGATAGATAGAAAGGAGTAAAGACAGCAAAATTTTCATGGTTCAATTGTATTATTAATCCCGGTGATGAATATATCGTACCGTTCGTCCTGGACAAACTGACCAGGGCCGACCAGCGTATTAAAATCAAAGCCTCCCAATGTCCCATCATTGTACCGGCTAATCTGATGAGGGAAGCCGGGCGCATCCGCATATACCAATTCTATCCCCTCCCTGATTACCAATAGTTGCTTATTGACGATGTTCTGCCCCTTCAGCAACGTTACATGCAATTGTGTTTGACCATTGACGGGTACGCCCTGTCCACCATCACCTACCGCGAAGGATGCCAGGGGAGCCGTCACTCCGGGCAATGCACCACCACTCGGAGGCGTAGATGGACCCGTAAATTTCATCTATCAGACATTTTATAATACCGTTGAACAACTTGAACTAAGGGCGCTGTGCCGGTCCCCAAAAACACCAATTCCAGGTAACCGTCGTATTCTTCTTCCTCATTGCAGTCTATCGTAATAGAGCTCCCTACCAGGTCAGGGAAGCCGGGCGGAAAAGGCTTCAATAAAAAACCATTAATCGTGGCTGCATCGCCGCCCTGGTTAACGACCAGGATCTCACAGGTATTCGGATATACCGTTAGCTCTCCTCCTTCGGTGAAGCTGGCCGCTTTGAAACTAAATTTTTTCTTATCGATGCCTTTCATATATAATAGTTGATGCCGGTGGAAGACAAATAATGATTGATCTCATCCAACCTGGCCGGCGCTACCGTTTTAACAAAGGTGTTAAAATCCATCGTCGGGCAATTGAAAGACAACAGACCACAGAAAGACAGGAAGTCACTGCCCACCTTACGTGTCCCGAAAGCTTTCACCAGGTTCAGCATATCGGCCAGCGTATTCACCTGGATGATGATATCCCTGATTTTCTGTTGGCCCTGCGGATCATCGCTTCCCCCAATACTGTATATCTGGTTGGCCATTCCTTGCAACTCTGCATCGGTCTTTGTCACCACACTTTGCGTACCTCCCTGCTGTTGTAGCTTTTTTAAAGAATCATCTACCGCCTGTTGATTGCTGGCCGTCTGGTCATCCTTGCCGGCCGCGGGGCCTCCCCATAGCCCGATTTTTTTCAGCAAGGGCACCAGGACCAGGAAAAACAATCCTGCCGCAATGCCCACCTTCAGCGCAATGTCTGTCCAATCTTTTGAGGACATGCCCGTCACCTTTCCCTTTTGTTGCGAAGCTGCATATAAGAGCAGGGCCAGCAGGGCCAGGCCTCCCAATAACCACCAGGTTGGAACCGGCTTTTTAGCGGTGATCACCACAGGGGCCATCGTCCCTCCCCGATCCAGGACGATCCCCCCATCTTCGGCTAACATATAAGGCGCTACAATAACTCCCTGATAGCCGGCCGACGTGATCTGTAGCTTATACCCTTGATCCAGCAATGGACTATTAATACGAAAGACACCCCGTTGATCAGCCACGGTTCCACCGCCTGCTGCCTTATTACCACTGTCCACAATAGTGACCGATGCAGATGGGATACCATCTCCTGAAATACTGTCCCAAACAGCTGCCGTCAAGTCCATAGCTTTTTTTTAAGGTGGATGGGATTGCCTTTTATATTTTGGTTGTTCGCAGGATCATTAATGCCCCTTTCAGCATGACCGGCTTTTTCTCCGCCATCGTAGCCAGTTTGGTCAGCAGATCTGCCAGATCCGGGACATGCTGTTTTAATTTTTGGACGGCTATCTCTATCCGCTGATCATCGGTCAGGCTCTCAGCTGGCAGGGATTGCCCTACTGCCCCCAGCTGTTCACTTTCCGGGATATCATGGTATTGTGGTAGGGCTGTCCCAGAAAACAGCGCCTTTACTGTTCCGATCAGTGTCGGCAGCTGGGCAATGAATTCCGGATTCATCAGCTTGCCAATGAATCCACCCTTCTCTTCCTCCTCCTCTTCCTCCCTTTCGTCCCGCTGTTTCTGCAAGGCCTTTACATCCCTTTGCAAGTCTCGCAGGGTTTCATTCAAGGCCCCAAAGTAGCCGGCATTACCCCCCGCTCCGCCTACGGCCATTGATAGTTCATTCAAGCGAAAATTAATGCTCGCATGATATGCAGCCTTATTGGTGATCTGTTCCTCATCTTTCACCTTCCGGTATACCCGCAAAGAATATAAGGCAGCGGAATTACTGTTTTCTATCCAATCCAACCATTGTTCCAATAACTGTGCTCCCTGGTCCAGGCTGTCCGGTACCGTTCCGAACTTCAAATCCATTTTGTCAAAAATGGCAAAGGCTTTCACATTCATGGACCGGTACATCTCCATTACCGTCTCTTTATCCGTGGCCTGTATGGTTCTGTTCTCTCCCATGGTTATGCGTTTGGATCAACGTAAGGAATGCCGGAATAGTCTTCCTGCGGATCGGTGCTGTAGGCATAGTAAATACCAAAAAGGAATGACACATTGGCCGCGTGCGCTCCCAACACTGTTGTAATATAGGATTGCGTCCAATCAATCCCCCATATATTACACAGCAGAAAAGGAGATAGTGTAAAGGGCACATAAGCCGCTGTATCGCTCCATATGGCATTCAGCTCCGCCAAGGGCAGGTTTCTAATCCTCAAGTTCCCTAGCACCGATAACGTGAGCGTCGTATTCTGTATATCTGCGGCCGTTGGCATGACATTACCCTGCGTAAAAGGAGAGCCCCCCACGGCATTACTCGAATAAGACCTGATTGCCTGGACAAAGACCCGCTGGCCGCCAGTGATACTTTGCAGCTGCGGTTGCTGGTTGAATGACCATTGGCTGTTGTTCTGCGTATTGGTGACCTTGGCCTCTATCAGCTGGAACCGTCGTGCTTTTAGTTCATACATACAAAAGATTTTAAGGCATGAAATAAAATCAGTTAACGACAGTCGAATTCTGCGCGATCAATCCACGGAAGATAAGCACGATCCGGGTATTGGCATCTACGGCCGTGGGAGCCAGGGGCAATGGCATTGCGACATCCATGTCCGCCGCACCTCCCAACAGGCAATACGGCTGCATCGGTACGAATCCATCTTCATCCATGTCCATCTGATCCAGCGGCGAGCCGGCACCATACGCGGCCGTCTGCTGAGTCTGGTTCACTTTGCGATGCCGCATCAACATCCAATTCTTTATGTATTTGTCATTGTTGATCGTAAT
>Ga0137394_10001606_pt1 | contig 16552 bp, 18 predicted proteins | sample czobulk116metaG_FD_108278 | JGI IMG/M metagenome (GOLD analysis project Ga0137394, IMG submission 108278) | Vadose zone soil microbial communities from Angelo Coast Range Reserve, California, USA - czobulk1.16 metaG | ecosystem: Environmental > Terrestrial > Soil > Vadose zone | place: USA...
CGATCAGCGCCTCGTCGTCTCCATGCGGGCGGCGAACGTAGTAGTGCGCGACCAGCACGCCGCCGACCGGCACGAGCAGGCCGCCGAGGATCACCATGAAGTTGGTGTACTGCTCGAGCCACACGCCGGGCACGGCGCTCAGCACCGTGCCGATGACGCCGATCGACCAGACGACCGCGCTGTCGCTCGCGCGCGGCGTCAGGCTCTTCCAGGCCAGCGACGACATGTAGATGTTGACGAAGTTCGTCGTCAGCGTCGCGAGCGTGAGCAGCAGCGCGCCCGACGCGCCAAGGCCGACCGCCTGCAGCATCGCGCCGGGATCCGTGGTGCCGGCTGCGCGCGCGGCAACCGCGCCGAGGGGCATCATCCACGCGCTGGTGATCGCCAGGGCCAGAAAAACGGCGGCGCCGCTGGCGCGGCGCGCGCGCGTGTAGCGTGAGTAGTCGGCGAACATCAGGATCCACGACACCTGATAGCCGATCACCACGTCGAGCCCGCGCCACAAGCCCATCGGCACCGGAGGCCGTGCGGAAGCACTCGCGACCGGCGCCCGCAGGCACGCGACGGTGAGCGCGGCAGCGACCGCGAGCATCAGCGGCACCGCCAGGCGATCGGCGAGGGCCACAGCTCGTGGACCGCGCCACACGACGGCGGTCGCGAGCAGGCCGAGCCCGACCGCCCACGTGGTCTGCGAGCCTGCAGCCGGGCCGAGCCACGCGGCACCGACACGCGCGCACGCCGACGCGGCGATGACGTTGTTGAGGGCGATCCATGCGAAGTTGGTGACGTAGAGCACGACGGCGACGAGGCCCGCGCCGGTGAAGCCGAGCGCCGGACGGGCGGCGATGACCGACGGCACACGCAACCGCGATCCCAGAGGCGCGAGCGCCGCGACCAGCGCCGCACCTGCAACGCTGCCGGCCGCGATCAAGGCGATCGTCGTCGCCATGCTGAACGAGGACGCGAGGCTCGCGCCCACCTGAAACGTGGTCGCGACCACGTTGGCGCCCACGAAGATCAGGAAGAGGTCGAACGTCGACTGCGTCTGCGCCCCCGGCGCTATCGGCGCGATGTCGGCCGCTTGCACGAGGAATAGGATACTCTATTGACTACGCATACATTTCTGTATATCGTATAAACATACTATGGCCAAGCATGCGATCTCCGTTACCCTCGACGTCGATAACCTCACCTGGCTCAAAGGGCGGGCTGGCGCGGCGGGTGTCCGGAGCGTCAGCGAGCTGCTCGACCAGCTCGTGACGGCGGCGCGGGCCTCCGGGCAGGGCGGCCCGTCGCGGTCGGTCGTCGGCACGATCGACGTCGACGCAAGCGATCCATTTCTCGAGGGTGCAGACGAGGTGGTGCGGGCGATGTTCGAGACGTCCCTCGGCCGGCCACTGATGGCGAGAGAATCGCCGACCGAGTACCGCACGTCGACTCGCAGGAAGCGCCGTGGCTGATCCGGAAGCGGCGGTGACCGACACCCACGCGCTCGTGTTTCACGCGGCGGGCGGCGGCAAGCTCGGGCCGCGCGCGGCCGCGTTGTTCGCCAGGTGCGAACAGCGCCAGGCTATTCTCTACGTGCCGACCGTCGTGATGTGGGAGTGCAGCCTGCTGGCGCGCGTCTCGCGCATCAACCTGCGGCGGACCGTGCGGGCGTTCTTCGACGATCTCTTCAGCAACCCGGCGTATCAGCCGCTCGATATCACGCCGGAGCAGATCTTCGTCGCCGACGAGCTGCGCTTCACGCGCGATCCGTTCGACGCCCTGATCTGCGCGTCCGCGCAGGCCATCGCGTTGCCGCTCGTCACGCGCGACGCGCAGATTCGCGGCTCCGGAACGGTCAAGGTGATTTGGTGATCGAACGAACCATCGCCACCGGGACGCACGGGCGCTATCTCGTCGTGCCGCCGGCCTCGGATGGGCCGGCGCCGGTCCTCATCGGCTTCCACGGTTATGCCGAGGCGGCGGAGACCGAGCTCGATCGGCTTCGCGCAATCCCCGGCGCGGACCGCTGGCGGCTCGTGTCGATTCAGGGGCTGCACCGTTTCTATCAGCGGCGGCGCGACGAGGTGATTGCGAGCTGGATGACCCGTCAGGATCGCGAGCTCGCGATCGCGGACAATCGCGCCTACGTCGCCGCGGTTCTCGACGCGCTCGAGCGGGAGTGGCCGGGCGCCCCGCGCCTCGTCCTCTCCGGCTTTTCGCAGGGCGTCGCGATGACGTTCCGGGCCGCCGCGTCGCTGCCGCGGAGCGTCGACGGCGTCATTGCGGTGTGCGGCGACGTGCCGCCCGAGCTCGACGCGCCATCGCTCGCGCGCATCCCGGCCGTGCTGGTCTGCCGCGGCTCGCGCGACGAATGGTACACGCAGACCAAGTTCGACGACGATGTCGGGCGCCTGCGCGCGGCGGGCGCCAGGGTCACGCCGGTCGAGTTCGACGGCGGCCACGAGTGGTCCGGCGAGGTCCTGCGCGCCGCCGCCGTCTTTCTGCGCGGTGGTCACCCATGACTGACATCCGGGCCGCCTCGCCTGCCGATGCGGACAGGCTGGCGGAGCTGCGCTGGGAATTTCGCGCAGGGCGCGCGCCAACGATCGAGTCGCGCGACGCGTTCGTGAAGCGCTGCGCCGCCTGGATGGCCCGCGAGCTCGCGTCGGAGCAAGCGTGGCGGGCGTGGATCGCCGTCAGCGATGGCGCAATCGTCGGCCACGTCTGGGTCCAGACGATCGAGAAAATCCCGAACCCGATTCAGGAAGGCGAACGCCACGCGTATCTGTCGAACTTTTACGTGCAGCCGTCGGCGCGCGGCGGGATGGGCACGCGCATGCTCGAAACCGCCCTGGCGTGGGCGCGCGCGAACGGGATCGATCGCGTGGTCCTCTGGCCGTCAGCGCGCAGCATCACGCTCTACGCGCGCCACGGCTTCACGCGCGAGGGAGACGTGATGGAACTCAAACTCTCGACTCTCAAGCCTCAACCTTCAAGTCTCAACTCGAGCCTGAAGTCTGACGTCTGATGAAGTCGACGATCGCGCGCTGGACATCCGCATAGACCGCGGCCTGGCCCGCCGGATCCTTTCGCGACAGCTTGAAGGAATGATCGCCGTTTGCCACGGCATGCAGGACCGCCGGCGGCCGCAGCGCCTGAATGATTGGCGTCAGCTCTTCCGGCGTGCCGAACGCGTCGCGCGAGCCCTGCACGAAGAGCATCGGTCGTGCGATGGCCGGCAGATGCTTGTCGCGGCGCTCGGTCGGCCTGCCCGGCGGGTGCAGGGGATACCCGAGCAGCACGAGTCCGGCGAGGAGGATCTGCGGATCCGCGGCCGCGACCTGAGTGGCGATCCGGCCGCCCATGGACTTCCCGCCGATGAAGAGCGACCGCCGCGCGCTCTCCACGTCGGCACGAACCGCCTCGATCACCGCGCGATAGCACGCCTCGAGCGCCGGGGCGCGGTCCGGAATCTTCCGGCGCTGTTCGGAATAGAGGAAATTGAAGGTGACGACATCCACGCCGAGCGCCGACAGCTCGCGCGCGAAGTCGACCATGAAGGCGCTACGCTGGCCCGCTCCGGCCCCATGACCGAGAATCAGGGCGGCGCCCGCGCGGTCATCGCCGCGATCGGCGGGATAGACGAGCGCCGTGGTCGCGGCGCCCGTGTCCAGGCGAACGGTCAGCTCACTCGGGCTTTTCAAGGGCCGCCTGCACCTCGGCGTCCGTTTTCAGCGCGTTGGTCACCGACATCGCGCCGAACTGCGTCGCCAGCGACCGCGCCAGCATCCGATCCACCTCGCTCTGAACCACGCCGGTCAGCGTGACGCGCCCATGTTCGACGACGATGTGGATGGGCGGGTTCGCCATGATGGCGTAATTCCAGAAGTTCGAGTGGCCGTAAATCGACCGCGCGATCCTGACGCGCAGGTCGTCGTCGAATTGCGAGACCGGCAGGACGCCAATCTCGTCGCGCACGGCGCGCACGCCGTCCACGTTCGACACGCGCTTCTCGATGTCGTCGCGCTTATAGGGCATGGTCACTTTGCCCGTGAGCGTCACGACGCCGTCCTTCACGCTCGCGCTCACGTCGTCGAAGATCGTGAACCGCGTGTAGCGTTCGACGGTCGTCGCCACGTCACTGAACACCTGAAAGTCTTTTCGATCGGTTTTCTCGATCGACGCTGCGAGCGCAACGTTCGCCGTCAGGATGACCCCCGCGGCGGTCGCGCAGAACTTCTTGAACATCTTGGACCTCCACACTCCGAGCTCGGCTCGAGTTGGCTTCGAGTCGCCTTCGAGTTGCCTCCGGCGCTTCGGCGAGCCCCGCCGCCGCACGCCTCGTCGTTGCCCGAGCGAAGGCGGGAAGCCTTCGCGCTGCTCGACATGAGCGCAAATGAAATGCCAGCACTGCTCGCGGAAACACCGCGGGTTTTGCGGCTTTCAGCGATGTAATGCACGAACTGTCCTCCAGCGACGACAGCGTCTCGTAGGGGCCGATCTTCAAGCCGGCCCATGACCGGCGAACGCCACACCAAGGCCGTAGGTAATCGCCGCCTCGATGATTCCCACGATCGTCATTTCGAACCCGCTGGCCCACCACGACCGTGTCGTGACGAGGGATTTCGAAGCGCCCACGACGAAGTGCGCCGCGGTGCTGATGACGAACGAGCCGATGACGGCCGGCATGCCGACGGTGAAGAAGAAGGGGATGATCGGGATGAATCCGCCGATCGCCGTCGAGACGCTCGCCGACAGCGTCGAGCGCCAGGGGTTGGGAAACGTCTCCTCGTTGAGGCCCAGCTCCTCGTGGACGAGCGTCCGGAGAAACTGTTTGGGCTGCTTCTGCAGCCGCTCGGCCATCGACCGGGCTTCGTCCGGGGAGAACCCTTTGAGCTGGTAGAACAGCTCCAGCTCGAGGAGCTCCTCGTGCGGGTCTTCGTCGATCTCAGCCTGCTCGCGCGCGATTTCCGACTCGTACACCTCACGCTGGGATTTCGAGGAGAGGTAGGCGCCGGCGCCCATCGAGAGGGCGCTGGCGAGCGTGCCGGCCAGGCCCGCGGCGAGCACGACCTCGCTGCCCCCGGTGTATCCCGCCATACCGGACACGATGCCGAAGACGGCGCCAAGGCCGTCGTTGACGCCGTAAATGGCATCGCCAATCCAGCCGGTGCCGCGCACGTGCCAGCGCTCGCGTCCGAGGATCGTGTCGAGAGTGGAGCGCGGCGTCGGGATCTTGCCGCCGGCGAGCGTCCGCAGCACGACGGCGTGATCGCGCTCCTCGAGCATCGCCTCTTCGGCGATGCGGCGGTCCGTTGGATCGCTGAGGCGCTGCATCAGCTGGTCGTACTCCGCCTCGGCCTTGTTCTCCTCCTGCTCGAGACGGTGCAGGACGACGTTGGGATCGGAGATGCGCTGGAACCAGGAGAGCCCGCGCTCCACTTCCTTCGGATCCGGCGCGCGGCCCGTGGTCCCGGCGATGCGCTCGGACCAGCGCGCGGCGTGTTTGTCTTCCTGCTCAGCCAGGCGCATCAGGATGTCTTTGCGCTTGGGATCGCGCTCGCGATTCGCGAGGTGCTTGTACGTGGCGGCTGCTTCGACCTCGCGGCGCCACATCTTTTCGACCGTCGCGAGGTTCACTTTATCGATGGCCATTTATCCAACCATGCGCTCAAAGAGGACGACGGTGCCGATGCCTGCGGCGATCAGCAGGACCTGTCGAAGCCCGTTCGCGTCGATCTCGCCGCGATGGAGGTCGGGGATCAGATCGGACATCGCAATGTACAACAGGCTCGCCGATGAGACGGCGAGAACATACGGGCGGACCCCGGGAACCACCTCTTCCGCGCCGAACGCGAGAGTCGCTCCGAGAATGCCCGATACGCCGGTAGCGACGTTCAGCAGCAGGGCGCGCCCGCGACTGTAACCCGCCGCGAGCAGGACCGCGACGTCGCCGACCTCCTGGGGGATCTCGTGGGCGGCGACGGCAATCGCCGTGTTGATGCCGAGCGGCACCGACGTGAGGACGGCGGTGCAGATAATGGCGCCGTCGAGAAAGTTGTGGAACGCGTCGCCGATGAACACCAGCGGCGCCGCCGCGCCGTGGACGTCACAGTCGTCGGTGTGGCAATGCCGCAGCAGCACCAGCTTTTCGAGGACGAAGAAGACGAGGATGCCCGCCAGCAATGTGCCGAACACCGCAGGGGGCGACAGCTCCACGAGCGCTTCGGGCAGGAGCGCGAGGAGCGCGACGCCCAGCAGCGCGCCGACGGCGTAGCTGACCAGCCACGGCACGAGGCGCGTGCGCACGCGAGAGGGAAACATCACGAGCGAGGAGGCGACGAGCAGACCGCCGCAGCTACCGAGAAGGCTCAAGCCGAGCGCCGTCGCGAGGAGATGCACGAGACATTCTATTGCGGACTGCGGATTGCGGATTGCGGATTGCGGATTGCAGATTGCAAAATTGCTAGGTGCGAGGTGCGAGGTGCGAGGTGCGAGGTGCGAAGTGCGAGGTGCGAAGTGAATTGTGCGGTGGATTGCGGACCGGATGATTGAATTGCGGGTGACGGATTCGATCCGGAATCCGCAATCCTCAATCCGCAATTCAGGTTGCTACATATCCCCGGCGGGCGCGCACGCGGTAGTTACGGTTGCGGACTTCGACGCGGATGGCGTGCCAGCGGCCGTCTTTCTTCCCGCTGGACGGATAGCCGATGTAGTACTGCTTGCTCAGCTCGTCGGCGATATTGGCAGTGGCCGGGTTGAGATCGCGCGCGTCGCGCACGATTTCCGTGCGGCCACCGCTGTCGTCGGTCATGTCGCGCAGCGCGGAGACGTTGACCCGATCGTCGCCGCGGACCGATGATCGCGGCCATCCGCCACCGCCGCCTCCGCCCCCGCCGCCGATCGGCGGCGTCGGCCAGCCGGGACGCCTGCCGCGGCCGGGGAACGGAAAGGGAACCGGGGTCGGGAACCGCGGCGGCGGCTGCCGCTGCATTGTCGGCTCGCTCTGACCGTCGATGCCGATGGCGTAGACCAGCACCTCGCTCTCGCGAATCTGCGCCTTCACCTCGCGGACGCTGCTGGAGCTCGCCGTATCGTTGCCGTCCGAGATGAGCAGAAGCGCCTTCTTGCGGTTCTGGCCTTTCTGCGCGATCGGAATCGCATCGGCGACCGCGTCGTACATCGCCGTTCCCCCGTTCGGCGTGATGCGCCCGAGCGCCCTCGACAGCAGCGCCCGATCGCGCGTCCAGTCCTGGAGCAGCACGGGTACGTTGCTGAAGCGGTACAGGAAGACCTCGTCGTTCTTGTCGAGGAGCTCGTAGAGAAAACGATCGAGCGCGTCCTGCGCTTCCTGAATCTTCGTGCCCGCCATGCTGCCGCTCGTATCGAGCGCGATCCCGAGGCTGACCGGCACACGCTCGGCGTTGAAATGCGTGACCGTAACGGGCTGATCGTCTTCGTAGACGACGAAATCGTCCTGGCGGAGACCGGACACGAACCGGCCGCTCGCATCGGACACCGTGGCGGTCACGTTGACGAGCTCGACGCCGCTCTTGAACCGGAAGCCTGCCTCGTCGCTTCCTGGGCGCGCCGGCGCGGGCGCCGGCGGTTGCGTCTGCGCCGGCTGCTGCCCGTGCAGCGCCACGACGAGCAGCGCGAACACAGCGGCGACAAACGGGGCACGCGTTCTCATACGGTTAACTCTTACCCAGCTCGCGCCGGTCCACGTGCGGCACGATGCGGTCGCTGGTCCTGAAGCTTACGCGATAACGGCCGACCGCGCCTACGCCGGGGAGGATGACGACGAACGTCGATTCGCCGCCGGGACCGAGCGCCGGCGGTTCGATCGTCGCGCGTCCGCTGGCGAGAAACCCACCCTCTTTGTTGAACAGGAACACGACCGCGGTCAGCCGCTCCATGGCCGCGCCGGCCGCTGGATTGCGCACGACGCCGCGGACGGTCATCCGATCGCCATCCCGTTCGTGGCCGAGCGCCACCAGCTCGAGCGGTGCGACCACCGGGGCGACCGCGGCGCGCGGTGCGGCCGTAGCCGCCGACTCGACGTTCGCCGGTGTCGGCTGGCTTCCGCTTCGGGCCGCGCTGCCCGGTCCGCCGCTCAGCACGATGACGATCGCGACGCCGCTGGCGAACACGAATGCGCCGACCGCGACCACCGCGGCGAGGCGCGATCCGGACTGCGATGGCTGCACGGCCGTGAACAGATCCGCGCCTGCCGACGGCCCGGTCGCCGGCCGAAGCTCGAGATCGTCGTCCCATCGCCGCGGCGACCTTGCGGTTGCTGAAAACGTCAGGCGCGTCGGCTCGGCACGCAGCCCGATGTCCGCACGCCGGGAGCCGCCGGCCTGCGCCGGCATCACCATAGGCGGCTGCCCGGCCGCTGACGCATGAATCTCGGCCGAGAGCGCCGCGACGCGCGCCTCAGACCGTCGCCGCTCTTCGCGCGCGATCCGCCAGGCGATCACGCTCATGATCGCGGCAAGCAACATCGAAATCAGCGTGACGATCAGCAGGAGCGTCATCTCAGCTTGAACTCCACCGCGACTTCCACGATGACGTCGACGGCCGCGCCCAGCCGCTGAGCGGGCGTGAAGCGCCATTGACGGACCGCCTTGACGGCGCGATCGCTCAACCCGCCGGCCAGGCCCTGGAGGATCCGCACGTCGCCGACCGAGCCATCGCGCCGCACGACGATTTCGAGGACGACGGCGCCGGAGATTCCGCGCTGACGCGCATCCTCGGTGTAGTCGGCCTTCACTTCGCTCACGAGACGCGGCGGCTCGATGCCGCTGCCCGGCCGGAACGGCCCGCCGCCCGTGCCGCCGCCCGACCCCGGCCCGACACCGCGGCCTTGACCTTCGCCGAGGCCCGTCCCTTGGCCGGTCCCGGCCCCTCCGCCGCTGCCCGGGCCGTGACTCTCGGTCTCGACCGTCGTCTGTGCCAGAACGCCGGCGCGGTTTCGCGTGTCGGCGGGCGCCGTGAGGATCGGCGCGATCACCGTCGGTAGTGGCTCGGCCTTGAGTGGTTCGGGCTTCGGCTCCGGCGGCTTCGGCGCCGCCACGACGGGCTTTGGCTCCCGGCGCTCCGGCAGCGGGCTGCTGATCGCCCGATGCCCCTCGCGGAGCGCCTTCGGCGGTGGCGCCTTCTGCATCAAGCCGCCGCCCCCGCCGCCGCCGCCTGGTCCCGGCGTGGCGAGGAAGACGAGGCGCATCGGATCGGCGGGACGATCGTCTGTTCTGAGCGCGGCCGCGCGCGGGGTCAGATTGAGCGTGGCCATGAACACAGCGAACACCATCACCCCGGCGTGCAGCGTGCTGGACACGGCGAGCGGTACGCTGGTACGGCGGCGACTGTGGGAGGCCTCGAAGAAATTCGAGAAGAGCGATGCGGTCGCCTGCCTCATCATGGTCGGCGTCGCAGCACCTGCCGCGGTCCAAGCGTGGCGAACGCCGCGGTACGCCAGCGCCCTGCCGATCTCGACCGCATCGGCGTGCGAGACAAAATCGCGGATCGCTCCCAACGCGGCGACGACGTCGGCTTCGGGCACGCCGGCGGCCAGCGCAATCTCGCGCGGCGAGTAAAGATCGTGCAAGGGTGTCGGACGCATGAACCCGGCTGCCTGTGAGGCAAAACTCTTGCCTATCTGTTTCGGTCGTTTCGCGTTGAAACTTCGGGGTTTATCGACGAATCCAAAGGCCGGGCTGTGCTCACCTCGTGACAGCCTGTCACCACGGAAGGTCTGGGAGATCACGTGGGTCGGGTGGGTCGCGTGGGTCAGGTAGGTCTGTAGGTCGGGTGGGTCACGTGGGTCAGGTAGGTCAGGTGGGTCGGGTGGGTCGCGCGGGTCAGGTGGGTCAGGTAGGTCGTGTGGGTCACGTGGGTCAGGGAGGTCTGGTAGGTCTGGTAGGTCGTGTGGGTCAGGTGGGTCGTGAGGGTCAGGTGGGTCGTGTGGGTAACGTGGGTCGTATGGGTCAGGTGCGTCGGATGGGTCAAGTGGTCCGTCGGTCACGTGGGGTTTCCGACTAGACCTGCCTGACCTGCGCGGCCCGTGTAAACTGCCGTCATGTCATTCAGCGGAAAAACCGTGATCGTGACTGGGGCAACGAGCGGCATTGGCCGGGCGGCAGCTGAGGCGTTCGGCCGCGACGGCGCCTGCGTCGTTCTGGTTGGGCGTAACGAACGCGCGTTGAGCGAGGTTGCCGGCGCAATCAGCACATCCGGAGGGCAGGCGGTGACCTGTCGCGCCGACGTGACGTCCGACGAAGCCCCAGCCGCGATCGTCGCGGCCGCGCTCGCTGCCTTCGGTCACATCGATGTGATCGTCAACGCGGCCGGCGTGATCGCGAGCGGCACGCTCGACGCGACGACCGACGAAGTGTGGGACACGATGATGGCCATCAACCTGCGCGCGCCTTTCCGCCTGATGCGGGCGGCGGCGCCGCACCTGAAGGATCGGAAGGGCGCGGTCGTGAACGTCTCGAGCGTGAACGGCCTGCGATCGTTTCCCGGCGTGCTCGCGTACTGCGTCAGCAAAGCAGGCGTCGATCACCTCACGCGGTGCGCGGCGATCGAGCTGGCAGCGCTCGGCGTCCGCGTCAACGCGGTGAACCCGGGCGTGACCGTGACGAACCTGCATCGGCGCTCGGGAATGGACGACGCGCAATACGCGGCGTTTCTCGAGCGCTCCAAGACGACGCATCCGCTCGGGCGCCCCGGCCAGCCGGACGACATCGTGGGGATGATTCTCTTTCTCGCGTCAGACCGCGCGAGCTGGATGACGGGGGAGACGATTCCGATCGATGGGGGAAGACACCTGACGTGTGCGCGCTGACATGGCTGATGGCTCAGGGCTGAAGGCCATGGTTCATGGACTGTCCATCGACCCTCAGCCCTCAGCCCTCAGCGATCAGCCATCAGCTGTCTCTCGGCTTAATCGCCTCGACGAACACGAGGCCCTCTCGTTCGGCGAGGACGCGGGCTGATTTGAATCCGCCGCCGTCGAGCGCTTTCGTGGCATCGCCGGCCGCGGCAGACGGCGGCCCGCTCTGAGTCCGCGAGAGCACGGCTCCGAGTCCGCCACGCGGCGTCGCGCCGACGATCAGCACGCGGCCACCGGGACGCAGAATGCGGACCAGCTCGCGGATCGCCGCGGCGCGATCTGCCGCGCGCATCGCGCCGAACAGCCCGCCGGTGTCGTCGACGACGGCGAGATCGAAGGCGTCGTTCTCGACAGGCAGCCGCGTCGGCGGCGCCACTTCGACTTCGACGAACACGCCGGCGTCTGCTGCGCCCTTGCGCGCGCGCGCGGCCGACGGTTCATCCGGCGCGACGGCGACGGCGCGTCCGGACAAGCCGACCTTGGCGGCCACCGCGCCCAACCGACCCGCGTGCGCGCAGCCGACCAGCATCAGCCGATCGCCCAGCTTCACCCCGGTCATGCTGACGACGAGTGTGTGCGGGTTGTCGCGTTTCAGGAACATCTCTCGAAGCTCTCTCAGCTTACAGCGCGGCTCGCCTAAAGGCGTCGCCTTACGATCGTAGCGCGAAGGGCTTCGCCGAGCGTCTGAAAGCTGACAGCTGAAAGCTGAAAGCTATATGATTTGTGGTTCATGCCTACTCCCGTCGATATTGCCCCGGCACGCGGCAAGCTCGGGGTGATGCTCGTGGGCCTTGGCGCCGTGAGCACGACCACGATTGCAGGCGTCATCGCTGTTCGCAAAGGGCTCTCCAAACCCATCGGATCGCTGACGCAGATGGGCACCGTGCGCCTCGGAAAGCGCACCGAGGGCCGCTCGCCGAAGATCAACGAAGTCGTGCCGCTCTCGTCGCTCGACGATCTGGTGTTCGGCGCGTGGGACATCTTCGAAGACGATTGCTACGCTGCGGCCCGCACGGCGGGCGTGATCGAGCCCGCGCTGCTGGAGCAGGTGCGGCCCGAGCTCGAGAAGATCCGCCCGTGGCCCGCGGTGTTCGACAAGCACTACGTCAAGCGCCTCGACGGCCCGAACGTGAAGCGGGGCAGAAACAAGAAGGATCTCGCCGAGCAGGTCGTCGCCGACATCCACGCGTTCAAGTCGGACCACGGGCTCGACCGCCTCGTCATGGTCTGGTGCGGCAGCACCGAGATCTTCGCGACCGAAACCACGGCGCATCAGACGATCGAGAACTTCGAGCGTGCGCTCGAGCAGAACGATCCCGCCATTCCGTCGAGCATGGTCTACGCGTATGCAGCGATCCGCGAGGGCATTCCCTACGCGAACGCGGCGCCGAACCTGACGGCCGACGTTCCCGCGCTCGTCGAGCTCGCCGCGCGGACCCGGTCGCCGCTGGCGGGGAAGGACCTCAAGACCGGCCAGACCCTGATCAAGACGATCGTCGCGCCGGGGCTGAAAGCGCGGCTGCTCGGCGTCGAGGGCTGGTACTCGACGAACATCCTCGGCAACCGCGACGGCGAGGTGCTCGATGATCCCGAATCGTTCAAGACGAAGGAAGAGAGCAAGAAGTCGGTCCTCGACTACATCCTCCAGCCGCAGCTGTACCCCGAACTGTACGCGGACCTGTGCCACGTGGTGCGGATCAACTACTACCCGCCGCGCGGAGACAACAAGGAAGGCTGGGACAACATCGATCTCGTCGGCTGGCTCGGCTACAAGATGCAGCTGAAGATCAATTTTCTCTGCCGCGACAGCGTTCTGGCGGCGCCGATCGTCCTCGACGTGGCGCTCTTCCTCGACCTCGCGAAGCGCGCCAGGATGCACGGCATCCAGGAATGGCTGTCGTTCTACTTCAAGAGCCCGGTGCATGCGCCGAATCTGTATCCCGAACACGACCTGTTCATCCAGCTGATGAAGCTGAAGAACACGCTGCGGTATCTCAAAGGCGAAGAGCTCATCACGCATCTGGGGCGTGAATACTACGACTAGACCGAACTACGCGCAGCCCGCGCTCGTCGGCGGAGTCATCATGGGGGTGCTGTCGGCGCTGCCCATCATCGCCGCCGGCAACCTGTGCTGCTGTCTATGGGTGATCACCGGCGGCGCCATTGCGGCCTATCTGTTTCAGCAGAGCCAGTCGACGCCGATCACTCCTGCCGACGGCGCGCTCGTCGGCCTGCTTGCCGGCCTTACGGGCGCTTTCGTGCAGTTCCTGATCGCGATCCCCATCGGGATTCTCGTCGCCCCGATGGAGCGGGCGATGCTTCAGCGCGTTATCGAAATGGCGGGCAGCATGCCGCCGGAGATGCGCGACGCGCTCGACCGCTACGCCAACTCGGAGGCACAGTTCGGTTTCGGCCTGATCGTCCTGCGCCGTCTCGTCGGCCTGGTGCTGGGGCTGGTCGTCGGCGCAATCTTCTCGACGCTCGGCGGCCTGATCGGCGCTCTGCTGTTCCGCAAGGACGCGCCGCCTGGCGCCATCGATATTCCGCCCGCTCCCTGATTCCGCCCGCCCCTGACCTTTGTGTCTTTTTCGTGTCCTTTGTGTCTTTCCCGGGGTTGCACAAGGCTGCGCGCCGACTAACGTTCTTCGTACGTAGATCCGAAATTCTGGGACGTGGAGGGGGTGTAGCGACACTTGCGGTGCGAGGTGCGAGGGTGCGAGGTGCGACGTGCGAGGGTGCGACGTGCGAGGTGCGAGGGTGAAAAGTGCGTGGTGGATGAGCGCGTGCGGCGTGGTGCTCGCGGTGGCCGCGTCCGCGCAGGCGCCGCAGCGCCCGATGCCGACGCTGCCGCTGACACAGCTCGACGATCGCGCGATGGCCGGCGATCTCGACAATCGGTCGTTCACGCTGACCTTCGCCCAGCCGGTCCCGATCGAGGACCTGCTGCTGCTGCTCGTGCGCGGCACCAGCCTCAGCGTCGTGCCCGATCCGGGCATCAGCGGATCGTTCATCGGTGAGATCAAGAACGTCACGGTGCGCCAGGCGCTCGGACTGATGCTGCGCCCGCTCGGCCTCGATTACGCGCTCGAGGGGAGCGTCGTCCGTGTCTTCAAGCGCGAGCCCGAGACGCGCATCTTCGATTTGAACTATATCGTCACCGAACGGGTAGGCGGCTCGACTGTCAGCGGCGAGGCGGGCAAGAGCGTAGTGACGGTCTCGACATCGACCAGGATCGATCTCTTCGACGAGCTCGCGAAAGGCGTCAAGACCCTGCTCACCGAGCGCGCGGCGTTCAACGTGGATCGCAAAGCCGGCCTGCTGCAGGTGACCGACTTTCCAGAGCGGCTCGATCGCGTGTCGGTGTACCTCGACGCCGTCCAGGAGCGGGCCCACCGGCAGGTGCGGATCGATGCGCGCCTCATCGAAGTCGAGGCCAACGACGAGAGGGCGGCCGGGATCGACTGGACCGTCCTCGCGGCGCAGCTCGTTGCCACGCAGACCCCCGCGCTGCGCGCGGCGCCGCGGCCGTCGCTGACCGGCCTGCGCATCACCGATCTGTCGAAGCTGATGGATCTGCTCGCCGCGCAAGGCAAGGTGACGATGCTGGCGAACCCGCAGCTGCTGACGCTGAACAACGAGCCGTCCATCGTGCGTACCGACCTGGTGACCTTCAGCGTGACGCCGCAGATTTCGTCCGACGCGGTCGTCACGCTCAGCCTGAGCCCGATCGTCAAAGGCCCGCCGCCGCTCGAGTCCGACATGATCGCGCGGGTCGCCGACGGCGAGACGCTCGTGGTCTCCGGCCTGACCCGCGACCGCGAGGTTCGCGAGCGCAAGAACATGGGCACCCGCGGCGCGTGGTTTGGCCGCGGCACGGTCGTCACGCACCGGCACGTCGAGCTCCTCATCCTGCTGACACCCAGAATCGTGGCCGCGGTGGCGGCGTCCTGACATGTACGAGAGCTACTACGGGTTCGCGGAGAAGCCGTTCAGCCTCACGCCGGACCCGAAATTCCTCTATCGCAGCCAGTCCCACGCGAACGCGTTCGATCTGCTCCAGTACGCCGTTCGCCGGCGCGAAGGCTTCGTCGTCGTGACCGGCGACATCGGCACCGGCAAGACGACGCTGTGCCGCGCGCTGCTCGAGCAGATCGATCGGACGACGTTCACCGCGCTCGTGCTGAACCCGTTCCTCACCGAAGAGGACCTCCTCAAACGGATCCTCCAGGACTTCGGGGCGATCTCCCGCGACGAGGCCGAATCGAGCCGGCTCGCGCACGTCAGCAAGCGGGAGCGGATCGACGCCATCTACGATTTCCTGCTCAGCCTGATCCCGATCAAGGCGAGCGCCGTGCTGATCATCGACGAGGCGCAGAACCTGCCGCTGCCGGTGCTCGAGCAGATTCGCATCCTCTCGAACCTGGAGACCGACAAGGAAAAACTGCTGCAGATCATCCTCGTCGGCCAGCTGAATCTCCAGACGCTGCTGCGCTCGCCGGAGCTCCGGCAGCTCGATCAACGCGTCTCGATCCGGTACGAGCTGAAGCCGCTCGACCCCGAAGCGGTGTCCGCCTATGTCGCGCACCGGCTGACGATTGCCGGCGGCCACGCGTCGGTCAGCTTCACGCCGAAAGCGCTGCGCCAGGTGCATCGATGGTCGGGTGGCATCCCACGGTTGATCAACCTGATCTGCGATCGCGCCCTGCTGGCCGGCTTTTCGATCCGGGCGAGCCGCATTACGCCGGAGATTGTGGCGCACGCCGCCGGGAGCCTCGACGTCCAGCGGCGATCCCCGCGTTCGCTGCGATGGCTGGCGCCGCAGGTGTCGCTGTTCGCGGCTGCGGCGCTGGTGCTCTTTTCGAGCTCGCTCGCCGTCGGTGCCACGGCGTATCTCTATCAGCGGTTCGGCGCAGGCGTGATCGCCGCCTCCAAGGATTCGCGCGTGACGCCAGGCGCACGTCCCGGATCTGTCGCGCCGGGCGCCCCGCTGGCACCGGGCTCTGAGCGCCGACTTCCGGCCGACGCGGCCTTCACCATTCTGGTGAGCTCGCACCGGATCGATGGGCCGGCCACACCCGCTGACGTCGCGGCGCTGACCGACTGGCTCGAGCAGTCCGGACTCCGTGTGTTCCATGCCGAGGTGGACCTGGGATCGAGGGGCCGCTGGCAGCGCGTGCTCGCCGGGGCTTACACTCATCCCGAGATGGCGCGCCGGGACGTCGAACGACTGAAGATGATCGCGCCGCGAAGCGACGCGCATCTGGTGAGCGCGGCGCTTGCGACCGGCGTCGTGGGGACGGTCTCGCGCCATCCGGATGTCGTCGGTCGCCATACGGGCACCGAACCGTGAGCCTCATTCTCGACGCGCTGCGGCGCAAGCCGCCCGAGCGTCGCGACGACGATCAGGAACAGCCGGGTCGAAGCGCGCGCGCCGACGCCGTGCTCGCCACCCTTGGCTACGCGCGTCCGGTCTTCCGCACGGGGCCGCCGCTGCGGACGCTGATCCTTTACGGCATGGTCGCGATCGGGATCGGATTCGTGGGCCTGACGGCCGTCATCTTGATGCTCGCGCCGTCCGCGGCGCCCAGAACGCCATCGAGCGCGCGGTGCGGCGCCAGCAGCAGCGCCGCCAACGGCGGCGACCACAGCGCCGCCTTCGAGCGC
>Ga0137394_10001608_pt1 | contig 16520 bp, 12 predicted proteins | sample czobulk116metaG_FD_108278 | JGI IMG/M metagenome (GOLD analysis project Ga0137394, IMG submission 108278) | Vadose zone soil microbial communities from Angelo Coast Range Reserve, California, USA - czobulk1.16 metaG | ecosystem: Environmental > Terrestrial > Soil > Vadose zone | place: USA...
ATCCAAGCGCCGAGGCCGAGCGAGACGCAGGACAGGGCGAGGGTCCAGACGGCAAGCCAGGGATAAGCTTTGGGAGACTTGCGAAAAATGAGGGCTGACAGGCCGAGGGCGGCGGAGGCGTAGAAGAAATAGATAAAACGCTCGGCGCGAGACATGTGAGCGTCGAGCCATTGCTGGGAGTCGGTATCGAGCTGCGGGTAAAGACTGTTGTAGCCATGCTGGCCGAAATAGAGAACGGGCCAGGCAGAGGCCGCGCAAACGGTGCAAATCACGAGACCCGTGACGCGAATGGCATTATTGCGACGGATGAACCCGGCCAGCAGGACGAAGACGCCAATGGCAAGACCATAGCCGGGCAGCGGATTGAGAAGGACGTGGAGGTATTCCGGCTTGAGGCCGAAAAGGCCGGAGGTGCTTCCGCCCTGCATTTCGTGGGCGAGCAAAGTCGGAGCCGTGAGGGCGACGGTGACTGCGATCAATATTTTCTTCATAACGTGGCGCAATGCGCCGGGCCTGGATTTGGACACAAAGGTTCCGTGACGAAACACGGACGAACGGGAGGCTTAAGTCAGCGGCAAAGCCGGCTTAAGCGATGAGAAGATATGGGGGAGCGAGGCCGCGGAACGCCGGACCAAGGCACACTTCGGGCGTGAGCACCCATTTGCCGGGCCGCGTTTGGCGGAAATGCGAGAGGACCGAAGGCTCCGCGGTGTCGGTGGGCGGCGTGTGGGCGAGAGCCAAGTCGTACAGCGGCTGAAGGACGACCTTGGGAATTGAGACTGCCGACGAGATATGCAGGACAGACTTCAGGGAAAGGCAAACGGAGGATTCCTGCTGGCTTCCCGGCGCTTTGTCGTGATCGTGGGAGTGAGGCGCTGCCTCTGCGTGATGGTGATCTGTTGAATCATGTTCATCGCCGGAACAACACTCGGTCTGGCATAAGGCGAAGGCTCCAAGCCACACAAAAATTGTGGCCGCGGCGATCCCGCGAATCAACGGACTGAACTGTGTTTTGCGCAAGCTCATGCCCAGCGACTAACCAGTAATGCTCTGGGTTGGCGATGTCAAATCATTGATTAATACGCTGGATTGGGGAAAACCCCTCATAGAAAATGCGCGGGCTAATCGGGGGAAGCGAGCCAGGAGTGAGCTCAGTTGCTTGCGGGCGCGGTAGAAGCAGGGCATCCATCTTTTTCTGCTCGGCAGAGAAGCTGAGCAGAGGGGTGGCGATGACCGCGAGTGCAACCCGCCGCCCCTCCACCCGAAAAAAATGGTGCACCACCACCGAACGGATCCCCATAACCTCGGTCCCCAACCTGGAGCGCTTGCCCTTCATTCCAACTTCTTTTGTTCTTGTTAGAATCTGCGTCAATCTCTTCCCATCTGCGGTTGAAATCTTTTGCTTGTTTGTTCCACCTTCGCGATCTTCTGTAGGATCCTGCCGTCCGTCACGCCCGACGGCCCCCGACAGCCTCGGACGTCAGCGCCGCCGAACTCCCGATAGCCCCCGACAGCCTCGGCGCAAACCAATCAAAAACGGAACCTGTCGGGACCTATCGGGGCCGAAGCGTGTTTTTTTCCCGCACGCACCGTCCCGGAGCGCGACCGGTCACCGGTCGCAGCGGCCCAAAACGCAGACGAGCGCGCAGTATTTTGCCAATTTTCACCAATCGACGCACTGCGAGCGGGACGGCGCGGGCTTGAAGGAAAAAGAGCCGCGCCCTTTCGAGCGCGGCCCACATTTCACAGACCCTAAACCGAGCTGGCTTATCGCAGGAGTCAGAAATCCTTCGAGGTGATCGCACCTCCGTCAGCACCCGTTTTACGTGGGAAGAATTAGCGCGCCCGCCTTCGCCAAGCCTTCCGCCGCCGTCACCAGCACTATGGCGGACAAGACGGCGCGACAACGCGGGGTTCGAGTATCAGGCGGCGGGCTTTGGTGTCAATCGTGACCCTGGCAAACCGGGTTAGAAGGCCGTTGCCGAGCAGGCCGGCTTCGCCAGCGAAAATCGCGTTTCCATGGAGGCCCGTCGGCACGTTGGCAAATTTGTGCTGGCCGATTTCGACTGTCGTTTGCGTTTGTGGGATCGAGACTTCCGCCAAACCGATGGCGATCTGAGGCTTGCAATCCTGTGATCGGACGCGCGACGTCACCCACTGCAAGGCGGATACGCAGCCAGTGTCCAGCCGGACCCATTGGCGCTTGTGGCCGTTCACGGTGATGGGGACGCGCATTCCGCACAGCCGCAGTTGCAAGGGCAGGATTTCGCCAGAGGCGGGAAGTTGCGCCGATTGAAGGATGCGGATCTTTTGCCCTTCAAAGTCAATCTGGACGGGGCGTCCACGAAAGAAGTCTGCGCCCAGCAGGCCGTCAACGGGGCGCTCGCAAGAGCTGCTTAACTTGCTCAAATCCACCGCAATGTAGTCCGCGGGCAGGGATGCTGCGCCTGCGGTGGCTGAGATGCCCTTCAATCGGTGGCCGGTGAGAGTGGTTGCGACCCCGCGCACTGTGACAGCGGTCCCCATGTTCAGTCCGAGGCGGTCGGCAGTGCTGCGGTTTATGACGCTGGCGCCCGCGCCGGTGTCCAGGAGGAAGTTGAGCGGCTCTGCCGCGTGGGAAACGGTAGCTTTAATCCAGAGCAGTCCTTCGTGCGATTCGAACGGTATCTCAGCGGGGACATCCTGGGCGGCTTGCGCTCTGAGAAGAGCAACAGCGAAAGCAGTTATGGCCCAAAAGGGACGAAGCACGCAAAACCACATGCAGAGGCCGTGCCATCGACTCTTCCCTCGGAAATTCGCTTAAAAGGCGGTGAAACATTGTCGTTTCCTGACCAGTGCGGACGAATCTGGGCAGGTCTCGATTTTGGTGAGCGCCTTTAGCTGGACGACTCGACCCGCACGAGGTTTCGTGCTTTTGCCGCGCGACCAAGGTCAAGAGGCCTTGCTGTGATTATTTTTTGGGCGGGAAATCAGCGCGCTGTTCGACATTTTTTTCGGCGGGGCGTCATTTCGAGAATGTTGCCGCGGCGGTCCAGTTCGAAGCGGCAGCAGTCGAGGAGGAGTTTTTTCAGCTGGCCTCTTGCATGCCAAAATCGAAGCATGGTGCGCAGAAGTCTGCTCCCAGGCCTTAGCTTGATTCCCAGTGGGCGGGTGCGGATACCACGCCATCTCTCACACCACCCCATCCGGCTCCCGCTTGCACGCCCGAGCGCTGTTTCCCTGCTCCCATTGCACGGTCACATGTTGAATTTGGAATCGCTCCTCCAGCTCATGGCAGATCTCGTGCAAAAGCTCATCATCCAGCTTCCCATCAGGCTTCACCAAATGTGCCGTCAGCGCCGTTTGAGTCGTGCTCATCGCCCATACATGCATGTCGTGAACACCCGCCACGCCCGCGCGAGTTTCAAGACACCGCCTCACTTCGCTAATGTTTATCCCGGGCGGAACCGCCTGCAAAGCCAGCTTCATCGAATCACGGAATAGACTCCAGGTGCTGTAAATGATGATCGCCGTAATCACCAGGCTCGCGACGGGGTCAATCCAGGTCTTTCCAGTCAGCAGAATGGCAACTCCCGCCACCACCACGCCCAACGAGATGCCGGCATCCGCCGCCAGATGCAGAAAGGCGCCGCGCACATTCAAATCACCTTTTCTTCCCGAGTAGAACAACGCCGCGCTGACGCCGTTCACCACGATGCCCAGTACAGCCACCCAGATCACCACTTGGCCATGGACCTCCGTTGGCTTTTCCAGTCTGATGATCGCCTCCCAGGCCACCGCTCCCATCGTGACGAGCAGAAACAAAGCGTTCGCCAGAGCTGCGAGTATGGACGCGCTCCCCAATCCGTAAGTCCGCTCCTTGGTCGGTGGAGCTTTGACCAACCGGCTGGCCCACCAGGCGAGCACCAGGCCGAGCACGTCCGCAAAATTGTGTCCCGCATCCGCGGCCAGCGCCAGTGAGTGGGCTATCAAACCGAACACAATCTGCGCCACCACCAAACCCAGATTCAGGAACACGCCAACCGCAAATGCCGTATTGAAGTCCTTCGGCGCATGCGAATGGCCAACGCCGTGAGCATGCTCATGTGATCCATGCCCCTCGTGGTCGTGCTCATGCTCATGTTCATGGCTCAGGCTCATAGATTTTCTTTGTCGGCCATACCGCCGGCTTTCTTGCCCGCCCTGTTCTCCACCCATTCGTATAACGCCGGCAGCAGAATTAAAGTCAAAAACGTCGAACTCAAAACCCCGCCGATCACCACAGTTGCCAGCGGTCGCTGGACTTCCGCCCCTGCGCTGCCAGCCAGCGCCATCGGCACAAATCCGAAGCTCGCAACCAGCGCCGTCACCAGGACTGGACGCAGCCGCGTCAAAGCTCCCTCCCGTACCGCTTCCGAGACGCCTATCCCTCGCTCGCGCAGTTGGTTGAAATAGCTGATCATCACCAGGCCATTCAGCACCGCCACGCCACTTAACGCAATGAATCCAACTCCCGCTGAGATGCTGAACGGCATTCCTCGCGCCCACAACGCGAATACCCCGCCCGTCGCGGCCAGCGGTATGCCCGTATAAATGAGCAGCGTTTGTCGCAAGCTTCCCAGTGCCACGAACACCAGGACAAATATCAGGGCCAGTGCCACCGGCACTACGATAGCGAGCCGCAATCGCGCCTCTTTCAAGTTCTTAATCTGACCCCCGAACTCGACCGTATAACCCTCAGGCAATTTCACTGCGTTTTTGATCTTCTCCTGTGCCTCGCGCACAAAACTTTCCACGTCGCGCCCTCGCAAATTAACCAGAATTGCGGCCCGCCGCTGGCCGGAATCGCGCCGGATCGGATCCACGCTCGTTGTTCGCTTGAACTCTGCCACCTTGCTTAACGGCACCAGGCCGCTTTCGCCCACCCGAATCGGCAGGTTTTCCAGGACTTCCATTTTCTCCCTCATTTCCTCTGGCAGCCGGACGACGATCTCAAAACGCCGGTTCCCTTCGACCAACATTCCTACCGCTGCCCCGCCCAGGGCCGTTGAAATGGCTTTATTCACCTCGCCCGCGCTTACATTGTACTTAACCAGGGCCGGTCGATTTACCTGCACCTCCAGCATGGGCGTTCTTCCCGACGCTTCAAACTCCACTTCACCCGCTCCCGGAATTTTTTCCAGGACCTCTTTAATCTCCGCAGCGGCTTTCTCCAGCGTGTCGTAATCGTTGCCGAACACCTTTACTGATACGTCCGCCCTGATCCCCTCCATCAATTCATTGAAACGCATCTCGATCGGTTGCGACATCACCAGTTCTTGTCCCGGCACTTTCTCTTCGATGCATTCAGCGATCTTCTTCGCCAGCTCGTCCTTTGTCATCGTCCGGCCATTCACTTTTCGCCACTGACTCCTGGGCTTGTAGGAGATGAATAAATCCGCCGCCCCGACCGGCATCGGGTCGGTCGCCACTTCGGGTGTCCCAATGCGCGAAAACACTTCACCCACCTCCGGCACTTCCTCAAGCACGGCCCTTTCTGTTCTCTCCTGCATCTCCAGCGAAGCATCGAGACTTACCACGTTGCTCCGGGTCACTAGCGCCGTAAATGAACCCTCGTCCAGTTTCGGAACGAATTCCGCCCCCAGCCTTTGGAACACCAACGCCGACACCACCAGCAGCACCACGGCGCAGGCCGTAACCACCCATCGCAACCGCAGCGCCCAGTTCAAAACGCGCCCGTAAGCCGCCTTTGCAACTCGAATCGGAAGATTGTCGCGTTCTCTGATTTGGCCGCGCAGAAGGAACGAACAGAGCACCGGCATCAGGGTCAGCGCCAGCACCAGCGCGCTCCCCAGGCACAACATCACCGTCACCGCCATCGGGTGGAACATCTTCCCCTCAATGCCAGTCAGCGAGAGAATCGGAAAATAAACGATTGTTATGATCACGACCCCAAAAAACATCGGGCTGGCGACCTCCTTGCTGGCGGCGGCCACCACATGCAAACGTTCCTCTCGCGTTAGTTTCCTCCCCAACTGGTGCTGCTTCGCTCCCATTTGCCGCACGATGTTTTCCACAATTACCACTGCTCCGTCTATGATCAGCCCAAAATCAATCGCTCCCAGGCTCATCAGGTTCCCGGAGATTCTTCCCTCCACCATGCCCGTCATCGCGAACAGCAGCGATAAGGGGATCGCCGCCGCCACAATCAAAGCGGCTCGCCAGTTCCCCAGCAACAGCAGGAGCACCACTACAACCAGTATCGCCCCCTCGAAAAGATTTTTCTCCACGGTCCGAATCGTTCGGTCCACGAGTTCAGCCCGGTCATAAACGGCGTGAATCACAACCCCCGCTGGGAGCTTCGATCGAATCTCCTCAATCCGCTCTGCCACCCGCTTTGCCACAATCCGGCTGTTCTCGCCGCTCAGCATGAGCACGGTCCCCAGCAACGCTTCTTCTCCGTTCTCAGTCGCGGCTCCGGTCCGCGCCTTTGCCCCTATCCCCACGTCCGCGACATCCTTCACCAGAATTGGTTGCACGCGTGCGCCGAACTTCACCGGCAGATTGCCAATCTCCTCTGTCGTTTGCACCCGGCCCACCGAACGGATGATAAGTTGCTCCTTGCCCTGGTTGACGACCCCGCCGCCGGCGTTCTCAGTGTTTTCTGCCAGCACCCCAGCCAACTCCTGGAATGTCATTCCCGCCTCAGCCAGCTTCTCAGGCTTCGGTAACACTACGATCTGTTTCTCGTAGCCGCCGCTGCCATTCACGTCTGCCAGCCCAGGCACGCTTCGCAGCATCGGCTTGATGACGTAGTCATGGACCACCTCCAATTCCATCAGTTGCTCGCGTCGTGTCGCTGGTTTATTCGTCGCGTCCTTCGCGTAATCCACCACGTAAAAATAAATCTCTCCCAGGCCACTGGTGATAGGCGCCAGCTTCGGCGCCAGGCCACGAGGCAGTTTTTCGATGGCGTTTTGCAACCGCTCGCTCACGAGTTGTCGCGCCCGATAAATGTCAGTCTTGTCCTTAAAAATGACGGTGATTTGCGACAGGCCAAATTTGCTCAGGGACCGCACCTCGGTCATTGCGGGCACACCCGACAATTCCGTTTCCAGCGGAAACGTGACCAGCTTTTCGATCTCCTCCGGTGCCAAAGCGGGCACTTCCGTATTCACTTGTACCTGGATGTTCGTGATGTCCGGCACCGCATCAATCGGCAACCGCACTGCCGACCAAATGCCGCCCAACACCAGCCCCGCCGTTGCCAGCAGGATGAACAGCCGTTGCCGCAGCGAGAACTCAATGACTCGTTGAATCATACTCTTCGGGTCACTGGCCTTTTCCCGCCGCCTCAGCCTTGTAGAGGCTCACTCCCGTCAGGATTTCCAATTCCTGGGCTGCCTGAAGCGCATCTCTCTTTGTGTCGAGGATTGCCTCCACCGCGTCCAGATACTGCTTCTGTAATTCGACGTACGTCGCCACCGGCACGGCCCCCAGCCGGTAATGACGGTCAGCCAACTCCGCTGCTTCCCGCAACTTGCCGGCCGCATCTGGTTTCCACCGGGTCATTTCCTCGAGCCGCGCTTCGTACGCAGCCGAATTTTCCACGACCTTCCGCTCTACGTCGCGTTGGCTGAGCTTCAGCGATGCCTCAGCCTGTTGCTCTCTCGCCCTCGCAGTCTCAATATTCCCTGCGTTCCGGTTCCATAGCGGCAGCGGCACAGTCACCCCAAGGCCCACGATCCTCTGCTTCTCGCCCGCCTGGCCGCTTTCTTCCTGCGAGTAATACGGTCCAAGCGATATGCTCGGATACCTTTCATTCCTCGCCAGGGAGACCTTGAAACCTTGTTGCGCCAATTCCATCTGTCGGATTCGTAAATCGAAGCTGTTCGTCGCGGCCATATCCAACAGCCGCTCAAGCGAGTCCACCGGCTCAAACACGATATCGGGGTGGGAAATCCTCGCCAAGGCTGACGCCGGGTGCCCGCGCAACAGGTTCAGCTCTACCGAGGCCACGCGCGCAGCTTGCTTCGCTTCACTCGCTCGCCTCTGCGCCGTGATCGCGTTCGCCTCTATAATGCGCGTCTCCAACAGCGGCGTCACACCCGCTGGCTCTCGCTGGACCAGGATTTCCGCAAGCGCCGCAAACCGCTCGGCCACCTCCCCGGCCGCAGTCGCTTTCTCTTGCGCTTCGAACACCGCAAAAGCCGCCGACCGTGTTTTCGCCACCAGCGCGGCGCGGAACTGGGCGTACCCAAGGTCCGCCAGCTCAATCTGTCGGTTCGCAATCGCTTTCCGCAACGACAGCCGCCCCGGATATTCGAAGGTCTGGAGCACAGACACCGACCACACCAGGCCCTCTCCCGTCAGGCCGTTCTCGGCGCTCCGCGCATGTTTTGCTCCCACTTGCGAGGAAAGTTCAGGATTGGCCAGCGTCCCCGCTGTCCGTCGTTCCCCTCTCGCGGCGGCGATTTCCGCCTTATAGAAGTTCAACTCCGGATTTTTGCTCAATGCCTCCTGGACTAATGATTCGACACTGACCTCATTTGTGCCGACTGCCCCGGCGCCTTCTTCAGCACCCCGCAGCCAATTCAAGGCCGACAACGCCAGCAACAACGCAACCAGACCATATTTCTTAGAATTCATTTTCATAAAACCAAACTCAGCAACAGACAACAGAACAGGGGGGAGAACATCGGCATGAGACCGCGCCGACTAATCAGAAGGATGTCCTCAGCTGGAGGACTGTCAGGAGAGAGAGGAAGGAGCTCGCGCTGGCAGTGCAGCGCGGAAGAAGAATTGCCAGGGCCGGAGCACATCAGACGCAGCGAGACCCGTCTCGCCGAGCGCGGCAGCCCTCGGCAAGTCAACATCCGCGGGCGAAACCTCGAACAGGCACAGGCTCTCAACGGGGAGCGGAATCGAAAGAACCTTCTCTTGAGATACAAAGCCGCCTGATTGGATCGCGCTGCAAACGCATTGCTCCGGAGAATTGGGAGCCTGATCTGATTGCCCGCATCCTTCATTGCAGCAAGTCAGCTCGGTAGAACCATTCAGATTCTCGACCGCGCAATGGGCCGTGCAGACGGACCAGATCGCCAGAACCAGAATCGGCACGATCGCTTTCAAACGTCTCACGCCGTTAGAGTAGTTCCTTGCCCGCGGGTTGCAAACCCAAACTGCCACTTGGTCTCGCAATTCCCCATTTCAGAAATCCGGGCCGAAGGCCCATCCCTGCTCATCCGGCTTGACTTGAAACACACCGCTTGTCTGGCTGAGGACAAGTGCCTTTCCCCAGCCGCCCGGAAAGAGCCCCTGTCTTATAGATCTCTGCCCACGTTCCACTCCAGCAAGTGTTGCTGATCCGCGCATTCTCAGCGTTGATTCAATCGACTGAACTTCCGTTAGGTTCGGCGAAAAGGGGGAGACTGCGGCAACCGCCTGGCAGATGAAGTGTTCCATCGCTTGTGCTATCTTTGCCGCCTATGAACCGAGTGAACCGCCTTATGGCGATTGCGGTGCGGTTACAGAGCCGGCGAGTCGTCCGGGCAGAGGATATTGCGGCGCATTTCGAAATCAGCGTTCGCACCGTCTATCGCGACCTCGCGGCTCTTGGCGAGGCGGGGATCCCCATCATCGCTGAGGCAGGCGTTGGGTACAGTCTGGTCAAGGGCTATCATCTGCCGCCGGTGATGTTCACTGCGGCGGAGGCAAGCGCCTTGTTCCTGGGCGGAAAACTTGTCGACCATCTCACGGACGCTTCATTGCGCAAGCAAATGGAATCCGCCCTGATGAAAATCCGCTCCGTGCTGCCTCGGGACCGCCAGGATTATCTCGACCGTTTGGAACGTTCGACGGCCGTGATTTCACGCGGATCCATGGCGATTCCGACATGGTCCAGTCAGGTCTTGATTCCAATCCAGCGCGCCCTGGCTGAGCGCCGCGTTCTGTCTCTGGACTATCAGGGTGGTCAGCGCCGTGAGATGACCCGGCGTCAGGTCGAATCGCTCGGCCTGGTTTACTACTCTGACAATTGGCATCTCATCGCCTATTGCCGCCTGCGGCGGGATGTGCGCGACTTTCGCACCGACCGCATTTGCAAGTTTGAGTTGGAAAAGGCGGCAGGGGTCGTGGCGAAATACTCAGACTCAGCTCTGCGCCGCTTCACCTCGGCCGTCCCCCCGTCCGTACGTGCTTAGCCTGCGGGCGGTCTCGCAACTCTGCCGCCCAAATCCGCCCCAATTCTGTGCGAAGGTTGTAGCCTCTGGGCGCATCTTAATTCTCTCAAGCAGCCGCAAGCTTTGCATGTGCGGCGAGCAATAAGTTCCATTAGAAGCGCTATGTTTGTAGTAAGGGCCGCCCAAGGGCGCCAAGCTCCGGAAGAGTGGCATTGCTCCTCCTCGTCGTCGTCCTCGTGCTCGTAATCGATCCAACCCATCATCCCGGAATCCCAGCCTTCGTAGTTGTCCCAAACGTGAGCTGCTCCGTAGCCGCTTCTCACGCTCCAAAAAGTCTCCTGACATAGGGTTGTCAGTGGCAGGGTGTAGGTTCATCCCACTATGATTACAAAAGCAAATTCGATCGAGCGCGTGCCGACGATGCTCCTGCCGAGGCGAATTCCGCTCCTGGCTGAGCCCGTTGCGTCTGTTGCCCGCGCGCGTGCTGTTCTGTTTGAAGATCCGGCTCCTGCACTCGAACGTCCCCCTGGCCTTGCCCGGCGTCCAATGGGCGATCAGACCGGGGAATTTTGGGAAGCGCTGAGTTATATGACGCTCTGGCTTTGCGGATGGATTGGAATCGGTCTCTGTTTCCTTTGAGACCTGGAGCTCCCACAGAAAAATCACAGAAGACTGTCCCGGATCAATCAGTTCGTTCGTCGTATGATAGGACTGAAGAACCTGGGGATCAAACGATCAATCATGAAAGAAAGGTAAATATGAAGATTCTTGTCACGGCCTCAACTGGGAACATCGGGCGGAGGCTGCTCAAAGAACTGATGGCGCCGGAGTTTTCGGTGCGAGTGATCACACGGCACCCGGAGCGACTGTCCCAAGAGATTCGCGAGCAAGTCGAGGTCGTTGTCGGTCCGACCGATCATAGCGCAACGTTGCGGCGGGCGTTGGAAGGCGTGGAGGCACTGTTCTGGTGTGTGCCCACAGAGTCTTTGCAGGAAAGGAATGTGCAAGGTTATTACGAGCGTTTCGCCCGGTCCGCCTGTCAGGCCATTCGCGAGGCGCGAACTCCCCGGATCGTGACCATTTCGGCGGGCGGCAAAGGGCTCGCGCGCAATACGGGTCGTCTCCGCGGGTTGCACGCGATGGAGGATATTCTCAATGAGTCCGGGGCGGCGATTCGTCATCTGCGCTGTGCTTTATTCATGGAGAATTTCTCGCAGCAGTTGCAGCCGATTTGTCACCGCGGCGTTTTTTCCTACCCGATGCCCGGACACATCCCGATTCCGCTAGTGGCCGCCAGTGACATAGCCGATTCCGTGCTAAGGTGTTTGGTGCGGCGGGATTGGAACGGTATCGAAGGCGTAGCCGTTTACGGCCCGGAGGACCTCTCTTACGACCAAGCCGCCGCTGTGCTGGAACGCGTCCTGGAGCGGCCGGTTCGGTATAAAGAAGCGTCTGCAAACCAATATGCTCAATGGCTGGTCGAATCGGGAGCGAGTCCTGAGTATGCTCGTGGTCAGGTCGGGTTGTTCGCCGAGTTGGCCCAAGGCGTCAATCGTGCCGAGCCGAGAACGGCCACGACTTCCACGACCCTGTCGGCCTGGGCTGAAAGCGAGTTTCTCCCTCTGGTCGAGTCTTTCCGTTCGCAATCGGGGACGAAAGCGCCTTCTCCGGTTTGCAAAGCCTGAACCGGATCTGCGGATAACAAAAAAGGGCGCCCTGAATCTTCAAGGCGCCCGTGGGCCATTCCCGCCGAACTTACAGACTCGGCAAATGGGTTGCGGCTACTCCCAACTCCCGCTTGGGAATCAATCATCGTCATCGTCACCTGATCGTTTCAAAGCCGACATCGGGCCGCAACAAATGGCTGATTAGTTTCGCGCCCGATGCGACCTCAGACGCCGCTCACTCTGCAACAACTCGATTTGCTGCCCGCAGCAGAATGGAATGTGCTCGCGCCCGCCTGGTCTCTCGTCCGGGTGAGTGAAGGCGTAGGGTATTGCCTGGGACGAAAACTGGCCGTTGGGTTATCAGTGGGCGAGGTCGTCGTCGTGCCACCGAACTGCCCGGTGACTTTCCGCGCGAGCCAGCTTGGCCAGGCCCGCTTGCATTATTTCCACTTCGAGCCGCATCACTTCAATTGCCTGCTGACGCTTTCCGAACAGCAGCGTTTAGCGGTGATGGCCGAGTCGCCCACCGAACAAATACTTCATTTGCCCTCGTCGCACACGGTGGCGCAGCAATTCGGCGCGCTCTGCCTGACCTTTGCCAGTGAGAACCGGTTGCTGGAACGCTGCCAGATGCTCGCTTTGATCGCGACGCTGTTCGGGCCGAAACTGAAACCCATTCCCCAGCCCGAGGAAAAGCAGGCGGTCGCCTTGAGGCGATTTAATGAAATCATAGGGTGTTTGCCGGAAGCAGAACTTCTAGAACGTCGCCCTGAGGATTTGGCACGCCAGTGCGGCTGCAGTCCCCGGCATTTCACGCGCCTTTTCCGAGCGCAGTTCGGGTTGTCGCTCAAGGCCAGGCAAACGCAATTGAAACTCGAGAAAGCCCGGCAACTACTTTGGGAAACCGACGCCAAGGTTATCAATGTCGCGCTCGACAGCGGCTACCGTCATTTAGGCCTCTTTAACGCCATGTTTAAAAAGCATTTCGGACTGACCCCAACAGAACTGCGACGTTCCCGAGACAAGCGACCCCCGCCACGGACCCTTCGCGCTTTGCCCCTGGCGATTCTATTTGCCGCGCTTCTTTTTCTCTTCGCAGGGAAGGCGCTCGCGGCTGAAGCCTCCAGCACTAACGGACCGGTTTTTGCAGTGACGGGATACAATGTGGAAGGCAACACATTACTCACCGGCGAGGAGTTGAAAAAACTTTTCGAGGATTACACCGGAGCGGCGGTCAACTTTAATACGATTCGCCAGGCGCTGGCGGCTCTGCAATTGGCTTATCGTGGGCGCGGTTATATCACAGTAGGAGTGGCCTTGCCCCAACAGCAATTGACAAATGGCGTGGTCAAAGTGCAGGTGACCGAGGGGAAGCTTTTGGAAATTCAAATCGTCAATAACCGCTATTTTTCGAGCAACAACATCATAGCTGCCCTCCCCAGCCTGCAGACAAACATGCTGCTCAACAGCCTGGTGTTTCAACAGGAGCTGGACCATGCCAACCTGAATCGCGACCGGCAAATCTATCCTGAAATCGAGCCGGGACCGGAGCCGGGAACCACTGTCTTGCACTTGAAGGTGAAGGACCGGTTGCCGCTGCATACGCGGTTGGAGGTGAACAACTATTCGACGCCAAAAACGCCTGAACTGCGCGTTAATGCGGCATCGCAGTACAACAACCTGTGGCAATTGGACCATCAGGTTGGGTTGCAATACTCATTTACTCCGCAGGATTACAAGGAGGGCGACGTCCGGCCGGCTTTTTTTAACCATCCCTTGATCGCGAATTACAGCTTGTTTTATCGGCTGCCCATGAACCCTTTCGGAGACCAAAGTCAGCGCCGCGAGGTGCCGATCAGCGACTTCGGTTACGACGAAGTCACCAAACGCTTTCGACCTCCGACACTCTCGGGCAATCAAGAGATTATTTTCTATGCCTCGCGTTCTGATTCGGATACCGGCAAGCAGATTCAATCTGAAGAGAGGACGCCGAAAGTCATTCCGCCCGAGGGAGGCCTGCAACTCCACGATATTGTGTACAGCCAAACCTTGAGCGTGAATGACGATATCGGTTTCCGCTGGAGTTCGCCTTACACGGATGAATGGGGAATCAATTCCACGTTTTCGGCCGGGCTGGATTTCAAATATTTCAAAACCGCAATTCTCCAGACCCGGGCGTTTACGGCAACCATCTATATTCCGATTAATGAGACGGGGCATCCCTTCGAAACGATCACTCCTTCCAATTCGCCTCCTCCGAGCACTCAAGGAACATTTGAATCCGTCAGCTATCTTCCGATCTCCTTCTCCTGGGAAGCCTCGAAAGCCGACAAATGGGGTGTGACCTCATTCAACATCAATAACAGCTTGAACTTCGCGCGATTGCTGGGCAACGAGAACGACTTCCGGACTGTGGCGCATTTCACGAACGCGAACGGCAATTATTACATAGCCAATCTGGGATTGAGCCGGGAACAGAAGCTCTTTGGCGATTGGTCACTGCGACTCAGCGCGGATGGTCAATGGGCAAGCCAAACGCTCATCAATAACGAACAGTTTGGCATCGGCGGCAATGCGGGGGTGCGGGGTTATCGCGATGGCCAGGAGTACGGTGACAGGGGCTGGCGGGTGCTCATCGAACCACACTCGGAATTGCTGAACATCGGGATGGTGGATGGAACGTTGCCGATGCTGGTTCGGCTGTCGCTTTTCACCGACTATGGCCGACGGTACTTAATCGAGCCTCCACCTGGGACGAAGCAAGCGCTTTCGTTATGGGGAGCCGGCGTCGCTGTCAGCGGCACGATTGGAGAACGTTACGACTTTCGCTTTGGTCTGGGTTGGCCGCTCCTTGATACGCCGGGCCGAAAGGCCGGGGATCTGCGCGTCACGGTTTCGGCGGGGCTACAGTTTTGAGCCATGAGTTTGAAACGGTTTCGTCACGGAGTTGTAACAACGTAACGAGCTGCTCCACGATAAAGTTTTCGCAGATCAAACGATTTCAGAACCCACAACCTGTGGCACGCATGACAAATGAATACGCCAGTCTCGATTTTCCGAGAACCGTTACCGCGCGCCCAGCGGTAGTCTGCGAGATTCGGGTGAGATGGGCGGAGATGGTGTCTTTTGGAGTGGGTATAGCAGATGGCAAAGTGCGGGCGGCAGGAGAGAGGCCGCTGCGTTCCAAAGCGCCAGAGGACTGGCGCAGTCCAGGACGCTGGCGCGCCTTAACCACGACCAACGGCCGGCTCAGGAAAGCGGTTACCGCTGCATTGCTTTTTCCATTTCTTGCGGGCCTTGCGTTGGGGAACCCAAACGGAATGACCGTGCGGGTCGGGTCGGCAACCGTCAGTCAGAACGGTTCGCAATTGAATATTCAGGTTTCCCAGAATGCGGTGCTCGATTGGCAGCACTTCAACATTAATCCAGGCGAAACAACTCGATTCATTCAGCCTTCGGCCACTTCCATCGCCTGGAACCGCATCCTCGATCAAAATCCATCACAGATCCTGGGCAATCTCAACGCGAATGGTTACGTGGTGCTCATGAACCAAAGCGGTTTTTATTTTGGCGCCAATTCGGTGGTAAATGTCGGTGGCATGATTGTCAGCACCATGCCGCTCTCGCCGGGGCCCAACGGGAGCAGCGGTTTTTGGCAGTATAACGGTCCGCCACCCGTAGCGAGCATCATCAATTTCGGACAAATAAAGACTTCTTCCGGCGGTTCGCTTTTCATGCTGGCCAATAAGATTGAGAACCACGGCACGCTTTCCGCGCCGGACGGTTGCCTCGGGCTTTACGCGGGAAAGCAAGTCCTGGTTTCCGAACGCCCGGATGGGAGGGGACTCAGCGTTAATGTGACGCTTCCAGAAGGTTCAGTGGATAACACCGGGAAGATGACCGCCGATGCCGGGACGATCGCACTCCATGCCCAGGTGGTGAATCAGAATGGAATCGTTCAGGCCAATTCAGTCCGGCAGAATCGTGGAACGATTGAACTGGTGGCCAGTGAGGCGATAAATCTTGGGCCCAATTCAGTATTGCGAGCTGACGGTGGATCCGTGGGTCGAAGTTCGGGGGGGCAAATTACAATTAAATCGGACCGAGGATTCCTGGATAATCCCACGTCACTCATCAGCGTTAGAGGAGGAGTGGAAGGCGGCGCGGGAGGATTCGCGGAAATCTCAGCCGCGCAGATGCCCTCGATCCGATCGAGGATTGATGGACAGGCCAATCCTGGAGAAGCCGGGGGTTCTCTATTAATCGATCCTGATTATATCACGCTCTCCACCTCGGGAGCTGATTCCGCGCCGAATGGAACAGTTCTGACCGGTGATCATCCTGGGGAATCCCTGATGTTTGATGTGACTTCGGCATTTATCGGCTTTTCGCAAATTACGCTTCAAGCAAAGCACGACATCAGTCTTACAGATGGGACCATATGGAACCTGGATACAAGTACGGCCCGCAATGACTCGGGTAGCCTGCTTACTTTGCAAGCCGGCGGGGACATTATTTTCAATGGGTCATCGCGCATCCAGTCGAGTGGAAATTGGTCGGTAAGGATGGCGGCCGGTGCTGATTTCGCATCGCCCTTGAGCGTGGTGCGCGGCACAGGCGGGATTTATTTCAACGGCGGTCCGGTCGGTGCGGACGGAGCAATGCCGAACGGCGGAGGTTCCCTGCAGACGGC
>Ga0137394_10001609_pt1 | contig 16516 bp, 12 predicted proteins | sample czobulk116metaG_FD_108278 | JGI IMG/M metagenome (GOLD analysis project Ga0137394, IMG submission 108278) | Vadose zone soil microbial communities from Angelo Coast Range Reserve, California, USA - czobulk1.16 metaG | ecosystem: Environmental > Terrestrial > Soil > Vadose zone | place: USA...
ACCCACGACGGCTGGGTCCCAACAGTGGTCTCTGAAGTGGCGTTGAGAGCTGGCCCGGATGGCCCTGACGGATTAAAGAGGAGGCTTGTGATGCTAGTCGCGTTTGATGCTACTAGGATTCGGTAGCATGCTGCTAGTGCCATGGTCAGAGGCGTTTGCGTTTGGGGTTGGTGAGGAGTTCGCGAGACAACAGCGTTATAAGTACCCGGACAAAACAATGAGGACTTCGCGCTTTGTCCCCCACCACGCGAACAATGCAAGGTTCATTTCCGCAAACATAACCGTCCACACTGCCAAGGGAGTAACTGTGTATGGCTTGGATTCGCCCAGGCGAGATGTTAGTTCGTGTCATATTGGCTGGCGGTCAAAAACCGTTATGGGAGGTAACTGTCGGCCTCGTCATATGCCACATGCAGTGCCAGAAAGAAGACAATTGCAGTAGGATGAGTAGTCACGGAACCGTCACGCCCCACGTGTATTTGCCGATTTCGTGATGGATCACATGATCATATGTCATAACCCATGGACCACGACCACAACACTAATTCAAGTTACTGTGATTGTATTGGGAATTTTCTTGAACAACTTCTCAGCGCGCGTTACTTTCATATTCAGTTCGATCTCTGGGAGCATTTCTGTGAACTCTGCTAGTCTTGTTGACTCTGTTGGCAAATTCTGTCCTTATCTTGATCACAACACCCTCCGCACACTGAAGTAGTTCAGTTCTGACAGAGTAAGCCATTCATTGAGGCTATGCCATGAGTGAGGAAGTTTCAGATTATCTTCACTCACTCTTATATTACTCCAAGAATGTTTTGGTTAGAAATCTTGGCGACCATTGATTGGGAATGCGCAAGATGATATTGTTCGAGTGTTTGGGGCACGCAAGGTAACCATCTTGGGCATGAGACAAACCATGGACACATGTAAATGATTTGTACGTCATCGATTCTGCATTTACGCAGTTATGATCTGAGAAGAAACGCGTTTCTGGCTCGTTTCTGGCCGCATCCGGGTCATTGGTCATACTGTACCAGAAGAGCAAGGCGGTATACTTGCGCTCACGGCCCAGAGAAGGCATGTACCTCTTCCTGTGGGTGGGTCTATTCTCAGAGACGATAAATTTTCGACATTATATCCACGTTTTACGAGCCCTGATACAGCTGACATGATAGGTGACGGAATTCGCACACTTTGGTGGACTCGAGGCGCGTCGGGCTTACAAGTGATCTGGACGTTCCGTTCCCGGAAGAGGAAGAGTGGTATCCAATACACCGTTGACCTCATCTGCGCTGTCAATCAACAAAGCGTGTGCGTATGTGTCCGGCGGTGCCACGTCACGTCTCCGACGAGGAGGCCGCTCGCCATTGCGAGCAGCTAAGTTCGCTTGGGATCCGCTAACCGACTACAGTAATATGACGTCCGCCCAGGCCCGTTAATACAAAAGGGGGTATCATTCGGGGTACGGCGAGCTGGGCCAAGTAGGATGGGGCCTAGCCTTGATCAACTTGATTTCCGAAGTACTGTAGCGTTGTGTCGAGGGCCTGGGGTGGGCGAGATCTCAAAGGTTCGCGACATCACACGATGGATCGAGAGCACCAAATAAATGAGGGATGCCATTGTACCGCCTTTTAAGTAACAAACGAATGTACATGTTTACTAGTCTACACATCTATAACCCCGCAGGCGTCACACATGGAAAACCAAATGGAAAGGGACCCTGAAGAATATGCAATTGAACCCATCTCGGAATATGTTATGTGGTTGGCAATGCCTATTTTCTGGGTGCGCGAACAACGTCAGACAGGGAATAGACATGGCGAACCTAGATTACACACAATAACGTTCGATAAGGGAAATTATTAGTTAGTACCTAACAGATTACACAGTTCGAGTCCATGTCGCTTGTTTTCTGCAACTTGACCTCGAGCTCAGCGTTCAACGTCCCATCGGCGTCGACGTAGGACGAAGCACTATGACACCACGGTGTGAACTCCCAATAGAAATCGAGGACGTGAAAGACTCACTCGTTCTGGAGGGTCGCTCCAGCCATAAACTTCTCGAGAGACACGACAATTTCGCGCATCGGTCCACCCGGTGAGATCTGTAAATTGCTCGTCCTGATCGGGAGCGACATTGCCGCGCGACTTTTACCAGGGAGAGCCTGGAGAGGATGCTTTGGTGGCAATGGTAGGCTGCGGAGCGCCATACGAGATGAGGTATCCGTCCCGGCCGGAGTTGACGGGGAGGTATGATGATCGGTAATAGAGAGGCGGGCATCTACCCATGTGGGCGAACTATACTCGCCAAGACCAAGCGAGACCATCCACTCGCCAGCAGGGGCTATACATAAATGCGATCCATTGGACACACTCGCGACAGAGAACGTAAGGTACCACAATCTCCCTGCGCAAGTTGAAACCCAAACAACCAAGGAACAATTTATTAGCAATGGCTCACGATCCGAGCAGTTGAGAAAGGGCCTCGTACGTACCACGCGCGATGAACTCGATCCTTGCCAACTTGGACACACGCATGCGGAGTTGGAATTGCGCGATGGAGAAGCGGACAATGAACGCCGCAGAGGCGGCGGCCGCGCGCGTCTCTACAACCGCGACAGAGTCGACGGCGTCGATACCCCCAAGCAGCACCTTGTCGGTCCCCGAGCGCGGCGAAAAGGCACCGTAGCGCCGCCCGAGGCGGACGAACAGGGCATTGTCCGAGACGGTCATGCACGCGAGGCGTGCATCCGCGACACACTGTGGGGTCAGCGGGATCGAGGCATTCAGGATCGCGAGCACGAGCGCGTCGGGGTCGCCGGACGGGGTCGCGGTGTCGTGGTCCGTCTTGACGGGTGCGGGCGCAACTGGGCGCTTCAGGATCGCCCAGTAGACGGGGAGGTGGCCCTCCACGAAGGGTTCCTGGAGCAGCGCGGAAAAATTGAGGCCGTGCGTGCTGCACGTGTCGGCGCAGTGGTCGAGCAGGGATATCCATTCGTGTTCGCAGGGCCGGGCCTGCGAGAGGAGGTCGCGCAGAAAGCCCTGGGTTGCGCTGCGGACTTGCTTCGCCGTTTTGGAGAGGCCGAAGATGGAGGTCGGGAACCACCGCGACGGGGCCGCAGTTCCCTTTGTGCGGGCATTCGGATGCCGCTTCGAAAGTGTTGTCCGAGAGGATGACCGGGAAGCGGAGGGAGAGTCCGATGTGGGTGGTGCAAGGTTAACCTTGGAGTCAGAGGAACTTTGGAGGGCGTGATGATATGGTGGTGGTGCGTCGCTGAAAGCCTGGGATTTGTCGATCATCGTCACTCCTGTCGAGGTTAGTCACGGTGATGGTACGAGGCAGAAAGGAGCAAGAGTGGGGCCTTTGGATAAAATACTCTACCAGCGCTCCAATGCGCACAGCTCCTTGGATTGCGGCGCAGCGTTGCCGTATTGGTGGCGTCAGTCGTGGCTGTGCTCGTTGATGGCGGTGGACTTAGTCCTTCACATTGCAAGAGCGAGTTGACTATCCAACCGTATTCCCTTTGTATCCCGGGCATAATGACCGGGGTATTGTATCTACATTGGACCCAAAACAATGACTGGTCAAAACGAGAACAGTACAGGAAAGCAATGTGTGCACACAAGGACGAAGTACCGTACATGATATCGAGAAGTATGCAAAAAATGAATGAGCGTGAATGGTATTTAGGGTATCAACGTCCGTATCAACTTCGTTATTTTCATCACGGTGTTCGTTTTCCTAAGCCCGGTTCGGTATGACGAAGGCGCTGGCTCACCCAAGAGTTCACTTGAGTCACCGATCATAAAAGATCGGGCTCACTCGCGAACGCGGATCGTCTGTAGCTCCAGGAATCTCACCGCTCTGTGTGAGATGGTGCCAGTACAGGACATCGCCCGCCCGCAGTCGCTGCGGGCTCGGCTTTTGTGGATCCGCCGACATGGGGGACGGCACGGGGCACGGGGACTCTGGTGGAAGTAGTGACATAGTGCTATATGACGAAGTCGACGTGGGAGGAGGTGTCGAGGATGCGTGGGTATTGGCCGGATCTGGCGTTGGAAGGAAAGACCGCGGGGACCAGGGACTTCGTGGCGACAACGACGGCCCGGTGTAGGCAGGATGTATCCCGGGCTCACCTGGGGTATAGTGTCTCTCAGAGGCAATGAGCTCAGACGCGTGGAAAACGAAACGATGGCCGTTTGTGACGCGATTCATGGCCGAGCTGGAAGATATGCATCGGGCGCACTAGAAAATAGAGGGAAAATGCTTACGAAAGAAATTTTGCATGAAATGGGAGATCTTACAGGAACGACAATCATATAACCGACGGGAGTTCCACATCCGTGACAGCAGAGGGTTTGTGTCAGACACTCACAGGTACGAGGTTGCTGCGAGATTGGTTGTCGTCTGGGAGAGTCTGTCGATGGTGACCGTGCAGAATAGGCTGAACAGTTGACAGGGAGTGCGTCGGTGGAATACAATGGGACGTGCGGGCGAAGTAGCAAAACAGCCTGAGAAGGAAGGTGGCCCCGAATGACAGGACGTCGAACAAATCAGCGGTCACAGCGCACCTTCATTCCACGATTCGTTAAAAATGTTAGGCAGTGCTTGCACTCCAGCAACCACACTTTGTGGGTAACTGATGGTGCAGAGGCGGAGGCATGTAGGTCGACAGGTATGTCAGCAGATTGCGTATAGTTTGGATATGCCCAGGCGGGGTGTCGGCTCATTGGAGAGGGGTATTGTGTTGTGGGAGCAGAACCGGTGACTCGGAACGAGAGACTGGAAGGAAGGAATATATGGTCTGTGGAAACGTAGTCTTGATGGCGGAAAGGGGCATGAGAATAGAGACCGGAGGCAGGGTCGTATATAGCGGTGGGCTGATGGAAACGAGGACGTCCCCAAGAGTGTGCGGAGATGGTGCCGACCCGAGTAGTGGCAGATGGGTAATGCGACGAATTGGTGCCAATTGCGTAGTGAGGGAGGTTAGGCGGTGATGGCATTCAGACTAAATACGAAGGCAGGCGCGAGATGCGGCGAGACGGGAAGCTAAAAAATGATGGGCGTGTGTCAATAAGGGACTAGAGGCGGCGGCGGGAGCGGGAGCCTTAGTGGGAGCGAGTGAGGGCTAGAAATCTAGAGATATGACATCCATTGGTTTAACCACCTCGCCTGAGCCATAACAAGGAGTAAGCATCCCCGTCCGATTAATCCACCAGTTTCACCGTAACGGTAGATCTATTGTGGCTGCAGTTGAGCTCGAGCAGGCACGATTTCCTATTCACACAATCCCGCAGTCAAGGGAAGCCGTACCTGTACCTGCCGAGCCCAATCACTCAGCAACCTCGACATGTCCACGGAACAGCGAATCCTCAAACCAGTCCACTCCGTGACAACAACCTTCCTTGTAGACAATTCAATCGAATGGTCAGCCAATTCAAAATAGCCCATCGCTTCCTTATTGCCACGTCGCTGAAGCACATGTGCATCAGGATGACAAAACTGCCCCCGGGCTTCACGCATGAGATGCGACACCATCTAACTGAGACGGCGCCCGAGCCTGACCCTGTCACGGGCGTGCCGATTCTGCCACTTGAGAACTTCTGTTGCGGTTCGCATTGGCGGTCTTTTCCCAAATGATCCGATCACTGATCGATTGCCTCGCCCATACCATATCTATCTCGCGTAGCTGCTCATGGCTTCTCCGCTCTGATTGTACGTATCACCGGCCCCATCATATGTAGTTAAATGCGCTGAAGCCTAGAAACTTGCACACGTGATTCAACCAGGAAACACACGAAACTACGGACGCATCTCCCCGCTTCACGCTTTTCGACACAGGTCCGGAATCCAAGTCCCTCTCCCGTAACCTTTCCGGACTCCGAACTCCCCTCGGCCCCATTGAGCGCGTCGTGATATCTCACTGGCACGCTGATCACACCGGCGGCCTACTCTCTTTTCTCGATTGCCGCAGCAAGGAATTTGGGGTGACCACCATCGTCGATGTACACCCAAATCGCCCTTTCGCCCGTGGCATCGCGCCTCCACCATCAGGAAAGGTTATCTGCCAGTTGCCCCGTGACCCCACTTTTGATGAGATTGAGGCTCACGGCGGCCTTGTAGAGAAGCATGCAGAGGGTCACGCAGTTGCAGGTGGGACGGTCTGGGTCAGCAGCGAGATCCCTCGGGTGACGCCCTTTGAGACCGGCTTGATCGGTGGTATGCGGTTTACATCCAACGAGGATGGTACAGCTGGGAGCTGGTCCGAAGAATTGGTGCGTTGCGGCTCTCGGTGTAAGTAATGAACCGGTTTCACGCAGTTCCAGGACATCATGGATGAGAGATACGCAGCCGTAGACGTGCTCGGGAAGGGGCTTCTGATATTCAGCGCGTTAAGTGCCTTTAGCCCCTAGGAGAGTATCTAGGCTTATCCCTGAGAACAGTTGCTCGCATGCGGGTATCGTGAACGTCGTCAAGGATGCGGTTGAAAAGTTTTCGAGGCCAATATATATGGTACTCCTATCTTCATGTACTTCGGGCTGCAGGTTTAACTTTATCTCCCGTCCCGTGAAGATTGTAGGTGGCCTCCATCTTGCCGGTCCCGAGTTGGCGGATCGCATAAAGCCTACGGTTCACTTTCTTTCCGAAGCCCTCATCCCCGCGCCAACCTACGTGCTGCCGATGCACTGCTCCGGCTTTGCTACCAAGGTTGCCTTGAAAGCTGCGCTGGGCGAGGGTTGTGTGCCCGCTGGTGCCGGTCACAAGGTTATTATCAACGGCGTGCCGGAAGACGACGCGAGCCTCCGACCCCCCAGCATTCGCTCGCATTAGTTTTGTACGCATTCGTCGCAATTCAACGAGCTATGCCTGCCAGCATGTGTCTGTCATATCAAAGCACAGGTATCTCTAGGAGTGACAAAGCCACCGACTATCTGCACCAGGGTCCCACACTGTCCACGCCGCCATCAGAACAGGATAACACACACGCCTCACCCCCTATGCAATCTTCCTCTCCTTGGAAACAAAAGAACGTACAATACATCACATTATGTGCTAACCGCCCGTCAGCATAATCACGTTGCTTGCCGACGAGTCATTCCCTTAAGACACCGAGAAGCTGTATGCACTTGCCAGAATTGATGTGAGCATCTTCAGGCTTAGGTTCCGCATGTTCACTGATGTTGCCTGCTAGTATGTATCTTGATGATTCATGGTGGGGGGAAGTTTACTAGTGCTCATTTTGTCCCGCTATGGATCTTGAACGCAATGAGATTATGTTGTGCCACAGCGCATTGGAGGTTCCTAGACCACTGGAAGGAGACCCTTACTTGTTTACTAGTAGGACGTCTCGGTCTAAATCCATCAATGCACCAATGCTAGTGCCAAGGCAGTTTCCGTTGCACAGATAACGTTGACACTATACCGTCAAGGGATGGATGAGGTGGATTAGAGAACAGGGCTGTTAGTCTTGCACACTCCTCAGGCCGGGGCACTGCTGGCCTTGCTGCTGGCAATCTCGGGACCATCGGGTCAGCGTCTCCGTTGTCACGGTCTCGGCCGACTCGGAGGCAGACCGAGGCAGACCGAGCTACCCATTTTTGGCAAGTGGGTTACGCACAATAAGTAAGATCACGTGTTAATAGGATGATAAAGCCCTGGACCGGCAGCGCCTCATTTCTTTCATTCTTTCTCAACCACCACCATCTCGCTCCACTCTAGTAAGATCTCCTTCCTCGTCTGGTGTCTCGTTTAAGATTCTGAATATGTCTGGTCTATAGATATGCAAATCTTTGTGAAGACCCTTACCGGCAAGACGATTACCCTTGAGGTCGAGTCGTCCGACACCATCGATAACGTCAAGGCCAAAATCCAGGACAAAGAAGGAATTCCCCCCGACCAACAGCGCCTCATTTTCGCTGGAAAGCAGCTCGAGGACGGCAGGACCCTCTCCGATTATAACATCCAGAAAGAGTCCACCCTTCACCTTGGTACGCGGCGCTGTCGATGACGTTGCGACATAATTCCTTCTAACATTAGGTTTCTTAGTGCTTCGTCTTCGCGGTGGCATGCAGATTTTCGTCAAGACTTTGACGGGAAAGACCATCACCCTCGAGGTCGAATCGTCCGACACAATCGATAACGTGAAGGCGAAAATCCAAGACAAGGAGGGCATTCCTCCGGACCAGCAACGTCTGATTTTTGCTGGCAAGCAGCTCGAGGACGGCCGGACTCTGTCGGACTACAATATCCAGAAGGAGTCTACCCTTCATCTTGTCCTTCGTTTGCGCGGAGGCATGCAGATTTTCGTGAAGACTCTCACCGGAAAGACGATCACGCTCGAAGTCGAATCATCGGATACGATCGATAACGTCAAAGCCAAGATCCAAGACAAGGAGGGTATTCCTCCCGACCAGCAGCGTTTGATTTTTGCCGGCAAGCAGCTCGAGGACGGCCGCACGCTCTCGGACTACAACATCCAGAAAGAATCGACTCTTCACCTTGTCCTTCGTCTTCGTGGCGGCATGCAGATTTTCGTGAAGACATTGACAGGAAAGACGATCACATTGGAGGTGGAGTCGTCTGACACCATCGACAATGTGAAGGCAAAGATACAGGACAAGGAGGGCATTCCCCCGGACCAGCAGCGTTTGATCTTCGCTGGCAAACAGCTCGAAGATGGTCGTACGCTCTCTGACTACAACATTCAGAAGGAGAGCACTTTGCACCTTGGTAGGCTTTGTCATCGTATCACATCCGTCACTCTTGTCTAACGTGGCATGTAGTCCTTCGTCTTCGTGGAGGCAACTGAATGATGGTGATAGTTGTGATGTCTGTCCTTTGTAACCTGCGCGCGTAGTAGTCTCGTGAATATCAGCATTGATTTGCATAAAGCGTCAGTTGAACGAGTGTCTGAGAGGTTTCAACCATTGAGGCGATATGACGATATGAGGAGCGAAAATGTCGGCGTATCGGGCCGTGAAATGACCTCCAATGTTGAACTCTTGACGCACGCTCACCAAGTCGTAAAGGCAAAGAAACGACAAAAACTTGGACAAATCAAGACTGTTGTATTCGACGAAGATGCACGGAGGTGTGCACACAGCTCTATTTCCATCGTCCTGCAAGATGCGTGACCCTGTAGCCTAGGGAATTTCTGACTGGCTTTCATAAGCGAAAGTTGGCGAAAAAGGAGGAGAGCAAGAAGAAGGCTCAGGCGAGAGAAAAGGAACAGCGTCTGGAGGCACGCCGGGAGGTATGTACATCATACTACAGTTTGTGCTGTCAAACTTCTCGATCTCGGGCTGATATCACACCTCTGTCATTCAGCAGCGGCGTATGCTTGCGGAGCAGGCTGCCCAGAACGCTGCAAAAGTTGAAGAGGCGTATGGTGGCATCGTACAGCGTACGTCACGTTCCTATCTTCTGTCCCATCCGTCCGTCCGTCCGTCCGTTCATCCAGGCAGCTAACATGGTTACGAAAATAATCCTTTGAAAAAATCACAGGCATCGTCTCGGACTCGGATGAGTGGACCGGAATCACACCATCACCGTCCGGAGCCGGCGCCGGAGATCTAGAACACGACGCGGATGCCGAGCGGCGAGAGTGCGAGTATTCGTATTCGGACGAGGAACAGCTCGCGACCGTCACCGTCGTGGAGGACTTTGATCCGAGCGCGTCTCCCTATCCTGTTGCCCCCGACGAGCGCCAGGAGCGGGCCTCATGGCTGGCACCGGCACGGCGCGAGAAGGTTAAAACCGAGGGCGGGAGTGGTGGTGCGCGTAAGAGGAGGGACGTGTCAGCGAAGAACAACAACAAGGTACGGTTTGAGACCAAGGCAGCGTGCAGGGCTGCTCAGGCCAAGCAGCGCGCGCGGAGGACCGAAAAGGCTGAACGTGCGGGCGGGAAGGCGGCGAGAAGGACGAAGGCCGGTGGGAAGAAGAGGAAGAAGGTATCGATGGGGTGAAAGTTTGTTTCCAGTATTCCGAACCCTTTCGCAGACAATCTGCTTTCTCTCCCCTCAAATGGTGTTTTTTTCTTTGTTGCTCGATGATGAGCACTCGGCTCGAGACGCGAGAAAGACACACGCATGGTCCGCAGCTCCACTTTGTTTTCTTTTTCGACGCTGTCGCAACTCCAATACACCGTGACCGTGTTGTACATCAAATTCGGTCCATTTTTGACGCGAGGCCCTCTTTCCTGCTGCACACCCCTACCACTGAAACCGACCTTACAACCGCTATCAGCCGCCCCTGTCCCTCGCGAACAATCGACATCACAATTTTATACAGTATTCTAACTCTTGCGACCGATACCCAAGACCTTTCACACCTTAGGTACAACTCGTTGAGCTCCGTTCCTTGGAGAAGGTCAGGCGCGTAGCGATTCCCAAGTGCTTGAACTCGTCTATCAAAGATCGTTGTATGCGTTGGCCGGATCTTATACGGTCTAGCCGTGAGTTTTTTTCCCCAATGAGCCCAACAACTGATCGATTACCCGGCCCATACGTGCATCTATCCCGTCGCTGTTCATGGGTTCTCCGCTCTGATTGTACGTACTGTGTCTCCATCCTATGTGGTGAAACCTGGAAATCGCCAACGTAATTCGTCCCCATGAAATTGTGGATGCATCTCCCCACTTCATGCTTTCCAACATCGGTCCAGAATCCACATCGCTCTCCCGCAACCTTGCTAAGCTCGGCACGCCCTTGGCCGATTGAATGCGTCGTAATATCTCATTGGCACGCTGACTATACCCTACGCTCTTTCTGGGTCACTGGAGCGAGGAATCTGGGGGACCGACCGCCCGTGGTATTGTGCCTCAACCATCAGGAAAGGCCATCTCCCAATTGCCCCGTGACCTCACATTTGAGGAGATTCGGGCACTCGGTGGCACCGTGGAGATGCATGCAGAGGGTCGCGCCTTTCAGATAGAACGGTCTGGGTTAGTGGAGAGATCCCTCGGGTGACATCTTCAAGTTGTGAGGCTGGCTCGATCTGTGGTGCGGTGTTCATGGTCTGACAAGGTGGCACTCCTGGGAATTGGTCAGCGGAATTGGTGAGTTGTGACTCCCAGTCTATGTAACGCGCCCGTTTCACAAAGAGTTTCAGGATCTTGTGGATGAGAGATACCCTCCCTCCGACATAGACGACGTTGAGAAGATGCTGACCAGAGATAGACGAGATGCATTAGAGAGCATGCATGCTTAAGGACACACTCAGCTCAATCACTGCTGGCAATCTCGGACCACGCAGTTTAGTATATTTACTGGCACTACTAACTTGAAGTCGAAGTCGGAGACAAGGACAAGTGGGGCGCAGAGAGCAGCCTAATGTTGGAAACTGGCTTACGCACAACGCGCAACGTGTTAATGGGCTCGACCACGGCGCCTCATAATTCTTTCTCAACCACCACCATCTCAGCTCAACACCCAGTAAGTTCTTATTCCTCGTTTGATGTTTCTTTGTTGCAGTCTGAAAATATCTGACCCGTGCCATAGCCATGCAGATCTTTGTGAAGACTCTTACTGGCAAGACCGTCACACTCAAGGTCGAGTCGACTGACACCATAGATAATGTCAAAGCCAAAATCCAAGACGAGGAGGGTATCCCCATCGATCAGCAGCGTTTGATTTTTAAGGCCATACAACTCGAGGACGGCCGCACGCTCTCGGACTACAGCATCCAGAAAGAATCGACTTTCCACCTTGTCACCCGTCTGCGTGGTTGCTGAAAGGAGAGAGACACGCTGTCCCGAGTGGAGGAGATTCGAGGAAGCTCTGGTGTCTGGCTATTTTACCCCGTGTGCATTGTATTGTCGTGAATGTCAGTTGCTGCGAGAGAAGCGTGAGCGAGCGAAAAAGTCGGGCCGTCAGTCCGCCTCAACGTTGTACTTGACCCACGGCTCACAAAATCATATAATGGTAAGGAAACGACAGGAGCTCGGGCAAATCAAGGCCCCGTATTTGACAAGGGTGCGCTGATGTAACACACAGTTCCATTTCTTGAGGCCTGGGGAATTTTGACTCGGACTGGCTTTCACGAGCGAAAGTTGGCGAACAAAACAACAAGAAGAGAACAAGAGGGCTCAGGACGAGTGTCTGGAGGCATGCCGGCATCATGCACGTTCATCAGCTCGACGTTTCTTTTCACTGGTGCTATCGCATAACATGTGCTCTACTGTACTTGAAGTCCGGTCTAGGCTCTCTCTCTGCAGCACACACTACTCGCCGAACCTGCCAGTGGCGCTCGTAGCCGAGACGGCGTCTTGTTTGCTGCGCCTGTCCCTCAATAGACTTGCTGGTTGTTAGGATTCAGACGTTCTCGAGGCCAATATACATGGTACTCTCATATTTCGTTGTTTGGATTACAAGTTTCACCCTAACTCCCGTCCTATTAAGATTGTAGTAGGTGGCCACCATCTTACCAGTCCTGAGCTAGCAGATCGTACAAAACCTATGGTCTACTTTCTTTCCGAAGCTCTCATCCCCAGGGCCAACTTATGTGCTGCCGATGGACTGTTCTGGCTTCAATTTTGCTACCAAGGTTGCACTGGAAGCTACGCTGGGCGATGATTATATGCCCGCTGGTGCTGCCGTGCTGGTCACCAGATCATCCACGGCGCGCCGTATAAGGGCGCGAGCCTGGGAACTCCAGTATTCGTTCGCACCAGTTTGTAGGGTGCTCGTCACAATTTAACGGGCTACTACTTATGTCTGTCGGCCCGCATCCGTCATATCAAAGCATATTTCAGCACTGACCATCTGCATCATCCCATTTTTCATCCCATGGTCCGCCTTACTAGACATCGAAGACAGTTTCCCCAACCCACCCCCTCAGGCTGTGCAATATTTACTCTTTTACGTCGTCGAGATGGTGTACTTGTATGCACTTGCCGGAACGACCAGTGGTGGGGGCATCTTAAGAACTTGCGAGTTCCGTATGTTCTCTGATATTGTCTGCTGGTAACTTGATGCACGTGGTAAGTATTTCGAGACCAGTAGAAGTAGGCCCAGTATTGGAATTGGGTCGATGCACCAATGCAAAGGGCTCCGCCGCCCACGGACAAGTTCATCGACGACATGATGTCCACCTGCTGGCAATCTCGGGGCCACGGCACGTTCAGTATGTCTTGTCTTGGCGAGCTCGGAGGCCATGACAAGTGAGGCGCAGAGAGCGACCTAATGTTGGAAACTGGCTTACGCACAACGCGCAAGGTATTGATAGGCTCAACCCCGGCGCCTCTTAATACTTTCGTTCTTTCTCGACCAACGCCATCTCCTCAGCTCAACACCCAGTAGGTTTTTTACCTCTCCTGCGGTTTCTTGTCGCATAGTCTCAACATATCGACCCGTGCTATAGCCATGCAGATCTTTGTGAAAACCCTTACCGGAAAGACCATCACCCTGGAGGTCGAGTCGTCCGACACCATCGATAACGTCAAGGCCAAAATCCAGGACAAGGAAGGAATTCCCCCTGATCAACAGCGCCTCATTTTCGCTGGAAAGCAGCTCGAGGACGGCAGGATTCTCTCCGATTATAACATCCAGAAAGAGTCCACCCTTCACCTTGGTACGCGGTGCTGTCAGTGATATTGTTATATGCATTCCTCTCAAACTACGTCTCGCAGTGCTTCGTCTCCGTGGTGGCATGCAAATTTTCGTCAAGACTTTGACGGGAAAGACCATCACCCTCGAGGTCGAATCGGCCGACACAGTTGATAACGTAAAGGCAAAAATCCAAGACAAGGAGGGCATTCCGCCGGACCAGCAACGTCTGATTTTTGCTGGCAAGCAGCTTGAAGACGGTCGAGCTCTGTCGGACTACAATATCCAGAAGGAGTCTACGCTTCATCTTGTCCTTCGTTTGCGCGGAGGCATGCAGATTTTCGTGAAGACTCTCGACAAAAGGTCGTTTTCTCTCGAGGTCGAGTCATCGGATACGATCGATAACGTCAAAGCCAAGGTCCAAGACAAGGAAGGTGTTCCCCCCGATCAGCAGCGTCTCATTTTTGCGGGAAAACAGCTCGAGGATGGGCGCACGCTCTCGGACTACAACATCCAGAAAGAAGCGACAGTCTTCCTTGTCCTCCGTCTGCGTGGTTGCTGAAACGATAGATAAGAGAGAATCTTCGTCCTGAGCGGCCGAGATTCGAGGAAGGAACGGAGGGAGACTGATAGCGAAATGGGAGGGAAAAAGATGGTCGTGGAGGAAACTGAGTGCTGGTAACGGCAGTGATGTCTGGCCATTTTACCCTGTTCGCGTAGTTGCGTCGTGAATATCAGTGATACGGGATTGTTACACTATTGTGTAAAGCGTTAGTCGGATGAACGGTCAATCAGATGTTGCGTTTGAGCGAGCGAAACCGTTTGAACAGTTGTCAAGTTACACCGCAGGCCTTCATTTTGAACAACTCCCTCACTGGCACTCCTAATCACTTACAGGCATGTCCTTCTTCCCCTCATACGGACACTTTACCCTTTGAGGTAGAACACATTCTACATGTCTATGCTAGCCATAGCATATCAACTATGACCGGGCCGAGCGGAAGTGAATTTGGCCCGTGACCGATTTAGCTTTTCACCCTCAAGGTGAATAGTACTGGTACTTCGTTTGCGTCTGAATTCACACCATCTTCTACTGGGAAGCTTGATAGGATGATAAGCATCGAACGCAGCGCCTCGTTTCTTTCGTTCTTTCTCAACCACCACCTCTATAAACTCAACATCCTGGTAAGGCCCGTTCTCCTTTCACGCCTAGTGTTTCGTTCTAATCCGTTCGATAGATATGCAGATATTTGTGAAAGCCCTTACCGGAAAGACCATCACCCTTGAGGTTGAGTCGTCAGACGCCATCGATAACGTCAAGGCCAAAATCCAGGACAAGGAAGGAATCCCCCTTGATCAACAGCGCCTCATTTTCGCTGGAAAGCAGCTCGAGGACGGCAGGACCCTTTCCGATTATAACATCCAGAAAGAGTCCACCCTTCACCTTGGTACGTGGCGCTGTAGGTGATGTTGTGATATGCATTCCTTCTCACACTACATCTTGCAGTGCTTCGTCTCCGTGGTGGTATGCAGATTTTCGTCAAGACTTTGACGGGCAAGACCATCACCCTCGAAGTCGAATCTTCGAACGTGGTTGATAACGTAAAGGCGAAGATCCAAGACAAGGAGGGTATTTCGCCGGACCAGCAACGTCTGATTTTTGCTGGCAAGCAGCTTGAAGACGGTCGAACTCTGTCGGACTTCAATATCCAGAAAGAGTCTACCCTTCACCTTGTCCTTCGTCTGCGCGGGGGCATGCAGATTTTCGTGAGGACTCCTACCGGGAAAACGATCACTCTCGAGGTTGAATCATCGGATACGAACGGTAATGTCAAAGCCAAGATCCAAGACAAGGAGGGTATTCCCCCTGAGCAGCAGCGTTTGATCTTCGCCGGTAAACGGATCGAGGACGGCCGACCGCTCTCGTACTACAACATTCAGAAAGAATCGACCCTCCACCTTATCCTCTTTGTGCGTTGTGACTGTTCCAGCAGGTGTGAGGGGAGAAGTAGTCCCGAGGAGAATAGTAGACAGAGAGAGGAAAGGATGAAGACCGGGAACAAGATGGAAGGGAAAAGGTGCAACTGAGCGCATGAACGTGCATGTACTTGAATGGCCTCTGATGTTGAACGACGACGTTGGACACCCTTGACGCACGCTCACAGAGGCGTAAAGGCAAAGAAACGACAGAAACTCGGAGACTGCTCACTTGCTGACGATGCGTCTCTCTGGCTCTGTAACCAAGATTGCACTGGAAACTACGCTGGGCAAGGTTTTGTGCCAGCGACCGGTGGCGGCGCCATCATCATCACCGTCGTCCGGATGACGTCGACGCGAACCTCAGGCTGGACCCCCAGCATTCGCTCGCACCACTTTATACGGCACTCGTTTCAATTCACCTGACTATAGCTGTAAGCCCGCGCTGAGTCAGTCAGCCTCCATATCAAAGCACATTGCAACAGGTGACTCGGACTCTACGACTAGTGGCCGGCGGCGGCGCCGTGGAGTCCTCCGACACCTTTGATAAGGTCAAAGCCATGATCAAAGACAAGGAAGGTACACCCCCCGACATGCAGCGTTTGATTTTTGCGGGAAAACAGCTCGAGAACGACCAGAATCTTGTCTACATTCTGCGTGGTTGCTGAAAGGATAGACAAGAGAGAGACGTCGTCCTGAGCGGATGAAATTCGAGCGAGGAAAGGAGGGAAACTGAACTGAGAGCAAGATGGGAAGAAAAGGGACGATGATGGAAGAGATTGAGTTTAGGTAACAGCTCTGATATCAAGGTTTTACTAGCAGCATTGTGTAAAGCGTAAGTCAGATGAGCGGTCAATCAAATGTTGCGTTTGCTGAAAAGGGCATAAATGGACAAGACTTGTTGAATTCACCTTCTGCTCGCAGCGATGGATCAGCCGGTCGGGGTTGGAGTAGGATCGACGGACTGGATTCCCCCACTACGCTTCCTGCTTCGC
>Ga0137394_10001610_pt1 | contig 16509 bp, 10 predicted proteins | sample czobulk116metaG_FD_108278 | JGI IMG/M metagenome (GOLD analysis project Ga0137394, IMG submission 108278) | Vadose zone soil microbial communities from Angelo Coast Range Reserve, California, USA - czobulk1.16 metaG | ecosystem: Environmental > Terrestrial > Soil > Vadose zone | place: USA...
ACAAATTAGGTTTTTGATCGCTTGGTTCGCGCTTCGCGCTCATTGCAGGCAAGATGCCTGCGCTCCCAGCTAGCGCGATTTCCTGATTTTCCGATTTTGATCCAAATTCTTGGCTAAGGCCGTCGCGCGTCAACTCTCGCTGTCTCCTATACTATTGCAAATTAGGGCATAAACGTCGCAGCCACATACGGGATTTATTCGGCATACGTCTTGCGAAGTGAAATCCGATGCTGTCATGCCATTTTGTCTTCCCAGATCCAGAGCGGCAACAATCGCAATTTGCTGGTTTATTAAACCCCATTCTGCTTGCTCAAAACACCGGCGTGGTAGAACTCGCGTCCATAACCGATTGACAGCACTTATCCTTCTGTTTTGTCTAATTTCAATTTGCTCTCGATTCTCAAGATCGTAACTTGTGCCTCCCTGGGTCGCACAGATTTTTCAACGTTATCCAATGCTTAAGGAGTCCCCTGTATGTCGAAATTTGTGAAGCTCTCTTTTGTTCTCTCTCTCATCCTCGGGATAAGCGCGATCGCCTTTGGGCAATCGACAGTGACTGGCGCCATCGGAGGTCTGGTCGCTAACCCGAATAGTGAAGTTGTTCCAAATGCGGGCGTGACGGTGCGAAACACCGAAACGAACAAGGAAGATACCGCGACCACTGACGATCAGGGCCGCTTCAAGGTTTCGAACCTTCGGCCAGGCATTTACGCGGTTACGATCAACGGTAGCGGATTTAGTCCCTACAATCAGGACAAGGTTGTAGTGGAAGTAGGGCGCGAGACGTCCATCAAGGCGGCTCTTTCAATTGGTCCTCTTTCCGGTGGCACGGTGGAAGTTACTTCGGAAGCTCCCGCTATCAACATATCGCAGCAGGACTTTTCAACCAACTTGAATCAAACCTCGATTAACGAGCTGCCCATTAATGGGCGACGAGCCTCAGACTTCGTGCGGCTCACCCCTGGAGTCAATCCCGATGGTGATTTCGGTTTGAATAGCTTTCGGGGGCTTTCGGCTTTGTTGAATAATAGCACTCTCGACGGAACTGATAATAACAACACCTTCTTTTCCGAAGAGAGAGGGCGCACACGCATTCAGTACAGCGTCAGCCAAGCGGCGGTGAGAGAGTTCCAGGTCAATTCGTCTAACTATTCTGCCGAGTATGGGCGGGCAGCGGGCGGCGTAGTAAACACAGTTACGAAGAGCGGTACGAACGACTTCCACGGGGAACTTTTTTATTATATTCGCGACAATAAGTGGGGCGCTCGGAACCCGTCGTCAACTATCCCGACCCTGGTCAACGGTGTCTCTGTCAGCCTTCCCCTCAAACCGGTTGACAAGCGACAACAGTTTGGAGGCGCGTTAGGCGGTCCTATCGTTAAGGACAAGGCTTTCTTCTTTTTCACCTATGATCAGCAGAAGCGAAATTTTCCCGGTGTTGCAACGGCAAGCAATCCTGCTGTGTTGAACCCGATCACAGTTGTTACCGCTCTTCCTGCAGGTACGACATGCACAAGCTCGGGCCTAACGCCCGGCCAAGTGCTTTTTTGCCGCACCGTGACGCAGGCTCAGACGGATTCAGGCCTCGCCTTTCTACGAAGTTTGACTGGTGAAGTACCACGCAAGCAGGATCAGCGGATCGTCTTCCCGAAGGTTGACTGGAACATTAATTCCAAGAACACGCTGACCGCGTCGTACAACTATTTGCGTGGCAGAGCCCCGAATGGCTTCCAGACGCCGAGCGTAGTATTCGTTGGAGCTGGCGCTTTCGGTAACGACTTTGTCGATATTGACACATTCAATACTCGGCTTACTTCTACGATCACGCCGAACCTCTTGAATGAAGCTCGGTTCCAATACGGCCGCGAATTCGCGAGGTCGCTCATTGGCGATCTGTCGCCGGGCGAGGCATCGCTAGCCGCACGTGCGACCAGCCTTTTCAATGGCCTGCTTCCTTCGATCAACTTTACCGGCGGATTTCAGTTCGGCGTCAGCGCCAACTTCCAGCGAAATGCCTTTCCGGACGAACGGACCATACAGTTTGCCGACACCATGAACACCACGCGAGGCAGACATACGCTGAAGTTCGGTGGTGACATGAAGTTCAGTCGAGACAAGATTGATAATCTGCGAACTGGTGCAGGGGCATATTCCTATAACAACGTCACTGATCTCCTCAGCGACCTTGCCATCCCTGCCGGCAAGCGGTATAGCAACTTCCAGCAGGGGTTCGGTCGGGCCGCTTATACCATCTCGACCCCTGATTATGCTCTCTTCGTCCAGGACGACTGGCGAGTCACGACGCGCGTTACCGTCAACCTCGGGTTGCGGTACGACTTTCAAAGCTTCGCCAACCCTCAGTTTCCTAACACGGCGACTCCAGTTCTTACTGCCGGCCAGACTCGATATACGCAAGATGAGGCGAATGCCATATTTGCCCAAACCACGCACTTTCCACGCGACAAGAATAATTTCGGTCCGCGTGGCGGCTTCGCCTGGGACATATTTGGTAATGGCAAAACTTCGCTGCGCGGCGGCTATGGCATTTACTATGGGCGCGTGCCTAACACTTTTTTAACGAGTCCTCTCGTAAACACAGGCGCTCCCGGTTCGCAACTCAACACTGGTACTTTTGCACCGACCGTCGTACTCCGCGACGCCAATAATAACGTTGTTCCGACACCGACCCTTCCAAATGTGTTAGCTGTCGTCCCCAACCGGACACTCGCGATGGTTGTCATGTCGCCACGTTTGCAAAACCCGTTGATTCACGAGGGTGACATAATCTTCGAGCGCGAGATCGCGACCAACACTGTAGTCTCCGCCTCTTATCTCTTCAGCTTTGGGCGGAGGATTCCGCAGTTTGTTGATCTGAACCTGCCCCTTCCCACTACGACGCGAACCTACACGGTGATCGGCGGCGCTCTTGACGGTCAGTCGTTCACCACGCCATTTTTCGCTGGGGCCCGTCCGATCTCTAACGCCGCGGCAATCATCGAAGTTCAGAGCACCTCTAAGTCGCGTTACAATGCGCTTGTGCTTCAGGCCAACCGGCGGTTAACCCAGGGCTTGCAATTCCAATCCAGCTACACATTTTCAAAGGCGATTGATCAAGGACAACAACTCGGTACTTTCGCGCCCAGTTTCCCAACAGTTTCGAACCCGTTTGACCGAAAGGTCGACGAAGGAAGATCAGACCTTGATATCCGCCATCATTTCGTGGCGAGCGGGGTGTGGGAGATAGGCAAATCTTTCGGTCTTGAGAAGTCAACGGTGGGTCACGCGATTTTTAGGGACTTCCTGATCTCGCCGATTGTTCACATCTCTTCGGGCAGGCCTGTGACGGGATTCATCTCCGCTAGTCCTACCGGAGGAACTTCCAGTGGACTGCTCGGATCGGGAGGGCCACAACGGACTTTCTTTGTGCCGCGTGGCAGCGCGAGCCGGCCGGGCACGGAGACGTTTGATCTGCGTATTTCAAAACGCTTCCACTTTGCCGAGAAGATGAACCTTGAGGTTCTCGCTGAGGCTTTCAACATCTTCAACCACTCGAATGTCACCGGTATTACGGATTCGCTTTTCACGTTCAATGCAGCGAATAACACGCTGACGTCTAATACCACGTCAGACCGTGTTCAACCTTTCCTGACGCCGACGACGATTAATAACACGATTATCTTTACTCCCCGTCAGGTGCAACTCTCTGTTCGATTCCATTTCTAATCGGAACGAAAGGGCAAATCTCGGGAGGGAGGGCTTAACCAGGTCCTTCCTCTTTTGACTTCGAGGCCTCGCGCCTTCTACAGAATTCAGCGATCCAAACGCCCGACACGATCCAGGATTTTGGTCTATTGATGTTAACTTGTTTTAACTTGCGCTCACTATCGAAGCGTGGTAGAAGTCGCGTCTAAGCTCAAGACTTGTAAACCGTGTTCCTTGTCTGTTTGCCCTAATTTCGATTGCTCTCGATTTGACGATCCCAACCTGTGCGCAGTCTGTCGCACAGAGTCCTTCAACCTATCTCATGGCTAAGGAGTGCCCTATCATGCCGAAATCCCTGCAGTTCTTTTCTTTGATTGTGCTTGTTTTAGCTTTCAGCGCGGTCGGGTTTGCCCAATCACAGGCCGGCAGTGGCCAGATTGCGGGCCAGGTGGCCGATACAAATGGCGCAGCTGTCCCTAATGCGACCGTTAAGGTCACTAATAAAGGAACAGGACTCGAACGCACTGCCACGACCAGCGGCGATGGGTTGTTCACCATTGTCCTACTTCCTCCAGGAACATATACGGTCGTTGCCGAAGCGAGCGGCTTTGCGCCCGCCACTGTTGATGACGTTACGGTAAACGTAGGACGCAGCGCAGATCTAACTCTCACTGTTGGCGCAAGTGGCGTGCAGGCCAGTGTTCTAGTTACAGCGGATGCGATTCAGGTAACTCGTAATGAATCCGATGCGGTCCTCAACGAGACGGCAATTAACACTCTGCCGATCAATGGACGCCGTTTTCAGGACTTTGTAACCCTCACTCCGACTGCTCAGATCGACCCTTCGCGCGGCCAGATTTCGCTTTCAGGCCAGAAGGGAATCAATGGGAACATCAATGTAGACGGCGTAGATTACAATCAGCCATTCTTCGGGGGGATTCGCGGTGGAGAGCGTTCGAATCTGGCCTTCACGATCCCGCAGGAGTCGATCAAAGAGTTTCAAGTAGTCGCTTCCGGCTACTCGGCCGAATTCGGACGCTCCACTGGCGGGATTGTTAACGCAGTAACTAAGTCAGGCGACAACAGTATTCGCGGCTCAGCTTTCTACTTGCTGCGTCCAAAGCAGCTGGCGCGTGGCAATGAATTCACGCGAGCGCTGGCAGACCAAAAGCTGAATGCGTTGGGGATCACTCCGACCCTCGCTCCCACGCAACATCAATTCGGCGGGTCAATCGGTGGCCCGATCAAGCACGACAAGCTCTTCTACTTCGGCTCTTACGAGCAACAGCGCTTCAGGGCGGACCGTCAAATTGTTTTCGCCCTGCCGGTCGGTTTTCCAGGCACACTGGTATTGACCCCGGCTCAACAAGAGGTCCTCGCTTTTTATACTGCCGAGCAAAAGGGATACCTCCAAACTAATGATGCTTGGGCAGGCCTGGGGCGGTTGGACTGGAACATTGCGAATAACCATCGCTTCAACATTCGCTTCAGCGCCAGTAAGAACAATGCATTGAATGCTGCTTCCAGGGGCGAAACTTCTGTTGACCCGACGACAAGGCAGGCATTATCTACAAACGGAACCGAGCAGGACAAGACCAAGATTGGCGTTGCGCAACTGGTTAGCAACTTTGGCTCGAACACTATTAACGAACTGCGTTTGCAGTGGGCCCGCGAGGACCGGCCGCGTCTGTCGAATTCCGCGGTGCCGCAAATCGTTACCAGCTTTGCCACTTATGGGGCGGGCGGGGCTGACACATCATCGTTCCTGCCAAACGCCGAATACGACACGCGCCATCAGGTGGCAGACTCACTCACTTATCTAACCGGCAACCATAATTTCAAATTCGGTGGCGAATACAGCCGTATATTTGCCACTCAGACTTTCGGTTTCAGCCAATTTGGCCAATACAATCTCAGCCTTGGCAGCACCGCCCAACAGGTATCGGACACTCTCCTGAGACTGTCAAATTCCGTTACGCCCCAAACGGGCTCAGGGTCTACCCTGGTACAAGCAATTTTGGGCCGCTTTGACACCACCAGTGCCAACTACCAAAAACAGATCGGCAATTTGCAAGCATCGATGGTTGTTCACGAACTGGCCTTCTTCGCACAGGATAACTGGCGCCTTACGCCGAAGCTGAGTGTTAACTACGGGCTGCGTCTGGAAGAGCAACTAAACCCTACACCGGACGCGAGCAATACACAGATTGTTAACGTGGTGAAGAACACGATCTTTCCGATTCGTGGAAAAGGTTATGACCCCACCCAAATTGCAGATAGCGGATGGCAAATAGGACCGCGCTTTGGCTTTGCTTACGATCCGGAAGGCAAAGGCAAGATGGTCATTCGAGGATTTGGCGGCGTCTACTATGCTCGTACGCCGCTTATAGTTCTTGCTTCCCCGGTCAACAACTACCGTACGCCGCCGGGGGATGTTACTACACGCTTGCCCTTCGGGGGATTTAGCCAGACAACATTTGATGCTTTTCTTAACAGTGCCGCGGGAGCGCAATACAAAACAATTACGGGTTGTAACCCTACCGCCGCAGCCGGCACCGACGCGAGAAACCGCTGTACACCCAATACGGTTTACCGGCAGTTCGCGATTATTGGCTTGAACCTAAATGGGTCTTCATTAAGTGGTCTGCCAATTCTCACGCCCGACCAAATTTCAGGTATTGCCAGTGGGCTTGGTTTGAGCCCAAGTCCTTTTGTCGGAGCGCAAGTTACCGGCCAGGCGGAGGATTTTAAAAATCCGCGATCGGTCCAATTTGGCTTCGGTGTCGAGCGCGAGATTGCCCGAAATCTGGTTGTCGGCATTGACTATGCCAATGTAGCGACGCACCGAGTGGCCCGCTTTCGCGATCTAAACGTTCCGGCTCCTTTAACCGGAGCGCAATACGTTGCATTTCTGCAAGCGAACAATACGGCGGCGAATTTTGCTGCGTTGTCGACACCAGGTGGCATTGTTGACCAGATCCTCGCGTCCGGGAGGACATACATTGCTATCAATACACCAGGCGGATTTATTAATCCTGCTACTGGGGCGAGTCTTGCCTTTCCGGGCAACAACGTAGCGTGTCCTGCTGCAAATAATGCCGCTTGCAGCACGCGACTGCGTCCGACTCAGGCCCAACAAGGCTTCGGGCTGGGTGCGGTAGCGGTGCGTGAGTCAACAGCGAAGTCGCTGTATCGCGGCTTGACGTTTCGCGCCCGCCTGATTCGAAAGAGGGTTCAACTCAATGCTTATTACACCTTCTCAAGGCTTCTGTCAGACGACGACAACGAGCGCCAGGATGGTGTCGGCTACGCTGATCCTTACGATTTGAGAAGCGAGTATTATCTCAGTAGACTCAATCGTGAGAGTCAGTTTATGGCGAATCCTATTTTCTTCCTGCCTTATGGCTTCGAAGTTTCGAGCGCCATTCGTTTACGCTCTGGCGCACCCTTCAACCCCACGGTGGGAGTTGATCTGAACGGGGACACTGTGAACAATGACCGACCGCTGCTGGTTCCAGGTGTGACATATCAACGGAACTATTTCGCAAATAAGGGTATTTGGGAGGCGGATGCGCGTGCGCAGAAGAGTTTTAAGTTTAGCGAAAACCGTCGATTGATCTTCTCGGCGGAGTTCTTCAACATTCTCAACCGGCCCAACCTTCTGGTGGGTACCTCGGCCGCACCGAACGCCGCGACTGGTTTCGGAGGAGGAGGCCAGTTCTGCACTGTTCCGAGTCAACTCTGCGGCAGCGGTGGTCCTCCGATGAATCCGGCATTCTTACAGATTCGTGATCCGGCTACAGGCGCGATCTTGATAAATAACGTAAATCCGGGGAGTCAGGTATTTCAGATGCAGGTTGGCGTTCGTCTGCAATTCTAGACTGACGCTTGGAGGGTTGGATTCAAAGAGCTCAACCCTTAATCCTTGATAGAAAGGTTAGAGCAAAAACATACCGGGTGGGCTTTAGGTTCTAAAGCTCATCCGGTACTTGTTTGCCCAACTGGTCGATCCGCAGGCTTGATAGCCCGACTTGGGCCTAAATCAACCGATCACCTTCCACCGCTACTGAATCTTGCCGGTAATGGCAACCTCGACTCTGGCGATTATGTAGCGCGGCTTGGGCCACTATCAACGCAACCTCAACCGCGTTCCGTAAACCAATCAACCCGTCGTCAAGTTTTGTAGTGCGATAGAAAGTCTCTATCTCATTCCAAAGGTGCCGTAACTCGCGAATTGCACGTGAAAGCCGATCGGCGCTGCGCACCAGACCAACGTAATGCCACATGATGTTCTGGATAGTTTGCATGTCGCCCTGAATCAAAGCCGGGTCAGCGTCTGCGATAAGTCCGTTTTCATCCCAGGGTGGAACATTCTCAAACTCGGTTCGCGGGAATTCTTCGTTAGCGAGAGATTCTTCGATGTGCTGCGCCGCCCGATTTCCCCAGACCAGTCCTTCGAGAAGCGATGTTGATGCCAGGCGATTTGCACCGTGCACTCCAGTGCAACTGATCTCGCCAATACTGTAAAGTCCTTCAATACTCGACCGGCCCCACTCATCCGCTAAGACACCGCCACAGAAATAGTGGGCCGCCGGAACGACCGGAATGGGTTCGGCAGAGATATCTATGCCGGCTTCGAGGCACCTTTTGTAAATGCTCGGGAACCGCGCGCGAATAGTGTCTGCCGGCATGCGCGACGCAATATCAAGCAACACAAACGAGTAACCATGCTTTTCCATCTCGTGATGAATAGCGCGGGCCGCAACATCACGGGGCGCGAGATCTTTCCATTCCGGCGCATACTCGGCCATGAACGGCCGGCCATCCGGGGTAATCAGTATCCCTCCTTCACCTCGCACGGCTTCACTTATCAGAAACCCTTCAGCGCCCGGTACGGCCAGCGCCGTGGGATGAAATTGAACATACTCAGCATTGACTATTCGCGCGCCGGCTCGATTTGCCATCGCTAATCCATCACCGCGTGCGCCGGGCGGGTTGGTTGTGTTTCGATAGATGCGCCCGAGGCCGCCGGTCGCCAATATTGTTGAGGTGGCCAGATAGCGATGGACTGTGTGCTCTTTACGATCGAACATGTAGGCGCCATGGCAAGTGACAGGCCGGTAATTGTCGAGCGGATCGCGAGAGTGATGTGGGAAGGTTATCAGGTCGACGGCGGTCATTTGTGATTCGACGGTCACGTTAGCGCAACTGTGCAAGGCAGCAATCAATCCGTCCATGATTGCTTTTCCCGTAGCATCGCCGACGTGGAGGATCCGGCGGCGAGAATGAGCCGCCTCTTTAGTAAACAACGGACGTCCTTGTTCGTCCTGATCAAACCTGACGCCGGCCATTCCTTCAAGGATCTGGTGAAGCAGTGGCGGACCCTCCTCAGCGAGAATACGAGCGGCCTGCGGCGAGCTAACGCCCGCGCCTGCCTCGATGATGTCCTCGGCAAGTAACTCTGGCCCATCATCATCCCCGCGGCCAATGACGCCTCCCTGGGCATAAAGCGTGTTGGATTCGTGAGGATCGCGTGCGCGGGTTACTACTGTGATGTGTCGGCTGGGGTTACGCGCAAGTTTCAGCGCCGCGGTGGCGCCGGCGATGCCGCAACCAATGATAAGGACATCGGTTCTGTTCAAAAAGCCCTCTTTCCCGAGAAACTAAATACCGTCCCGCTAACTCTCAATTGCCTCTTCATTTCGAGTAGAATATACTGACAACACCGGCATTAATTAGGATCGCGAATTCTTAAAAACATGTCTTCCTTAACACTAACCATCAAAAAAGATAACGGTCGGAAGCAGAGAATTCTAGTGGAAATTGATGCCGGACAATTTGAGCGGCTAGCAGCCCAGTTCGGCTTTTTTGGCGATGACTTCTTAAAAAGCATCGACCAAGCGGAAAAGGACATCAGGGCCGGCCGAATTCGGAAAATCAAGTCACTTCGGGAATTGAGAAGTAAAAACAAATAGGATGGTAGAGGTTGAACTAGCTGACGAATTTGTAAAACGATATAAGCTCCTGCCTGTTGTCATTCAAAAGAAAGCCGAAAAACAGGAACGGCTGTTCCGGAACAATCCTTTTCATCCCTCACTCCATACTGAAAAGCTCGAACCGCGAGGCAAGCAGTTATGGAGTTTTCGTATCGATCAAAGCTAGCGAGTGCTGTTCAAGTTTGTCAGCAGTAACAAAGTTATTTTCATGACCGTAGGTCCACATGATTGGATTTACAAGATAGGGTCTAGATAATAAATTGCGGTCTTTCCTTTTCTTCGCGCCTCAGCCGATGGCTATCATTCTTTCAACGGCTCTCGCAGCTCGCTTCAGAATATCTTCCGGGATTTCGATCACATACTGAATTTTTCTTAGTGATTCGAGCGTGTCTTCCAGCGTGATCTGATTCATGTGAGGACATCGCACGCTGCAGAGACGAAGCATTTGTTTGTCTGGATTTGCGGCCGCGACATTATCGCCCATCGCACATTCGGTGAGCAGCAGGTAATGGCCCGCGGAAGTGTTTTCTACGTGCCGAATCATGGCAGTTGTGCTTCCGGAAAAGTCGGAGGCCGCTACCACCTCAGGGCTGCATTCGGGATGCGCAAGAATGGTGACGTCCGGAAATTGTTTTCTGACATTGATGATGTCTTCAACAGTAAACTTGTCGTGTACCTCACAACGCCCCAACCACCCGATCATCTGATAGTCCAGATCGTTTTCAAACTTCTTTCGCGGATCCAGACTTGGAAAAATAATATGTTTGCCGGTCTCTTTTGCAACATTCTTGGCGAGGTACTCATCGGGTAAAAAAATTACCGTGTCTGAATGGAGCGACTCCACCACGGCTTTTGCATTACCGGAGGTGCAACAAATATCCGATTCCGCCTTGACGTCCGCGTAAGTATTTACATAAGTAACCACCGGCACTCCGGGAAACTTCAGCCGCAACTGCCTGACGTCTGCCGCCGTGATGCTCTCTGCCAACGAACAGCCTGCTTTCTCTGACGGCAGCAACACAGTCTTCTCTGGATTAAGAAGCTTTGCAGTTTCCGCCATAAACTTCACGCCGCAGAAAACGATGATGTCCTTATCGGTTTGCGCCGCTTTCCGCGCTAGTTCAAGCGAGTCTCCGACGAAGTCAGGAACTGAATTGAACAGCGCCGGCTCCATATAATTGTGGCCAAGAATGACTGCGTTTTTCTCAAACTTGAGGCGATTGATCCCGGCCGCAAGTTCCGACTTAATCTTCAACTCAAAGTCGGGTACAACGCCGGCCAACTTTGCCTTCATTGCCTGATACATCTTCTCTGGATTCGTCTCGCTGATCATAGTAATAAATCTTTGTTTCCCTCGGTGGTCCTGGTCTCAAACTTTGGTTGAATGGTTTTTTAACTTGAGACTCACGTCAAAAACTCTGGCGGAGTGTGTCAACTCCCCGACCGAGATGAAGTCGACACCTGTTTCGGCAACTTGCAGCACAGTTGCAAGTGTTACATTCCCTGAAGCCTCGAGCTTTGCGCGTCCTGCCGTTATCGTTACCGCCTGCTTCATCGTTTCGATCGTCATGTTATCCAACAGAATGCGTTGCACCCCAAGCTGAATAGCGGTCTCTACGTCTTCGATTGTCCTGGCCTCGACTTCAATTTCAAGAGCTGAGCCTGACGCGCGCGCCAGCCGAACAGCCTCGGCCACACTACCGGCGAAGTCGATGTGATTGTCCTTGATCAGGATCATGTCATAGAGGCCGTGACGATGATTGTAGCCGCCCCCGTATTGCACTGCGAGCTTATCGATGACGCGAAGACCAGGAGCAGTTTTGCGAGTATCGAGGATTTGTCCTTTCGTTCCAGCGATCTTGTCCACAAACTGCCTGGTTAGGGTTCCGATTCCAGACATTCGCCCCAGGAAATTGAGTGCGGTTCTTTCAGCAGTCAGAAGTGCTCGGGCAGAGCCTGTTAACTCGGCGAGAAGCGTCCCTCCTTCAACCTGAGAACCTTCGGTGACCCGGGCGTCGAAACGCAGGTCATGGTCCAGCAATCGAAAGACTGCCTCAGCAACAGCAAGACCCGCTACGACGCCAGATTGTTTGGCGACTATTTTCCCGGATGCCCGCGCATCTGGTGAAACTATCGGGTCAGTCGTCACGTCGCCGGACCCGATATCTTCTTCCAACGCTTGTTTGATGGAAGCAAGAATGGCGGGTGGTAACTCCCCTGAGACAATTGCTTCAATGTGCATCGCAGTATGTTGTGTAAGAATCATACCGGTTAGTTAGCGCTTGCCCAAAGCTTCGAACATTCCGGATTGGCTGGATCTGGACAAGAGGAATGACGAAGCGAGACTTTTTTCCGAGTTCACCGGCGCCGATTGCATCTCTGCCGGCACGAGGCTTTGCACAAAACGTCGAGATTAAGATCCGAGAAGACTTCCGACGGTGGATACCGAGTCCCAGCCCGCTACCGCGGGCTAGCTTGGATTGTCCTAATGACTTTTTGTGCAAAGCACCAGCGCGAGATGCATTTTGTTCCTATGGTTAGTATTAACGAAACCTACTCAGTATCGGATATTCCGAGCTATCTGGCGAGAACGCTCACCGGAATTGTTCATAAATCCACAATCTTCTGGCATGTTCCAAAGCAAATTTGCTACTATGAGCACCGCCTACCGGGGGCCCCACCTGTCGGTTCCCGCGAGTCCCGCCCTGAAGTTAACAAGTCGTTTACATGAATAATTTGCTTCAAGAATTGACCGAAGACTCTTCTCTGACGAGCCGGAGTTCGCAAGATCGAATGTTCAGCAAAGCTTTCGATCTATTGCCTGACGCCGTTTTCTTCTTCGGAAGTGATCGACTGTTAACCGATGCAAACGCGGCGGCTGAGCAGTTGGCAAACGGTAAACTCCAGGATGGAACCGCCTGCTGCGAAATGTTCTGGCACGTCGAGGGTGCTGAAGGTTGTGTCGTGGATCGCGCGATACAAACCGGTGAGAAGGTTGAAGTCGAAATTCTCGCGGGAGTTGAAGGCAACAATTCCATATCCATAATCGTCGAGCCTCTCAAGTGCGACGATGCTGTGAAACCGGGCGCACTAGTGATAGCCCGTGACATTTCTGATCTTCGACAGGCTGAAGCTGAGGCGATCGCCCACAAATCATTTATTGCAAGTATTGCCGATCAAACTCCGGATCAGATTTACGCCCTTGATACCAAAGGACGCATCACCTGGATGAACGCCCGTGCTGACGCCGACAGACTTCTGATATCGATTGGCGGCAGTTTCCTGGAAATCGTGTCCGAAGATTGCCGCACACTGGCCGCAGAGAATTTGCGTAGAACCGTCGTGGGCGATGACACTGAGTTTGAGGTTCGAGGGGTTCGCGTTGACGGTTCCATCCACTATGCCGAGGCGCACACTTCTCCATTATGGAAGGACGGCGAAATTGACGGTGTGCTCGTCTTTTTTCGCGACGTTACTGAGCGGAAACGCGAGCATGAGTTGATGGCACAGTCGGATAAACTGCGTGCGGTTGGAGAATTGGCTGCAGGTGTCGCCCATAATCTGAACAACTCTCTTACAGTGATTCAGGGTCGCGCGCAGCTCTTGTTAAGAAACGCCACTGATGCGTCATCCGCCAAGAGTTTAGAAGTTATTACTAACGCGGTAGCGGACGGCACCAAGACGCTGCGGCGGATTCTTGAGTTTGCACGACGCGACTCCGGCAATGAGTTTGCTCCAGTTGAGTTGGGATATCTGATCAGTTCCAGCGTCGATATTGCGCGACCAAAGTGGCAGAGCAAGTCGGGAAAGATCGATGTTCGGGTCGAGGGAAGTGCGCCTGTTTATGTAATGGGAGAACAAGCAGAACTCCGCGAAGTGGTGCTCAACCTTATCTTTAATGCGGTGGACGCAATGCCTGACGGCGGCAGCATAGAGATAGGCGCTCGCAGTGAGATTGATACCGGATGTTTCTGGGTTGCTGATACCGGTTGCGGGATGCCGCCGGAAACTGCTTCGCGGATTTTTGAACCCTTCTTTACCACTAAAGGAAAACTCGGTAGCGGTCTTGGACTCTCTGCCTCTCACGGTATTATCACGCGGCACAAAGGCGAGATCATCGTAGTGAGCGAACCCGGCGAAGGCACTCGTTTCGAAGTTAGGTTGCCTCTTTGTGATAAGGCCGATCGCTTCTTAAAGAGATCTGAAGCCGAGGAAGAAAAAATCAGTGCTGTCTAGCGGTTGACGTCGCACCGTCCTCACCTCTGAACGTTCGAAGTTCAGTCACGAGAGTCTACGAAGCATACATGGTCTTACATCTTTACGTTCCCTTCAGATCAGGAAATTCCTCTGAAATTACTATCAATCGGTCCAAATGCCAGCGCTGCCGTCGAGGGAACAGGCATTGCACTATGACCCTTTACAGGGAATTATCCGAGTTTGCATAAGCAAAGGAGGCTTAGGATGGGTTTACCAAACAGAGACGAGCTTGAAGGAAGTTTCGATCGGGCCAAGGGCTCATTCAAAGAAGCCGCTGGCCGGGCAGTGAACGACCGCGACTTGGAAGAAGAGGGACGGGCTGACCAAACCGGCGGTAAGGTTCAGCAAGGATTCGGCAAGGCCCGCCGCAAAGTCGGCGAGGCGATCGAAGATATCGGCGAAGCAGTTCGCAAATAACTTTTCACCTCAGCCAACACCAAAGGCTTTCAAGTTAGTATACGTTGGAAGCCTTTTTGGTTTGGTTTAATTGGAACAACCAATGCAGCTACTCCGCCCGCACATGTTCGGCTCCGATTGCTTCAAGGAGCTCCTCGAGTCTATCTACTTCTTCATCCGACTTCGCTTCCACGCCAATTAGAATGCCACCACCTTTCAATCCTGCTTCATAAACCTTCGCTCGATATTCAGGAATGCCGGAGCCGATCAGCGCTCCGATTACGCCACCTGTCGCCGCCCCTGCGCCTGCGCCCGCAAGCGCCGCCGCTATCGGTCCTGCGATTACGAGATTCAGTCCTGGCAGAATGATGGTGCTGCCTACCGCGACGATCGCCGCTAACACCGCACCTACCACACCGCCCAGCGCACCTCCGATTCCGGCGCCATCGGCCGCGTGTGTTCGTGCTTGCAAGGCAAACTCTTTACTGTGGGTCGCGTCTGACATCATCACGCTGATATCGTCTCGCGTATATCCGCGTTTCAAGATTGCATCAACTGCCGCTTCCGCGGCGACACGGTTCTTAAAAAGTCCGGTCACTAATTTTGGCTTCGCCATAGATTCGTCCTCCTTCGATTTCCGACGTGAACATTTGAATAAGAACAGGGAGAATGGGTATAAGGGGCAACACCCGTGCCGTCTCCTTGAAGGCCTTTTCATTTAACATAAGAAGGACAGCCTAGACTGTAAGCAAACACGCCCGGCCAAAAATGTTCCGCTTCGATACGTGAAGTAGATGTGGTTACTCGCCAAAGACTCTTAGCAACTGGTGCTTTGATATGGATGAGAGCCAAGTTCTTGTGTACATTCGCTCGGTGCAAGATGTTTCCAATCTAGTGGCCAAAAGCGTTCCCTTTGAAGATTCTTCAAATTAGCTCAGCCCAATCTCTTGGCGGAGGCGAGCGACACCTTGCCGATCTTGCCAACGGTCTCGCCGGCCGTGGACATGAGGTGTACCTGGCGCTTAGACCAAAATCCGCATTGGCTGGCGAGCTTGGGAAAGTTGCCAAAGAAAACGTAACGACGCTTCCTTTACGCAATGCCTTGGATACTAAGAGTGCTCGCGAGCTTTCAAGGCTGGTGCGAACAAATTCGATTCAAATTGTGCATGCGCACATGGCCCGCGATTACCCCCTTGCTGCCTATGCCGTGCGGCAAAACAAAGAGGCACGATTGATTGTTACGCGTCATGTCCTTTTTCGTATGAATCGTCTGCATCGAATTACACTTTCCGGCGTCTCCCGAATCATTGCGGTATCCGAAGCAGTTGCGTCTCAACTGCGTTCTGATCGAGTGACGCCGCCGGAAAAAATCAGCGTCGTTCTCAATGGAATCGATACGACTAGATTTGCTGAAGCAAGAAGGAGATTTGACCGGGATAGGTTTCTTCGCGATTGGAAGCTTCCTGACGACAGTTTGCTGGTTGGCACGGTAGGAGAGTTGACTCCGCTCAAAGGCCAGGCCGAATTTCTTCAAGCAGCAGTGCAGTTATTGAAGCACCATCCGAATCTTTCCTTCTTCATCGCGGGCATTGATCATTCCCCGGAGAACAAGAATCGTATCGCCCTGGAGCGATTAATTAGGGAGTTAAAGCTGACGGAGCGCGTCAGGCTGGTCGGTTGGTTTGAGGATTTAGCCCGACTCTATTGTGCCCTCGACGTATTCGTCTCAGCGTCTCACACGGAATCTTTTGGCCTTGCGATCGCGGAAGCGATGGCTAGCAGCGTGGCGGTAGTTGCAACTCAAACTGAAGGCGGGCGCGAGATTATTCAACCGGGAGAGACGGGCCTTCTGGTGCCGATAGGCGACGTTGATAAGTTGGCAAAAGCAGTTCTGGATTTGTTGGACGATAAAAACAGGAGAGTTCGTTTGGGAAGTGCAGCCCAGCAATCCGTGGCTACAAGGTTTGGTGTGGAGCGGATGATTGATGAAACCGAAGAGATATACCGAACTGAGATTGAAAGAAATTTGTTGGGAGCGTGAGGAACGAAATCGAACGATTCGCTTAGCCTTGGGGCCGATTCTCACCCGGTGTTGGCTGACCTAGAAGCCGCAACATGTCCGGTTTGTCCTTGACGAGCCAATAGATCACGCTACGTA
>Ga0137394_10001612_pt1 | contig 16504 bp, 10 predicted proteins | sample czobulk116metaG_FD_108278 | JGI IMG/M metagenome (GOLD analysis project Ga0137394, IMG submission 108278) | Vadose zone soil microbial communities from Angelo Coast Range Reserve, California, USA - czobulk1.16 metaG | ecosystem: Environmental > Terrestrial > Soil > Vadose zone | place: USA...
GAGATGTGGCGGGACATCGCCCTGGCGAACCACCGCAACCTGGCGCGAGTCCTGGGAGTGTTTATCGAAGACCTCCAGGAATTTCGCCTGGCTCTGGAAAAAGACGACCGCAAAGCCATCGAGGAATTTTTCACCCAGGCGAAGCAGCGGCGCGATCAATGGTCCGGTCCAAACAACTCACCGGAGTAGGTCGCGAAACACTGGAGTGAATCCGTTGAAAATGTCTCTCCCAGGCTGCATTGAGATTCTGCCGCTCACCGAGCCACCGCGCGCCACCATAGCGGTGCCCGGTTCCAAGAGCATCACCAATCGTGTGCTGGTGCTGGCCGCTTTGGCCGATGGCGAGTCGGTCATCTCAGGCGCGCTCTGGAGTGAAGACACGCAGGTGATGGTGGAATGTCTGCAGGACCTCGGATTCATGGTGAATGTTGCGCCCGACCCTTCCGAGCCGTGCAATCGGACCATTACGGTTTACGGACGCGCCGGCCGAATTCCACCCGGAGGCCCCCCGGCGCAACCGCTCGAATTGTTTGTTGGCAACGCAGGAACCGCCGCGCGCTTTCTGGCCGCGCTGGTCTGTCTGGGCGAAGGTTGTTATCGGCTGCATGGCGTGTCGCGCATGCATGAACGACCACAAGCAGCTCTCTTCGATGCATTGCGCCAGCTCGGCTATCGAATCGATTCCTCCGATGAAAAGCTCCCTGCCGTCATTTACGGGGCCGGGCCCAAACCGGGACGGTGCATCGTCAGCATCGATGAAAGCTCGCAGTTTGCTTCGGCGCTCTTGTTGTGTGCTGAGCGAGGGAAATGGATCGTCATAATTACTGGCGAGAATAGCGAGGAATCGCCCTATGTGGTCCTGACCCAGCAGCTTTGCGCTCAGTTTCCGAAATCAGCCGGGCGTTTCCAGGTGGCGCCAGACGCCTCGAGCGCGAGCTATTTTTTGGCTGCGGGCTGGCTCAGCGGGGGGGACGTTTCGGTGGCGCATTGGGAGACCGCCGCAGCCAGCGGGCAGATCGATGCGCGATTTCCGCGTTTCTGGCCATTGCCACCAGCCATCTCCCGAGCGGCCGAGTTGGGCGACAGCATTATGACGGCGATCGTCCTGGCGCCGTTCGCAGAACGGACCACGCAATTCACCGATCTTGGCCGCTTGCGTTTGCAGGAATGCGAACGGGTCCTTGCTTTGCGGACCGAACTCACCAAATGCGGAGCAAAGGTGATTGAAACCGGCGATACTCTCCTGGTGCACCCGGGGGCCCTCCACGGGGCAACGATTGACACGTATGATGATCACCGCATGGCCATGTGTTTTGCGATTCTGGGGTTGAAAGTGCCGGGAATTAAAATCAACAATCCCGGTTGTGTGAAAAAAACCTTTCCGAACTTCTTTCAAAAGCTGGCTGCCAACCCGCCGCACGGCCTGGGTGTGACCATCCGGGATGGCAACACTGGAGAATCGCTGCCGCCCGAGCGGCTTTTCGCAGCGTGATACGATGCCGCCCGGCTTGAAGACTCCGATCGTTATCGCGATCGACGGGACCAGCGCCAGTGGAAAGAGCACCAATTCCAAGCTGGTCGCCAAAGCCCTTGATTATGTTTATGTGGATACGGGCGCAATGTATCGCACCCTCGCCTGGCACTGTCTGCAGAAGCGAATCGACCCTCACGACGCAAAAACAGTCGCCGACGCCTGCCGGCGCTGGAATACCAGCCTGGTCTGCGTCGACAAGCAGGTGCGACTGCTGGTGGACGGCTATTATCCGGAGAAGGAGATCCGGACGGTTGAAACCAGCGCCGCGGTCCCGCACGTCGCTGCCGTGCCTAAAGTGCGCGACTGGATGAAGAAGAAGCAACGTGAATGCATCCAGTTCGGAAATCTGGTCATGGAAGGCCGCGATATCGGAACGAACGTTTTTCCGGAAACCGATTTCAAATTTTACCTGGATGCCTGCCTCGATGAGCGGACCAAGCGACGGCAAGCCGAGGGAGTTGATGAAAACCTCGCCGCCCGCGATCATCGCGACAGCCAACGCGCCGCTGCGCCATTGATGGTCGCGCTCGGGGCCATGGTAATAAATAATTCGGGAATGACGGCCGAGGAAACCAGCGGCCGAATTATCGCTGAGATCAAAAGACGGCTGGCGGCGCGAGAGGCGTCAACGGCGTGACCATGAATTTTCGGGCAGGAGGGTTTCCGCACACGCGCGCTCTGTGCGTTGCACAGCCATGATCAGCTACTGGATTGGTTGGTCGTTCTTCAGGATCTCGTATTCGGTGCTCTTTGGCTGGACGGCCTACAATCGCGAGCGGGTGCCAAAAAGGGGGCCGGTCATTCTTGCCTCGAATCATGCCAGCTTTTTAGATCCGCCGTTGGTGGGAATCCCGCTCAAGCGCCCATTGAATTTCCTGGCGCGCGAAACGCTCTTTCGCTACCCCGGAGTGGGCGCCACCTTGCGAAGCTGGCAGGCCGTTCCAGTCGACCGCGAAGGCAGCGGCGGGCGCGGCTTGAAAGCGATTTTGGATCGATTGCTTCGGGGCGGCGGAATTTTGCTCTTTCCTGAAGGGACGCGCACTCACGATGGCAAGCTGCAGGCCGGCCGTTCCGGCATCGGGCTGGCCGTCATCAAATCCAATGCGTCTGTAATTCCCGTGCGTGTTTTTGGCACCTACGAAGCGTTCGGTCGTCACGTGAGGTTATTACGTCGCCATCATATCAGGGTGAAGTATGGCAATCCGATGCAGTTCGCCGAATTGCGCGCAGAAGCCAAAACGTGTTCGAAAGTGCGGCTCAAACAAATCTATCAGCAGATTGCTGATGAGATCATGACGGCGATTGCGAAGCTGGAGCCTTGCGAAGACAAGAATACGTTTCCGTAGGCGGCTACACCGTTGCGATCAGTTTAGTTTTCCTCGACTGCTTTCTTTGCCGCGAACCACCGCTGACAAATCGATTCACCGCATTCAAATAGGCTCGCGCGCTCGCTTCGATGACGTCCGTGCTGGCGCCTTTGCCCGTGACCAATTCTCCGTCACCGAAGTCGACCTTCACGGTCACTTCACCAAGAGCATCTTTGCCTTGCGACACTGCCCGCAACGAATAGTCCATCAACCGGCCACGTGTCTCAGTAAGACGATCGATCGCCTTGAGCGCCGCGTCCACCGGGCCATCGCCAGTCCCGGCATCCTGCAACGTTTGAGCTTGAGATTTTCTGGCCGCAGCTTTTTGCAAACGGACAGTCGCGGTCGGAACAGTCTTGTTGCCGCTGGTGACGCTAAGGTATTCGAGCGACCAGGTTTCGGGCACGTCGGTGATATGGCCTTCGACAAGCGCCGAGAGGTCGTCGTCATAGACAAATTTCTTTTTGTCGCCGACTTCCTTGAATCGCGCAAAGATGGCCTGGACCTCCGCATCAGTCATTTCGAAACCGAGATGTTTCAAACGGGCGGCTACCGCGGCGCGCCCACTGTGCTTGGTCAAGGGCAACTCCGTCTTGCCCCAACCGACGTCCTGGGGATCCATGATTTCGTAGGTCTCGCGCTTCTTCAAGATACCATCCTGATGAATGCCGCTGGAGTGGGCGAAAGCATTCTCGCCGACAATGGCCTTGCTTCTTTGAACAACCAAACTGCTCATGCGCGACACCAATCGCGATGACTTCACGATCTCCCGCGTATTAATGTGGCAGCCGAATTTGCCATAGAAATCGCGGCGGGTCTTGAGTGTCATCACGATTTCTTCCAAGGCCGCATTGCCCGCGCGCTCACCAATGCCGTTGACCGTGCACTCCACCTGGCGCGCGCCATTGCGGACGGCGGCGAGCGAGTTTGCCACAGCCAAACCGAGGTCATTGTGGCAGTGCACGCTGATCACGGCTTTGCCGGACTGAAATTCCGGCACCGACTCGTACAAGTTTCGGATCAATTGTCCGAACTCGTCCGGGACAGCCCAGCCGACCGTGTCCGGAATGTTGATGGTCGTCGCGCCGGCAGCGATGACTGCTTTGCAGACTTGCGCGAGGAACTCGGGTTCGGTGCGGGAGGCGTCCTCGGGCGAGAATTCCACGTTGTCGACATAAGACCGGGCCCGCTTTACTCCGTCGACCGCAAGGCGAATGATTTCATCCTGAGCTTTGCCAAGCTTGAATTCGCGATGAATTTTCGAGGTGGCGAGAAAGACGTGAATGCGGCTGCGCCGCCCGGCGGGTTTCAAGGCTTCGCCGGCAGCATCAATGTCCTTGGGAACGCAGCGCGCAAGGCCGGCGATGACCGGGCCTTTGACTTCTCTGGCGATGGTGTTTACCGCCGAGAAGTCGCCATCGCTGATGACCGGGAAGCCTGCCTCGATCACATCGACCTGCAAGCGGGCGAGCTGGCGGGCAATCTCGAGCTTCTCACGCAAATTCATTGACGCGCCGGGACATTGCTCGCCATCACGGAGCGTGGTGTCGAAGATAATGATTTCTCTTTTTTTCATACTGTTGTTTTAGGTTGTGGCGGCGCGGCTTTCACGCAAAAGAAAAAACCCCACCGCCGGGTTTGGCAGTGGGGTTTTAGAAATCCTAATTCGAATCAACACCCAACCGCCGCCCTGCACAGCAGCAGAGCGGTTAGCAGCAGTTGAATGCCTAAATTCCCAATCACGCGCCGAAGATCAAGCACTTGCGCGCCGTTGTCAAGGACTTCTTTGCTTCCACTTCGGGTTTATTTCGACGACATGGGCTGAAGCTGGTTTTCATTTCCAAATTCCTTGCGTCAAGAGCTTCCAATCGAAATCGCGCTCAATTATTTTTCCAAGCGTTGCGGCGGTCGCATGGGCTTCGCTCTCGTGCCTGGGCTGAGGCACATCAAGAAAGAAAAGAAACGCGGCTTTTGGCCCGGCGTGATTGCGCGTGTGAGCATGTATTCGCAACTCGCGGCCATCGCGTTTAAACTCTACATCCTACGGTCGACCCTCTCGCTTTTTTTACGCCGGAGTGCCCACCAGGAGCTGCCCCCCTTCGTGATTACAAACGGCGGGCCGAGCACGATCACTACAAAAAAAACGCGCCCGAATGTCTCGCTCGGGCGCCTGTTTTTTTGTTATATATTAAAATCCCTTGCGAAACCGACCTCCTCAACCTGCGGCACATTGTAATCTCACAACCATTGGCCTTGGCCGAACTTATTACGACCTCGGTGGCCCCAGGTTTCTGTCAGCAGTTTCGCTTTTTCCCCTAATCAATGCTTATACTGCCACACCGCAAGACGCTGAACAGGTAGGCCTTAACCTACTTCAGTTTCGGTGTGTGCCAGCGCCTGGCTAATTAAGACCGCGTCACGCGTTCAATTGCTCGATGAAGCTCGTAAGCCGAAACACCAGGGAGTGTGTGATTTAAGGACTGCTATTCAAGACTAGGATTACCAGGGTAGTGCCCAAAACAAGGAGGAAGATCGTCCAGCCATAGCCCAATACGCTCCGGTTTACCTCGATCGGCTTGTTGACCAGTGCCGCGTGGTAGTCCGCGATAGGCGATCTTTGGTCTCACGCTTCGGACCCGTTCCCCAGGTGCTCTCGGCTTGCCGGAGTGGTCGAAGGCTGCCAGGCGCAACTCTCGCGCATGCGGCGAACTTTCGGCAGCACCTCGGCAAACGGCGAAAGAAGCTCGCCGCGAGGCTGGGCGAAGGCGCGCTTTGAGAACAGTTTCATAGGGCATGTCGTCCTGTCACTCTTCTCCATGTTTCAAAACGGACCTGGCATTTCTAAAGGCTTTGGCGAGATCGAGGACGACGCCAGGTTTCACGCTTTCGCCAGTCAGGCGGGTGCGCTTTGCCGTCGCGAACCAGTGAACAGCGCGAAACAGATCTTCCGAAATTCGTGGAAAGGGGCTCTCAGCACCTTCTTTGATCAATCCCTTTTTCCTGAACAACTCTTCATGGGCTCCGATGTATTCGTAGATTGAGCAAAAAAGAGGAACTTTGAAGGCACGCTCTTCAGGAGTGTAGCCGCTGTCTTTCAGGTATTCGTCGTAAAGCCAGCGCATCGAGCCAACGGACGGCTCTTGGGGAAAATCGACGATTGTGCCGCGCACGGTCACATGCTGGTAATTCATGAACTCCGAGGAATGTCGGGCGTGCAGGAGAAATTCTTCGATGGGAAAGATTTCTTTGGTATGTCGCATCGCGTTCTTTTCCCCACATCTCGGGCTACTCAGAACGAAGATAAGACCAAAATGCTCACCGATTCAATGCACAAAGAACCGCCAGCAAGGCGATGGAATTGCGGAAAGGCGCCGCGGGCCCGCGACGCTCAATGCCCAATTTAGTGGGCCGAGCCTTCCAACCTGATAATCGAGAACAAAGCCGGATCGGTCTGGCCTGTGACCGGAGAATACCGTCCGTCGGTGTCTCGACGCAAAAACAACAGGAAGCTGTAGTGCTGCTTTGGATCGAATTCAGCAAGCATGGGGCCGTTCAGCAGCGGCTGATTCGGATTCGCGAGTTGGTAGTGGTGCAAAACGATGGTCTTCAGGTTCTTGTCACCTTTCAGGACCAGGCGAACCTCAAAGCGAGTCTCGTTGCCAATGACTGGAATATTGGGGCTAATGCCGGGAAGCGTCGCCTTTTCTGTGGTGTTTGTAGTTATAACAGGTTTTGCGATGACAACCAAATCGGCCTGGTCGTTCATCTCCTGGTAACTCCATGTTCGCATGAGTCGACCATGTGCCGCGAACGCAACGGCGCTGATAACCAGGACCATCAGGATCGCTTTCATTCTGGAGGTTAGACGGAATTGGGCGGGAAATGCTTCCGATGTTCAAGAACTCGCGGACAGGCTGTCCGCGCTCCGGGCAGGGCAGGAAATGTAAAGTTTCGTCTAAGAAATACCGCCCACGGGTGTCGTATAGAGAGATGCCAGCAAAATAAGCGCGATTGAATGTGCCGAGTGATGAGAGCAAAGGCGCTGGACCGATCATGATTGTGGCCCCTCCTGACGCCGCCGATGCCAGTTCGCCGCGATTTGAATCGATCGAGCAGTTATTTGCCGCACTCGAATCGCCACTGCTGAGTTATGCATTGCGGTTGCTTGGGGAACGGGCGCTGGCCGAAGACATGGTCCAGGAAGCTTTCATGAAATTACAGGCGCAGTTCGCCGAGGTGCGAGACCCGCGAAGGTGGCTTTACCGCGCCGTGCATAACATGGCGCTGAACCAACGGCGGCAGGCCGGCAAAGTTGTCCCCCTCGAACCCGCGGCGGGGCGTGAGGCGCAGAACCCGCCCGATACCACCGACCCGGAACCGCTGCCTGACGAGCAGATCATCCGCTGGGAGGGGATCGGTCTCGTCCGATTGAGCCTGGCCGCCTTGGACGAACGGAGCCGCGAACTGGTTCGGCTAAAATTTGACGAAGACCTTTCCTATAAAGAGATCAGTGAGCGCACCGGTCTTTCCGTTGGTCACGTGGGATATCTATTGCACCACGCGCTCAAGACCATCGCGGCCGAACTCGCTCGCACCGGACTTTTGCCATGAACGAACAAAAATCGACTGCACCCTCGGATTCTTTCAATCAGCGCCCAGCCAGAATGGGCACGGCGGAGAGGGTGAGGGGGAAGGGCGTGTTCAAATTGCAATTGTCCTGCTCTTTGGCCACGGTTCATCGAAAGAGGGAGGCACGTTCGACGGTCTTTGTTGCTGGAGGGTCGTCATGAATCCGGAATCACCGAAATCGGGTCGCGAACAACTGGAAGCGCGGATCACGGCGCTGTTGCTGGGAGAATTGTCGGCTGAAGAAGCCGAATCACTGCGAAAGCTGATCGCACAGGACAGCGAACTGAGCCGCCTTCACTATGAGCTTAAGCACGCGATTGAACTTGTGCGCGAGACGGTTGGGCCGGCCAGCCACGAGAGCGCCCCGCAAAAGGAAACCCTTACGCTTTCACACGACCGTCGTGAGAAACTGCTGCAATCATTCAAGGTTACACGCCCGAACCAATTCAAAGCGAAGCGTTCGAAGGCAGAACGGCGCGAGTGGCTGGCTGTGGCCGCTATGGCGATTGGTTTGCTGGTCATTGGCGGCGGGATAGTCGCCTATCACCGTAATGAGGGCACGTTGGGCAGAGCTGAGCATGCCACGATCCTTGCCGGTGAGGTATCTGCAATCGTAGCACCGGAAGCCGAACCAGCAGCCACCGCGAAAATGAGCGTGCAGGGGGGCTCGGCTCCGACTCTCCTGATTGCAAATGGGGAACAGAGTGAATCCGCCACTTCTTCGCAAACGCTCACCGTTACTCCTCCAGTTGCTCCGGTTGAGTTGTACGATTCCAATCCTAAGCCTCTGGCACTTTGGAAAGCGGAACGCGAGAGAGAATCCTACATGGCTATAACCGGTCTCAGGGGGAAAGGCCACGTCGACATTTCCGGAAAAGTGGTGGCTAATTCGCAGAGCCACATAGCGCTGCCTGACTTGGAAGAGCCGGTTTCGAAGGCCATTACAGACTTCGACGGTGGAAACGTTGGTTCCACAAGTGGACGAAAGAACTCTGGCTCAAAGGACGGGGCGGTGTTAGCAGGCGAGTTTGTTCCCTTGAGTCCGGCCGCAGCACCTTCTTCAAACCAGAAGATCGGTTCGGGAGGCGGCGATCTCGCCTCAGCAGGAGCAAGCAGCTTGGGAATAGGTTCACCGGCATCTGGTCGAAGCAGCTTCAGCAAGCGGCTTCATTCTTTGGTCGAAAAGAAGGATCAAAGTCTGGGCGATGCTGTCGTTGCCGACGAGGCTCACCAAGATGGCGTCGGAATCCCGCTCTCCGGCAAGATTTCCGACTGGCAGTCTGTGCAAATGGGCAGGGATATCGTCCCCACTACCGGCCTCCCTGCCTTGGAACCGTCACTCAAACAACAAATCACTGTGAGCGCAGTTGAAAAGCCAAACGTCGAAGCACTGCAGGAAAGCACGAGGAGCTTCGGAATAAGCGAGCCAATCAGTGCAGGGTTTTTTGTGACTAATGCCATTTCGCAGAACGGCTGGGTCACCGATGTTGGCAACGTTACTCCTACAATTGCGGCGAACGAGTTTACAGCCGATCTTTGGGGTAATCCAACTCCACACGGCTTAGGCGGCCTAGCCCAAGAGGAAAGGAAAAGCCAAAGTACACTCTATCGCGCCAAATTGCCGCAAGAGACCGACGGAGACCGAGCAATTCGAGCGGAAGAACTCCAACTTTTTGGTTCATCCACGTCAGGCAAGCAGCTCGTCACGGATGACGACAAGAAACTTGGGAAAGGTTCGCAAGATGCCCCAGGCGAACGTATTGAATTGACTTTGGATGCGGCGCACCCCGCGGAGCCTGGCCATATCTATGACGTCAATGCCGTTGGCTACGTGAACGTAGATAAGAATGCACAGTTTACGGTTGTGCCTAAAGCAACTTTCGACGGGAGGCCCGCTAAAGGAACGAAAGAGCACGTCGAAATTGCGTTGCCGCAAATAGGTCAAGTAGGAGACCGCGAAAAGCCCCCCACAACGCCTATCGTAGTAGGTGAGATCAATTACAATCCGCCGGAAAATCGCTCCTCCGAGAAGGCGGTCGAACTTTCTGAGGCACAGAAATCCGCTGAACTCGCCGAATTGGATCGCCAACTCGAGAACGGCCGCGCAGTGCGCGACAAGCTCGCGCTGCGTGTCAGGCAAGAGGAAGTTGACGCCAGCATCCCAAAGAGTGGAATCATCGACATCATCGAACCCGCGGAACCTCAATCTGCGAAAAATCCGACCTTGTGGGAAAGAGTTCGCGGAGCCGTCAGCGGCGATGTCGAAAGGAGTGCTCGCGTCAAAGTCGAGCGCGATAGCGGTGATGTAGCCGGGCTCGGCGCAGACACGTATGGAAGATCTTCATTCGATCCGTATTGGATCCAGACCGAGGCAGAGACCATTCAATCAAAGACTGTACTCTCGAACGTGGCTCAGAACCTCAATCTGAATACCTTCTGGACCGAAAAGCACCGAGGTGGTGAAAAACTCACAACAGACGAAGCGGTCCGTCGCCTCAAAGAGATCACGCAGGTCCGTCAGGATCCAAAGACCAGTTTAATGGAGATCCGAGTCAAAGGTGACAACGCAGAAGAATCGGCCCGGATTGCCAATGAGATTGCAGCCGCCTATAGCAAAACTCGGCTTGCCCAGCGCAAGGAACTGAATCAACGCGGGGTCGAGAATTTGAAGACGCAACTTGCCGAGCAGGAAAAGACGATTGCTCGCACCGAACAGGAATTGGAACAGAAGCGCAGGGAATTGAACATTGCACAGGCACGAAAGGACCGAGCTCAGACAATTGCGAAGGAGGCCGACATATCGCAGGTGCTCGACGACTACCAGAAGTTATCGGGCCGAACAGTGATGCGCCCGAGCTCAATTCCAGACACAAAAATGTCGATTCGATATTCCACGCCGCTCACGCGTGCTGAAACGGTTCAAGCGTTAGACACGATTCTAGCGATGAATCAGCTCGTGATGATTCCTCTGGGTGAGCAGTCCGTGAAAGCGGTGCCTCAAGGACAAGCCACTACGGAGGGAGCTCAATTCGAGGGTGTTCCGACGGAAGCCCTTCCCGATGCAAGCAAGCTTGCCACGATGGTTTACAAACTAACGAACGCTACACCGGCTGAAGCAGGACGGAAGATTCACGATTTAGTCAACCTTCCCAACAGTATCATCCCCATTCCCGCCATTGGCGCGGTCATCGTCCGTGACTACCCCGAGAACGTGAAGCGTGCAGAGCAGGCGCTACGCGAACTCGACGCTGACCGGAAAGATGACAACGTAGCGGCGGGCCAACGATCGTCGCCGCCGACGCCTCAGCCCGAAATTCAGAGCACAGAGAATCCGTTCTCCACTTTCTCGCTCAATGTCAGCGATGTATCTTTCAAGCTTGCGGCAGCCAGTCTGGAAAAGGGAGTGATGCCCGAGCCAGCATCCGTGCGAAGCGAGGAGTTTATCAACGCCTTTGATTACCGGGACGCGGAGCCACCGCCGGGAGCGCCGATTGCCTTTTACTGGGACCGCGCACGCTATCCGTTTGCTCATAATCGTGAAATCGTGCGATTCGCGGTCAAAACGGCAGCGACCGGAAGGCAGGCGGGGCGGCCGCTCAATCTGGTGCTGTTGCTGGATAATTCCGGCTCCATGGAACGCGCCGACCGCGTGCGGATCATCCAGGAATGTTTGCGAGTTCTGGCGAAGCAACTTCAGCCGCAGGATCGCGTAAGTGTCGTCGCCTTTTCACGCACCGCGCGATTGTGGGTGGATGGCATTCCAGGCAACGAAGCTAGCGATTTGCCCAAACGGGTCGGCACTCTGACCCCGCAAGGTGGGACCAACCTGGAAGATGCCATGAACGTCGCCTATCAGACCGCGTTGCGACATTACATCACCAACGGTGTGAACCGAGTGGTGCTGCTCACTGACGGGGCGGCCAATCTCGGAGATGTCCAACCGGACTCGCTGAAGAAGAAGGTGGAAGCCCACCGCATGCAGGGGATCGCGCTCGATTGCTTTGGGATCGGATGGGAAGGTTACAATGACGATCTGCTCGAAGTTCTCTCCCGCAATGGCGACGGCCGTTACGGTTTTGTGAACACGCCGGAAGCAGCAGCCACCGAGTTCGCCGGCCAGCTCGCGGGGGCGCTGCAGGTGGCGGCATCGGATGTAAAGGTGCAAGTCGAGTTCAATCCTCGTCGCGTCACAACCTACCGGCAGATCGGTTACGCGAAACATCAACTCAAAAAAGAGCAGTTCCGGGACAACACCGTTGATGCGGCGGAAATCGGCGCTGCCGAGGCGGGCAACGCGCTTTACGTCGTGCAGCTCGATCCACGCGGAGAAGGACCGATCGCAACGGTGCGGCTCCGTTACAAGGTGCCAGGCACGTCAGAGTATCACGAAAAGGAATGGCCTGTGTATTATTCGGGCGGCGCAAAACCGCTGGAGCAATCAAGTCCCGCGATGCGGCTTGCCACGGTGGCGTCAGCTTTCAGCGAGTGGCTCGTGTCGAGCCCCTATGCGGCAGAGGTCACGCCTGCCCAGTTGCTCACGTACCTCGCAGGAGTACCCGAAACCTGCAACGCCGATCCGCGCCCAAAGAAACTCGAATGGATGATTCGCCAGGCGAAGAGTATCTCGGGCAGATGATCCAATGGAATCGAGCAGTTTTAAACTTTCGCATTCACGAGGGGCGAGCGTGCCGGGCGCGCTCGCAGGTTTTTCAAATCACCGACAGCATCGAAGCGAAAGCGGCAGAGGACTGCCGCACTCCAAAACCTGGCGGATGTTCGGGCGGATTGAAGAATGGCGAAGCTTTTGGAGTGCACCAGTCCTCTGGCGCTTTGGCTCGGGCGGTGGGGATTGCCAGTTATATCTTCAGTCGCAAGGCGTCGCTCCCCAACCAAGCCCTGCACAGACGAGAAAAATACAACTCGAATCGCGATTATGACACCTCTACCCAATTCTGAGCCACGGACCCACCAATGGCTCAGCGCCCTGCTGTTCAGCGCCATTGGTATTCTCTTGTTTTTCATTCCTGGTCTTCACGCCGCTCAAGCCGAACTGAAGGACCTCTCGATCGACGGCGGCCTTCAGGATGGCAAAGCGCGATTGGTCATCGAAGCGCAGCTTCACGGCCTCACCGAAGACAAGAATAAACTGCTCTTCGCCACAGCCCTGGAGCAAACGGTCCGCATTACGCGCGACAGACAAACGCACACGTTCGCAGCCACGTTCGACATTCTCCAGGGCGACCCGAAGGAATTGAGCCTTACCCTTAGCGGAGAAGGCGAAATCAAGAACGTCACAGGAGATTCTCTCCAGGATTGGAGCGTTCGCCAGGAAACAAATGGCACACGCTCTCTGGTGCTCCGTCCCCGAAAGGCAGACAAGCTGGTTACGCATCTCGTCGTCAATATCGTTGCTGAGCAGGATCTGAAATCAGGATCCAATCCGGTGAAGACTCTTTCCCTGGCGCCGCCGCAGCCAGCTCTGTTTCACGGTTTCATAAAAGTCGAAACGACTCCCGAACTCGATGCGCAACCCGCGAATCAATCCGGGCTCGTTCCCATCGAACCCAGGTTTCTGCCTGACTCAATGCGGAGCGAATTAAGGGCGGATGAACCGGAGCCGCTGGCGTTTCGGTTTCATGGTTCGGCTTATAGCCTGTCGCTAAACATCGTCGTCACAGACCCGGAAGCGCGTCGAGTCGTGCTGCGAGACTTCCAACTGAAGGGGCAACTTGCCGACCAACGCGCGGCGTTCACGCTAACGGCCACCGCCCGCGTAAAGAATCCGCGCGGCGCATCGTTGGTTCTTCTCTCGGGCGGCGCTGCCCTGGCGGAAATTCAACCCCACCCGGACTGGCGGCTGAAGTTCGAAAACGGGCAGTTTATTCTGGTCTTTGATAAGCCGGGGGATTTTCCCGTCCGGCTGCGGTTCAACGCGGTCGTAAAACCATCCAATGAATGGAGCAGGGTTGACTTCCGCGTAGCGCCCAGTGCGGTTGAGCCGATAGCACTCCAAGGCCTCGCCGCGGACTCTCAGTTCGAATTTGCGGGCGCGGCCAGGCCGGAACGATCCAATGACGGTTTCGTCAGCTTCCTGCCTCCGGATGGCACGGTGAAGCTTGCCTGGAAAACCTCGAAAGCCGCTGCCGAAGGAAAGCTTTTCTACGCAGCGGAAATGCTCTCCCAACTGAGTATCAGTCCGGGTTTAATGCGGCAAATCGCAGTTCTCGACTTCAAGATCATGCAGGGAGAACTTAGCCGCGTTGCGTTGCTCCTGCGAGGCCAGGGCAATGTGACGGCCGTTCAAGGCGCGGCTGTGTTGGCGTGGAACGTTGAAGCAGTCCCCAACTCGACCGACCGTCGCCTTGTCGTGCAGCTTAACCAGTCACAGAAGGAATCCTTCAGCCTCCAGGTGCAAATGCAGTCGGAGTTGGGCGCCTTCCCGCAGGCAGTCGATGCGTCGCAACTGCGGCCCGAGGGCGCAACTCGATTCGCTGGCCATTTCCGGGTGGTGAATGAAGGCGCGGTCCGCCTCGAAGTCACTCAGTCAACTGGCCTTTCGCAAGTCGCCCCGGAACAGTTTCCCGAAACCGATGCGACGAAGGCACTACTCGGCACGCAGGGCAGCCAGCGTTTCGTCTTTCGGTTTTCCAGCGCCGACTTCGCGTTGCGTGTGCAAGCGGACAACGTCCTGCCGGAAGTGAGCGTTTCGGAGTTGCTGGCCTATCACCTTGGCGAGACTGAAACCGTCATTGATGCCGAATTGGAGTTGGACATCCGTGAAGCTCCGCTTCGCGAAATCCTCCTGCGCGTTCCAAAAGGATACGTTCTCGCGCGGCTGCAAGCGCCGGGTCTCAGCGATTATTTCGCTCGCGAGCCCGCCGATCAGCCCGATGGCGAACTGCGAATCGTTTACGGCCAGCCGGTTTCCGGTCGGCAGGTTGTGCAACTTCGCCTTGAGCGCAACGCGGCTTTGGGTCAACCAGCCTGGACATTGTCGCGCGTGGAAATCATTAATGCGAAATCGACTCGAGGACACATCGCCATTTCCGCCGATGCCGGTTTTCGCCTTACGCCTGACCGGACGCAGGGGTTGACCGATATCGCGACAGCGTTCTTTCCGCGAAAGGTGCCGGGCATTCAAACAGCATTTCGACTGAGCGATCCGGCCTGGGCCGCCGTGTTGCGGGTCGAACGACTACCGCAATCGATTCAAGCCGATGTCTTTCACCTGTTTTCCATCGGCGAAGGGATTGCTTACGGCAGCAGCACCATTAGTTACCAGATCTCCGGCGCTCCCATTGCTTCCTTTCGCGTGGAGTTGTCGGACGAATATTTCAACGTCGAATTTACGGGCAAAGAGGTTCGCAACTGGCAGAAAACAAACAACGGCTACGTGGTGCAGTTGCATACCCCGATTTCCGGGGCTTACACGCTGCTCGCCACCTGCGAACGTCCGTTCAAAGGTCAGGGTGACACGCTCACGTTTACCGGGGCACGCCCGCTCGATGCACAGAACGAGCAAGGACACACGCTCGTCATCAGCACCTACCAATTCGACGTTAAACCGGTCAACGTTTCGCCGGGACTCCTGCCGTTGGAAACCGCTGAAGTTCCTCCGGAATACCGGCTGTTCTTCGACGCTCCGATCCTGGCCGCTTACCGTTATAGTTCGCGCCCATTTAACCTGCAACTGGCGCTCAGCCCGTTGGCGCAAGGCGAAACGCTCGGTCTGGTCGTTGATCGGGCGGCGCTGACTACCCGCATTTCCAAAGACGGCGAAGTGCTGACCGACGCGCATTACTTCGTAAAGAACCGAGGCAGCCCGCATATCCGCATCGAGCTCCCCGAGGGCACGACGCTCTGGTCCGCCACCGTGAATAATACCACGGTGGTGCCGGTGAAGGATGGCGCGGCGAACTTAATTGCGCTGCCGCAGCACGCAGACCCGAACGCAGTGCAGACCTTGGACCTGAAACTTGCGTCCCGCTCAAAGACACCCCAACGAGTGACCGCGGCAGCCCCCATTATTTCCGCGCCCGTGCTGCTGGGTGAATGGAGAATTGAGCCTGATACAGGCCAGCGCCTGAACTATCGTCACGGCTCTCTCGCGCCCAGGGGCGGCGTCCCCGATGATTCGGGCTTCGCAGGTCTCGCGCGGATGTTTTCTGGAGGTAACGCGGGACAAGCAGTCGTGCAGTTACTGCTGGCATTGCTATTGATTACTTTCGCAGTCTGGGTCTGGAGATGGGCGGCACGGGAGGGAAGTTATCGTTTCAGTGTGCGGCAGTTTGGTGGTTTGATCGTCGGCCTCTCGGCGGTTCTAATGGCCGGCGTTCTTTTTTTAATATTGCGTGACCTGGCGCTGCGGGAGAATCAGTGGGCGTCGCGCGGACTCGCGTTTCTAGCGCCAGTCCAACAAGCGGGCAGTTCGTTGACCGTTGAACTAGCGAATATCGAGGACCGCATGTCCTTTTCGAAAGCCGTTGGGCACGCGTGGCCGGCTTTGCTTGCGATCATTGTTTGGGCTTATGCCTTTTTCAAAGCGCGGGAATTGGCGCGGCCAGTGGCTGTGGCGGTGGGTTGGTCCCTCCTGGCGTGGGCTGCACTGCGTTGGCCCAATGGAGCGCCCCTGTTCCTTATTCTGCTGGTGGTCTTTCTCCTTATCAACGTTCTGCTGCCGGCGTTGCGGGGGGTCCTGCGCGTGCCTCGTAAAGCGAGCCCGCCGATGGAAGGCGCTGTCTCCGCCGCCACGGTCATGCTGATAGGAGCTTTGATTGTATTGACTGGCGGAACGGCGAGCCCAGCGACAGTCGAGCGCCCTGCGTCACTCTCCAGGGCACAGTCCTCGAAAGAACCTCCCATCGCGGAATCGGTCATCCAACAAATTCGCGTTGAAGGAAGATTCGCCCTGGCCACCGCAAAGATCCGCTGGCACGCCAGCAAGGGCCAATTGCTGCCGGTGCTCTTTGAACCC
>Ga0137394_10001616_pt1 | contig 16498 bp, 17 predicted proteins | sample czobulk116metaG_FD_108278 | JGI IMG/M metagenome (GOLD analysis project Ga0137394, IMG submission 108278) | Vadose zone soil microbial communities from Angelo Coast Range Reserve, California, USA - czobulk1.16 metaG | ecosystem: Environmental > Terrestrial > Soil > Vadose zone | place: USA...
CCGATGCCGTCGAGGAAGGCGCCGAGCGGCTTGACGACGATTTCCTCCATGTGGAGCACCTGGTCGACCTGGCACGCGAAGAGCCCGCCGCCGCCGCGCAGCGCGAGCACCGGCGGCCGATCACCGGCGTCGGCCGACTGCAGCCCGAGCGCGCGGTCGAGGTGGATCAGCGGCAGCCAGCGATCCTCGATCAGCGCCGTCTCGCCGCCGGACCCGCCGCGCCGCCCGTCGGCGTCGAGCGTGGCGATCAGGTGCACGGCGTTGAGCGGCACCGCCAGCACCTCGATGCCGACGCGGACCAGCAGCGCTTCGGTGACCAGCACCGTGAGCGGCAGGCGCAGCGTGAAGCGGGTGCCGGCGCCCAGCTCGGTCTCGACCACGACCTCGCCGTTCAGCCGCCCGATGTTCGTGCGCACGACGTCCATGCCGACGCCGCGGCCGGCCATCGTCGTCACCTCGGCGGCCGTGCTGAAGCCGGGGCGGAAGATGAGCTCGAGGGCGTCGTGGTCGGACATCGTGGCGGCGGCGTCCGCGCGCACGAAGTTCTGGGCCACCGCGCGGCGGCGCAGCCGGTCGGCGTCGATGCCGCGGCCGTCGTCGGCGACCTCGATGACGACGAAGGCGCCGCGGTGGCTGGCGCTGAGCGTGACGGTGCCGGCGGCCGGCTTGCCGCGCGCGCGCCGCTCGTCGGGGCTCTCGAGCCCGTGCACGACCGCGTTCTGCACGAGGTGGAGCAGCGGATCCACCGCCTGCTCGATGATGGAGGCGTCCAGCTCGACGCTCTCGCCGCTCGTCTCGATGCGCACGCTCTTGCCGTTGGCGCGCGCCGCCTCCTGCCCCTGGCGCACGAAGCGCGTGTACAGGCTGCCGATGGGCACCAGCCGCGCGCGGCCGAGGCCGGCGCGCACCTCGCCGGTGAGCCGGTGCACGAGCCCGACGTCCTCGCGCACGGTGCGCCCGAGCGAGGCGAGCTCGGCGTGCACCTCGGCGATGTCGGAGGCGATCTCGGCCACCCCGCGCGTGAAGAGCGTGAAGTCGTCGTAGCGGTCGAACTCGAGCTGGGCGAACAGCTCGGAGACCGAGCGATGGCGCGCACCGGCGTCCTCGCGGGATTCGTCGTCCCGTCGCACGGGCAGCTGCTGATCGAGGTGCCGGCGCTCGAAGTCGGTCACCGACTGGCCGAGACGGGCGCGGCTCGTGAAGAGCACGTCGCCGATCCGATCCAGCTCAGCCAGCCGCCGCTCGAGCGCGCTGCGCGCGACGACGAGCTCCCCGACGAGATCCATCAGCCCGTCCAGCCGCTCGAGCGCGACGCGGATCGTCTGCCGTCCCAGGCGCGCGGGGGCCGCGCTCTCGCGCGCGGGCCGCGCCGGGCGCGCCGGCGTCACGGCCGGCGCCGCGGGCACCGCCGGACGCGCGGGCGCCGTCTCCGCCGGCGCCGTGGTCACCTCCACCGGCGAGTCCACGGGCGCGAGCGCCGGCGTGGCGCCGGCGGCGGGCGCCGCCTCCAGCAGCGCGCTCACGCGCGCGCGCAGGCCCGCGGCGGCGGCGGTGAGATCGAGGTCGAGCCGCGCGGCGGGATCGAGCATGTGCTTGAAGCAGTCGACCGCGCTGAGGCTGGCATCGAGCACGGCGGGCGTCAGCGGCGCGCGGCTCTCGCGCACGGCGACCAGCAGGTCTTCCAGGCCGTGCGCGAGCTCACCGATCGGCCGGCAGCCGACGACGTACGCGGCGCCCTTGAGCGTGTGGACCGCGCGGAAGAGCGCGGCGACCGAGGCGTCGCCGGCGCCGTAGCGCTCGAGCGTGATGATCGCCGTCGTCATCGCGTCGAGGTGCTCGGCCGCCTCGGGGCCGAAGTAGGACAGCACGTCGTCGTTGGCGGCGAAGAACGCGGCCAGCTCGGCGCGCAACGGGTCGGCGGCGGCCGAGGGCGACGGTGGGGCTCCGGCGGCCGGCGCCGGCTCGCTCACCGGGACGACGGGCCGCGCGGGCGTGGCGCCGGACGCCGCGATCCCGGGCGTCGGCTCGGCGCCGCGCTCGATCGTCTCCAGCGTGGTCTTCAGCGACGTCAGCAGCGAGAGCGTCGCTGCGAGGTTCGAGGAGCGCGCGTCCGCCGGGGCGCCACGCACGGCGTGCAGCGCCTGCTCGAGCGACTCGGCCAGCGAGGCGACCGTCGTGAACTCCTGCAGCGCGGCGGCGCCGCGCAGCCGGTGGGTGACGAGGAAGACCTCGTCCCAGGCGGGGTCGCCGCCGGCCACCAGACGCCCCACGCCCTCGTCGAGGGCGGCGAGCGAGTCCCACGCCTCCATCAGGAAGATGGAGCGGAGGAAGTCCTGGTCGCCTGACGGCCCGACCATGGAGCGACCCTCTAGGCCGTGGCCAACTTGAAGCGCGCCAGGCTTCGGGTGAGCTCGTCGGCCAGCTTGACGAGGTCCTCGACGGTCTTGCGCGTCTGGAGCACGGCCTGCTCGGTGTTCACCGCGACCTGCGCGATGGACTGCATGGCGCGCGCGACGCCTTCCACGCCCTCGACCTGCTGGGCGCTGGCCCGCGAGATGCCCTGGGCCAGCTCGGCCGACGTGGTGGACGTGCCGGCGATCTCCTTGATGTGCTCCTCGGCGCGGATCGTGGTCTGGTAGCCGGCTTCGACCTCGCGCGTGCCCTCTTCCATCGCGACCACCGCTTCCTGCGTCTCGGTCTGGACCGTGCGGATGAGCGCGGCCACGTCCTTGGTGGCCTTGGCAGCACGCTCGGCCAGCTTGCGGATCTCGTCGGCGACGACGCCGAAGCGCAGGCCGGCCTCGCCGGCGCCGGCCGCCTCGATGGCGGCGTTCAGCGCGAGCAGGTTCGTGTGCGAGGCCAGCTCTTCGATCAGGTTGACGATCTCGGAGATTTCGAGCGAGCGGTCGCCGAGGCTCTTGATCTTCTTGGAGATGACCTGCACCTCGCCGCGGATCCGCTGCATGCCACTGAGGCTGTCGCGCACCGCCTGGTCGCCCTTCTGGGCGGCCTGCAGCGTGGAGCGCGCGGCGCCGGCCGCCTTCTCGGCGGTGTTGGCCACGTCGCGCACCGAGCGGCTCATCGACTCCATCGTGTGACTGACGGTCGTGATCTCGCGGGCCTGGGCCTGGGCGCCGCCGGCCATCTGGTCGGTCGCCCCGATCATCTCGTTGGCGTTGCCGGCCACGCGCAGCGCGGCGTGGCGGACGTCGCCGAGAATCGACGCGATCTCCTCGACCATGACGTTGATGGAGTCCACGACGCTGCCCAGCACGTCGGGCGTCACCTGCCCCCGCCGCGAGAGGTCGCCCTGCGAGATCTCCATGACGGTGTCGAGGAAGGTCTGGATGTTCTTCTGGAGGTCCTCGCGCTTCTTCTTCTCCTCGTCGCGCTCGGTCTCGGTGATGACCTGCGAGCGCAGCCGCACGACCGTCTCGTTGACGGTGGAGGCGAGCTGGCCGATCTCGTCGCGGGAGGTCACCTTCAGCGTCTCGCTGAGGTCGCCGCGCCCGACGCGCTCGGCCACCCGGACGATCTGGCCCAACGGCCGCGTGAGCCGGCGCGCGAAGACGACGCCGGCCAGCACCGCCGCCGCCGAGACGCCGCCGAACACCGTGAACAGGAACCAGCCGGCCTGGGCGGCGGCCGCGTCGATGATCATGCGGTCCATGCCGACGCGCACCGTGCCGACGGTGCCGCCGAGCATCGGCACGCCGATGTCGATGATGTGGCGCGGCTTGCCCGTCACCGGGTCGGCGTACTCGATGTCGCGCACGGACTTCACCATGTCGCCGGGGACGAGGTTCTTGTCCACCAGGTCGGGCGGCACGAACGGCACGAAGGTGTGGGCGATCTGGTTCTTGCCGGTGTCGTAGACCATGACGTAGGCGACGCCGCTGATGCCGGCGAACTGGTCGATGAGCGCCTGCACGGTGGAGGCGTCGCGCGTCAGGATGAGGTCCACGCCCGAGGACGCCAGGCTGTTCGCGATGGCGCTGCCCTTCGAGGTGAACTCGGTGGTCATCTGGCGGCGCAGGGTCTGCACCGACACGTACCAGGTGACGGCGGCCAGCGGGATGAGGACCGCGGCCAGGAAGAGGATGATCTTCGTCAGGAGGCCGAATCGTGCCTTGCTGGTGGTCTTCATGGCGCGCTCCTCACTCAGGCCTGGACCGCCGACGACCAGTCGGCGATCGGGACCCACCGCTCCCCGTCCACGCGGGTGAAATAGACGCTGTCGAGACCCTGGTGCCGCTCGGGGCCGAACGACAGCGGCGCCCCGATGCCGAGATCGAAAGCCTTCAGCGATTCCAGCGCCGTGCGGTACGCCACGCGCGTGGGCGTGGGGCCGGTGCGCCGCAACGCTTCCACCACCACCCGGGCGTTGATGTAGCCCTCGAGGCTGATGAAGCTGTAGGCCTGCGGCGCGTACTTGGCGTCCTTGAGCGCGGCCGGCAGCGCGGGGTTGTAGCGCTCCATGAGCGCGCGGTACTCCACGACGCCGGGCAGCGACACGTCGTCGTAGCTCGGCACCACCTGGGAATTGACCAGGGCGCGCGTGTAGTCGCGCCCGGCGGTCTTGCCGTGCGCCACCAGCATCTTGAGCATGGCGTCGGAGCCGACGAACGACACGTTGGAGATCGGCACGTTCCAGCCGAGGTCGCGGGCGGTGCGCACGAAGGCGCCGCAGCCCTGGTAGGCGCCGGTGCACAGCACGGCGTCCACGCCGGCCCGGCGCAGCGCGTTCACGGCCGGGCTCATGTCGTCGTCGAACTTGGCCCCGCGCTGGTACGTGGTCTCGGCGGCGATCTTGCCGCCATGCTGGGCCAGCGCGCGCGCCACGCCGTCGGTGCCGGAGCGGCCGTAGGCGTCGGCCTGCGAGTAGACGCCGAAGTTGCGCGCGCCGACCAGCCAGAAGCGATCGACGAGCGCGGCCATCTCCTGCCGGTAGGAGGCGCGGATGTTGAACACGTGCTCGACGTACGGCGCCTCGCGCTGCGGCTGGGCGCCCGTGAAGTTGCCCACCAGCACCACGTTCTGCTCGGCATAGCGCTTGATGACCGGCAGCGCGCGCGTCAGCGTCGGCGTGCCGACGTAGTTGGACAGGAAGAACACGTTGTCCTTCTCGAGGAGCTGGATGGTGTTCTTCACGCATGGCAGCGGCTCGTAGTTGTCGTCGTGGCCGACCACCGTGAGGGTGCGTCCGAAGAGGCCGCCCCGGGCGTTCACCTCGTCGTAGTAGGCCTGGGCGCCGCGATAGAACTCCGTGCCGAGGCCGGCTGCCGTGCCCTTGAAGGCCGCGCTCATGCCGATGCGGATCTCCTTCGCCGTCACGCCGGGCGCGCTGGCGGTCGGCGCCGGGCCGCCGGCCACGACGGGCGCGCCCTCGGCCGGCACCCACTTGGTGGCGGGCGGGCGCGGCGTCGCCGACTGGGCGGCCGCCGTGGCCGCGCGGCCGAGCGCGCTGGACAGCAGAGCGGACGAGAGCACGCGGAGCACGGTCCGTCGTTCCATGGCTACGCTCCCGGGGTGTGGGTTGACGGCACGGACGGTGCGGCGTGCGTGGGGGAATCCCAGTCGCGGCGCACCGCGCGCAGCAGCGCGCCGGCGTCGAGCACGGTGGCGCGCTCGCCGGCGTCGTCGATCAGCTCGCCCACGGCCAGCGCGCCGGGCGTCACGCCGTCAGCGGGCGGGATCACGGCGTCGAAGGCGGTGAGGCCGAGCACGCGCTCGATGAGGATGGCGGCGCGGTGACCGGCCTCGGCCAGCACCAGCGCGCGTGGGCGCCCGATGGCGGCGCGCACCGGCAGCCCCAGCAGCGGGCGTACCTCGATCACCGGCAGCACGCTGCCGCGCAGGTTCATCACGCCGACCAGCGCGGCGGGCGCGCCCGGCACCGGCGTGGTGACGTCGAGCACGACGACCTCGCGCGTGTCGCCGACCTCCACGGCGAAGGGGCGCCCACCCAGCATCACCACGCACGCGCGCCGCGCGGGCGCCCGCTCGGCGACGGCGGCGGCGTCGACGTGGACGGTGGCGTCAGCGGACAAAGCGTCCCACCATCGTGAGGAGCTGGTCGGACGTGAACGGCTTCGGCAGGTAGTCGTCGGCGCCCTGCCGCCGGCCCCACGCCTTGTCGCTCTCCTGGTTCTTGGACGACACCAGCACGATCGGCGTCCCCTTGGTGTGCTCGTTCTTCTTGAGCAAGCGCAGCAGCTCGAAGCCGTTGCGCTTGGGCAGCACGATGTCGAGCAGCAGCACGTCGGGCCGTTCCGCGCTGACCTTGTCCTCGAGCGCCTCGCCGTCGATGAGCGTCACGACTTGGTGGCCCGCGCTTTTGAGGATCGACTCCATGAGCTTGAGCTCGGAGTACGCGTCGTCGACCACCATGACCTTCGCCATCGATGCCCTCCTGGCGCGCGACAGGCGCGAGGGCGGCTAAGTGCAACCCATCTGCCAAGCGTGAGGTGTCGAAGGTGTCCGGTTTGCGAACAGGACAGTGGCTGACACTGTCGAGGGACGGTCATCCACGCCGTCACGACACACGCTCGTGTCGCCCCGTGGCACGCGACGGCCAAATCGCCGGGGGGCGGGCGCCGGCCGGGACGGAGTGACATATCATTGGGGCCATGACGACACCGGCCCCGCTTACCGAGCGCGAGACGCTGGACCGCTACGAGAAGCGCGGGGCGCTGCTCCGCGGTCATTTCCGGCTCACCTCCGGCCTGCACTCCGACCTCTATCTGCAGTCGGCGCTGGTGCTGCAGCACCCCGAGGATGCAGCCGCCCTCGGCGAGGGTCTGGCCGCGCGCTTCCGCAATGACGGTGTGCAGACGGTGCTGGCGCCGGCCATCGGCGGCATCCTCGTGGCCCACGAGGTCGCCCGGGCCCTGGGCGTGCGCGCGCTCTTCACCGAGCGCGAGAACGGCGTCATGCGGCTGCGGCGCGGCTTCACGCTGAGCGCGGGCGAGCGGTGCCTGGTCGTGGAGGACGTCATCACCACCGGCGGCTCCACGCGCGAGGTCGGGCAGTGCGTGGAGCAGCTCGGCGGCGTCGTGGTGGGCGTGGGCTCGCTGATCGATCGCAGCGGGGGCAGCGCGGCGTTCTCCGTGAAGCGCGAGGCGCTGGCCACCGTGACGGCGGCGACGTACCCGCCGGAGGCCTGTCCGCTCTGCGCGACCGGCAGCGTCGCCATCAAGCCCGGCAGCCGGGCCTGAAGCGCCACACGCCGTGCCCGGGCCCGTCCGGCTCCTCGTGCGGGCGCTCCGGCTGCGCTGTCCGCACTGCGGGCGCGGCGCGCTCCTGCGCAGCTGGTTCACGCTGGCGCCGCGCTGCGCGGCCTGCGGGCTCTCGTTCGAGCGCGACGAGCGCGAGGACTACTGGCTGGGCGCCTACCTGCTGAACTTCATCGCGACCGAGGTGGTCTTCGCCGTCCTCGTGCTGATCGTGCTGCTCGCCACCTGGCCCGAGCCCGCGTGGTCGCTGCTGACGTGGCTCGGCGTCGCGCAGATGATCGTGACGCCGATCGCCTTCTATCCGTTCTCCAAGGCGCTCTGGCTGGCCGGCGACCTCGTCTTCCGTCCGGCGACGGCGGGGGACTTCGAGGCGCACGGTGAGGACCGGGAGGCGCCCTGACGAAGTGACATCGGCCGTGCCGGAACGCACGCCACTTTGGCGCACGCCCGGCCCCCGTCGCCTTCCTGCATGGCGACGGGCGGGATGGTTCGGCTGGACCCTCGCTTGCACCCGTTCCGGGGCCCCGGAACGGTCCGGGACCATCAAGCCGTGACGAGCACGGAAGCTGGAACCGAGGGGGCGAGCCCACATGCCGACATTGACGCTGGTGGCGGAACGGACGCCGATCAAGGCGTACGACGTGCAGTCGCTGGGAGTGAGCATCGGCCGCGGTGACGACATGGACATCGTCATCGACAACGCCTCGGTGTCCCGCCGGCAGGCGCGCATCCAGATGACGGCCGGCGGGCAGTGGGTGGTCGAGGATCTGAATTCGGCCAACGGCACCTTCATCAACGGCCAGCGGCTGAGCGCCCCGCACGTGCTCACGCGCGGGGACGAGATCTCGTTCGGCAAGTTCTCGCTCTTCTTCGACCGCGCGCTGCGGGAGCCGGTCCAGCAGCGGGCGCTCGAGAGCCGGACCGCCCTGCCCCGGGCGAGCGACACGTTCCAGATGGATCAGAAGGACGTCGAGCGCCTGCAGCAGGCGGTGGCCATGCGGCGTCGCGCCCATCTGAAGTGGGAAGCGGCCGGCAAGCAGGACACCTTCTACCTGGAGCGGCTCGAGCGCAGCGCGGTCCTGATCGGACGCTCCGCGCTCTGCGACCTCCGTGTGCCCGCGGGGCCCAAGCATCACCTCCTCGTGCTGCGTAACCGCACGGGCTACGAGGCGCGCAATCTCTGCGCCTGGTCCCGGATGCGCGTGAACGGCGAGGTCCACACCCAGGCGCCCCTCAAGGGCGGCGACGTCGTCGAGATTCGCGGGCTGCGCCTGACGTTCTTCGACGAAATCGGCTGAGGTGTCTCGACCCGTCGTTCCCGAGCGCTACGAGGTCCTGGGCACCCTCGGTCGGGGCGCCATGGGCGTCGTCTACAAGGCGCGCGACCGTGAGCTCGATCGCGTGGTCGCCATCAAGACCATCGAGCCCCAGGCCGGCGTGGACGTCGAGGCCATCGCGGCCCGCCTGTCGCGCGAGGCCATGACGGCGGCCCGCCTCAGCCATCCGGGGATCGTGACCGTCTACGACGTCGGGCGCCATGACGGCACGCCGTACGTCGTCATGGAGTGCTTCACCGGGCGGACGCTGACCGAGCTGCTCGAGGCCGGTCCGCTGGCGCCGGACCGCGCCGTGCACGTGGCGCTGCAGGTCTGCCAGGCGCTCGCCTACGCGCACGCGCAGGGCGTCGTGCACCGCGACGTCAAGAGCAGCAACATCATGCTGGACGCCGCCTGGCACGCGAAGCTGGCCGACTTCGGCGTCGCGCATGTCGTCGACAAGCCGGTCCACGAGGCCGGCATGATGCTGGGAACGCCCGCCTACATGGCGCCGGAGCATGCCGCCGGCGGCGCGGCCGACGCCCAGAGCGATCTGTTCTCGCTCGGTGTCGTGCTCTACGAGGCGTTGACCGGGGTCAGGCCGTTCCCCGGCGAGGACGTGGCCCAGGTCCTCCACGACGTCGTGCACGTCGACCCGGTGCCGCCCCGCGAGAAGAACTTCGCCGTGCCGCCGGCGCTCGACGTCGTGGTGCGGCGCGCGATGAGCAAGGATCCCGCCGACCGCTACGCCCACGCGACCGCCTTCGCCGAGGCCCTGGCCCTGGCGAGCGCGCTCGGCGAGACGCCGGCGATCGGGCGCGTGCTCGGCCGCGTCCGCCGCCGGACGACCGTGGCCGTCGCCGCGCTGCTGGTCACGGTGGGCATCGCGGTCGGCGTGTACGTGCGCGGGCGCGTCGCCGAACCGCTGTCGGTGGCCGCCCTCAGTCCCGAGCCCGTCGCCGCAGCCGTGTCACTGCCTCGGACCGAGCCGGTGACGCCGCCGCCCACCGCGAAACCGGAGACGCCGGTCCCGACCGGCAGGCCGGGCTGTCTCAGCGTCAACGCCGTGCCCTTCGCGACGGTCTACGTCGACGGCCGCGCGATGGGGGAGACGCCGCAGGCCTGCGTGCGGCTGACGCCGGGCCGGCATCGCGTGCACTTCGAGTGGTCGGACAAGCGCAGCCCCGGGCACGTCGTCGAGCTCGGCTCGCAGCACACGCCGGACAATGCGCTGCGCGTCAGCTACGATTTCCGCTCGGGCCGTTTCCTCACCCATGCCGACTAGGCAACGTCGTCGCATCGCCGCCCTCGTCCTGGCCGCCGCGCTGGCGTCGGCGGCCGGCTGCGCGGTGGTCGAGCAGAAGTCCGCGGATACGACGCGCGGTCTGGCCGCCCGCGTCGGGCACCCCATGCGCTACCGGATGGCCGGCGCCGACCCGGCGCTGCGGGCCAGCCTCGATCGCGCCCTCGACGAGCTCGCGGTCGGCAACCACCGGGCGGCGCTGCCGCTGCTCAATCGCGCGCTGTGGGACGTGGCGCGGATCCGGAAACGCGACCTGCGGCTGGCCGAGACCGTCAGCGTGTACGAGTCGCTGGAGCGGGCTTACGCGGCCATAGGCATGACGGAGGTCGCCGCCGACGCGCGCCGCCTGGCGCGGGGGGTCGCCGACGCGGCCGGGCGCGAGCCCTCGACGGGCGGCGCGCAGCTCCTGGCCCGCGCGAAGGACGCGTACGCCGCCGCGCTGTTCCCGGAGGCGGTGCGGCGGCTTCAGCAGACCCTCGTCGAGCTCGAAGACATCGAAGACATCAATTCGCGCCTCGGCTATCTCGCCGAGGCCCGCTGCTACCTGGCCTTCACGTACTTCGCGACACAGGAGCGCGAGCACGTCCAGGTCGAGCTGCGGCGGCTGGCCGCCTTCGACCCGGCCTTCGCCGTGTGCGGACAGGACGCGCCGCCCGGCGTCCGCGCGCTCATCGTCGAGCTGCGCCGGAACGCCAATCCCTGACGTGAGGACCGTCACCTCGAGGCCCGGAGTCGCACAGATCGGCGCGCTGCTGGCCACGCTGTGGCGGCGCGGCGCCGGGCACTTCAGGCACCCGCGGCTCGTGAGCGCCGGCGCCGGCAGCGACGTCGGCCGCGTGCGGGCGACCAACGAGGACTACTTCCTGATGGCCGACCTCGCCCGGCCGGCGCTCGCGGTGCGCGGCAGCGCGCACGCCGGGGCGCTCACGTCGCCCCAGGCGCTGCTCGTCGTCGCCGATGGCATGGGGGGCGCCGCGGGCGGCGAGGTGGCGAGCGCGATGGCCGCCGACATCATCGGCGTCGAGATCGAGAACGCCGTGCGCGGCGCCCGGCCGCGCACCGCGTGGCAATGGCGCCGGACGCTCGGGGATGCCTTCGCCGCCGCCAACGATCGCATCCGCGCCCGCGGCGACGGCGAGCCGGCGCTCCGCGGCATGGGCACGACGGCGACGGCGGCCGTCGTGAGCGCGGACGGCCTCCACCTCGCCCACGTCGGCGACAGCCGCGCCTATCTCGTTCGCGACGGCGCCGCCCGTCGCCTCACCCGCGATCACACGTGGCTGCAGGCGGTCGTCGACGAGGGCCGAGGGGACGAGGTCGCCGGCGACGACCCGCGCCGGAGCGCCCTCCTGCGCGCGCTCGGCACGCAGCCGGATGTCGCGATCGACACCGAGCACGTGGTGGTGCAGCCGGGCGATACGCTGATCCTCTGCACGGATGGCCTCTGGTCGGTCGTCGACGACGACGAGCTGGCCCGCGCGGTGATCACCCACGCCGAGCTCGGCGCGCTCTGCGCGGCGCTGCTCGCCCTCGCCAACGACCGCGGGGGGCGCGACAACGCGACGCTCGTGGTCGCACGCCTCCACGTCACCGCCGATCGCTGACCCTCAGGGCGACAGCACGCCGTTCTGCAGCAGGACCACGCCGAGCCACACGAGCTGCGCGCCCACGAAGATGGCCAGCCCGACCTCCCGGCCCTGCCGCAGCTGCGTGCGGTACTGCCAGAGCCCGCCGGCGAGGGCGACCAGCGCGAACAGCGTGCCGTCGTACGTTTCGAGCAGGCCGTGGCGCGCCGCCAGCCCGCCGGCGAAGCTCCACAGGACCCACGCGGCCAGCCAGCCCGTGACCACCGAGAGCAGCGTGGTTGGCCGCGAGCCCTGGCGGCCGAGCGCGCGCGAAGCGCCGAGCGCGAGCAGGCTGCCCACGATGACGACGCCGGCGGCCAGCCAGATCCAGCGCTTCACGCGCGCCCGCGGTGCTCCGGCCGCCAGCGGAGCAGCCGACGCTCGAGCTGCCGGATGCCGACGGCCATCACGATGCCGATGAGACCGAGCGAGATCAGCGCCACCATCATGTCGGCGGCGTTGAGCGTGCCGAGCGACTGGATGATGAGGTAGCCGAGCCCGCCGCCCGACTCGCCGCCCAGGAACTCGCCCACCACCACGCCGATGAGGGCAAACGAGATCGACGGCGTCAGCGAGGCGAACGTCCACGCCAGCGCCGAGGGCACGATCACGGTGCGCATGATCTGGCGCTCGGAGGCGCCGAGGAAGCGCGCGGAGTGGATGAGATCCGCATCCACCGAGCGCGCGCCCTGGAAGGTGTTGAAGAACACGATGAAGAAGACGATGGTCCACGCCAGCACGATCTTGGCCACCACGCCGAAGCCGAAGATCATCGTGATGAGCGGCACCAGCGCGATGCGCGGCAGTGAGTTGAAGGCCACGATGTAGGGCTCGAAGACGCGGGCCAAGCGCTCGCGGCGCCCCAGCACGAGCCCGGCGGCGAAGCCGGTGGAGACGCCGACCAGGAAGCCCCACAGCGTCGACTGCACCGTCGAGAGCGCCATCTGCCAGATCGTGAGCCGCACCTGGCCCGAGGCGAGGTACCCGAAGCGCGCCAGGATCGCCGAGGGCCGGCTGATGAAGAACGGGTCGATCCAGTAGAGCCCGGGCGTGCGCGAGATCGCCTTGATCCCGGTGAGCCATTCCCAGGCGATCAGCAGCGCGGCCAGGATGGCGAGGCGCCAGAGCAGCACGTGCCGGCGGTCGGCCGCGGTCACGCCCGCTCCGCGAACTCTTCGCCGAGCACGTGCCAGAGCCGCCCGTACTCCTGCGCGTAGGCGTCCGTCTCGCGCAGCGCAATGACGTCGCGCGGGCGCGGCAGCTTCACCTCGTGGATGAGCTTGACGCGCCCCGGCCGCCGCGTCATCACGATCACGCGATCGGCCAGCGTGATCGCCTCCGAGAGATCGTGGGTGACGAACACCACCGTCTGGTGGCGCGCCTCCCACAGCCCGAGGAGCTCGGCGTGCAGGGTGAGCTTCGTGTGAGTGTCGAGCGCGCCGAACGGCTCGTCCATCAAGAGGATGTCGGGCTCGACCACCAGCGTGCGCATGAGGGCCACGCGCTGCCGCATGCCGCCGGAGAGCGTGGCGGGAAACGCGTCCTCGAAGCCCGTGAGCCCGGCCAGCGCGACGGCGTCGCGCACCCGGCGCGCCCGCTCGGCGCCCGTCACGCCCCGGTACTCGAGGCCGACGGCGATGTTGCGCGCCACGCTGCGCCAGGGGAAGACCGTGTCCTTCTGGAAGACGTAGCCGACGTTCGGCGGCACGCGCCCGTCCACCGGCGCGCCGTCGACGGTCACCGTGCCCGCGCTCGGCGTCACCAGCCCGCCGATCATGTTGAGGATGGTCGACTTGCCGCAGCCCGAGGGGCCGACGATCGCGACGAACTCCTGGTCGCGAACGTCGACGTCCACATCCTGAACGGCCGCCACCTCGCGCCCGCCCTCGCGGAACGTCTTGGCAAGCTGGCGGATGACGATGCGGGCGCGGCGCGCGGCCATCGAGCGGCGCGCGCTACGTCAGCCGGACCACCTCACCGGTGGCCAGCCTGTAGAGGCCCTTGATGACGGTGAGCTGGCCGCCGTCCACCGCCTTGCGCAGCAGCGGGCTCGCCTCGAGCAGGTCCTGGGCGCTCTGATGGACGTTGGCCTCCACCGCGAGCGCGAGCAGCGCCTCCCCGGTGGCCTTGCCTTTCACGCGCGCGACGGCCGGGCTGATCTTCTTGACGATCGCCTCGATGCCGGGCGTGGGGGCCGCCTCGGCTTCGGTCACGGCGGCCACGGCGCCGCACTTCTCGTGGCCGAGCACGAGCAGCACCGGCGAGTGGAAGTGCGCGGCGGCGTACTCGAGGCTGCCGATGGCGATGCTGTCGGCCACGTTGCCGGCGGCGCGCACCTCGAAGAGATCGCCGACCGTCTGGTCGAAGACGAGCGAGGGACTGACGCGGCTGTCGGCGCAGCCGAGCACGATCACCGACGGATACTGGCCCTTCGCCAGCTCGCGGCGCAGCGGCCCCAGCGCGCGCGCTTTCGGCTTGCCGGCCACGAACCGCTTGTTGCCGGCGACGAGGCCGGCCCAGACTTCCTCGGCGCTCGGCCGCTTGTCGGCCGGCGCCGGCTCGGCCGCCTGCAGGGTCGCGCGCCAGCCGCCGGCCAGCACGAGCGCGGTCGCGAGTGAGAATTCCCGTCGCGTGATCATGAGCGGAACTTCGCGTGGGCCTTCTTGACGAAGGTCATGTCCACCGCCTTGGTGAAGGGAATGGGTTTGTCGATGGCCGTGGGGATGAAGACCTTCAGGCCGTTGTCGTAGTCCTTCGGCTCGATCAGGAAATCCCAGTCGAAGATCGTCTTGTAGTAGTGCACGCTCTTGAGCACGTCCTCGCGCTTGAAGGTGTCCATGTAGGGCTTCCACAGCAGCTCGACGATCTCCTCGTCCTTCGCCTTGCGGATCCACTGCTGCGCCCGGTAGCACGCGTTGACGTAGCCCTGCACCGCGTCGGGCGACTTCTCCACGGTCTCGCGCAGCGCGAAGCCGACGGTCGAGGGAATCGGGCCGCCGAACACGCGGCTCCAGGCCTTCTCGTCGAGCACGTCGTAGATCAGATGGCCGAAGCCCTCGCTCTCCGCCGCGAACTGCCACTCGGGCACGGCCATGATGGCGTCGAACTTGCCGGCCTTCAGCCCGCCGAGCATCGTCGTGGAGGCGCCACCGCCGACCCACTCCACGTGGTCGTTGACGGGCTTGCCGTCGGCTCCCTTGGTGCCGGCCAGCACGTACACGCCGTAGACGTAGGTGCCGGAGCCGATGGCCGTGGCCGCCATCACCGCCTTGCGGCCGACCAGCTTGGCGTCGGCGAGCGCCTCGACCGATTTCACGCCCTTGTCGTAGAGCTCCTTGCGCACGACGATGTTGGCGTACGAGCAGCGCGTGTCGGTCGCGAACAGGATGACGGTGTCGCGGCCCTTCTCGGTCGCCTTCAGCGGATGGTTGCAGTCGCCGAGGCCGAACATCGCCTGGCCGGCGGTCACCGCGTTGATCACGCGCGCGCCGCCGCCCGGCACGTTGAAGCCGGGCAGGCTCAGGCCCTCCTCCTCGAAGAACTTCTTCTCCCGCGCGACCAGGTGCTGGCCGTACACGAACGTCGAAACGCTGTGCGACACGGTGATCGGCTTGCCCTGCGCGCTCACGCGCGGCGGGCCGCCGGTGAGCGCGAGCCCCGCGCCGGTGAGGCCCGCGGTGCGCAGGAAACGGCGGCGCGTCCAGGTCATTCTCGAACCTCCATGGGCACGGATCATAACATATTGACAGTAATGAGAATTTCGTCCATTCTGAAGCACTCAATGGTCCGCAGCATGACCGGGTTTGGACGTGCGGAAGTCCGGGGCGACACCATTGTCGTGTCGGTCGAGGCCCGCTCGGTCAACCATCGCCATCTCGACGTCGCCATTCGCCTGCCCCGCGCGCTCTCCGCGCTGGAGATGGAGGCGCGCCGCGCCATCGCCGCGCGCCTGGAGCGCGGACGCATCGACGTGGCCGTGCAGGTGACGACGACGGCGGGCCAGCCCACCCAGCGCGTCGTGGCCGACGCCGCGCTGGCGCGCGAATACGTCGCCCGCGCCGGCGCGCTCGCCGCCGAGCTGGCCGGCGCCGGCGTGGGCGGCGAGATCCCGCTGGCGTGGGTGCTCGAGCGGCCGGGCGTCGTGCGGCTCGAGGACGCGGAGGCCGCGGACGCCGAGATCCCGTGGGCCACGCTGGAGCAGGCGCTCGGCCGCGCGCTCGACGAGCTGGTCGAGCGGCGTGGAGCCGAAGGCGAGCGGCTGGCCCACGAGCTGCGCGGCCTGCACGCCGAGCTGGGCACGCTCGTGGAGACGATGGCGGTGCGCGCGCCGATCGGCGCGCGCCGGCGTGAGGAGCGGCTGCGCGAGCGCATCGCCTCGCTGCTGGGCGGCGCCGCCGTCGACGAGGCGCGTATCCTCACCGAGGCAGCGGTGTGGGCCGACAAGGCGGACATCGCCGAGGAGCTGACGCGGCTGCGCGCGCACCTGGCCGAGCTGGCGCTGGTCCTCGACAAGGGCGGGCCGGTGGGACGCGCGCTCGACTTCCTGCTGCAGGAGCTCGGGCGCGAGGTGAACACGGTGGCCAGCAAGGCCGACGACCTCGAGCTGAGCCAGGCCGCGCTGGGCGGCAAGGGCGTGCTGGAGAAGATGCGCGAGCAGGTGCAGAACCTTGAGTAAGGCCAACGAGGTGGCCGTGCGCCTGATGAACGTCGGGCACGGCAACGTCGTGGTGGCCGAGCAGGTCGTCGCCATCGTGGCGCTCGACTCGCTGCCGGTGAAGCGGCTGATCGAGAGCGCCAAGGGGAGCACCAAGCTGATCGACGCCACCAACGGCCGGCGCACGCGCGCGCTCATCGTGACCGAGAGCGATCACCTGATCCTGTCCTCGCTGGAGCCGGCCACGCTCGCCCAGCGGCTGGCCTCGGAGCGGGGCCCGGCCGAGTGATCACGCGCCGGGGCACGCTCTTCGTCGTGTCCGCGCCCTCGGGCGCCGGCAAGACGACGCTCTGCCGCGAGATGCG
>Ga0137394_10001617_pt1 | contig 16489 bp, 7 predicted proteins | sample czobulk116metaG_FD_108278 | JGI IMG/M metagenome (GOLD analysis project Ga0137394, IMG submission 108278) | Vadose zone soil microbial communities from Angelo Coast Range Reserve, California, USA - czobulk1.16 metaG | ecosystem: Environmental > Terrestrial > Soil > Vadose zone | place: USA...
GCCCTCCTCTCAAAACGCCTTGCTACCATTAATTGCGAGACCCCGTGCGACATCGACCTCGAGCAGCTTCGCATTCGCAAAATGAATGACGAAGCCGTCAAGGCGATCTGTATCGAATTCGAGTTCAATACCATCGGTAAGCGTCTTTTTGGCGAAGCGTTCAATTCCGGGCGCGGTTTTGTTGCCGAATCCGGACAGGCAAAACGATCCGGACCGGCTCAAGGCGAGGAAGAACTGGCCCTGGCCGACGACAGCGGCTCGAGCGAACCGAAGGCGCCCGCTTTACCTTCCAAGACGTTGGCGGATATCCCGCATGAATACCGAACCATCGACTCGGCGGACGAGCGCTCGGGTTTGATTTCGCAGTTGCGGGAAGCGGGACGTTTTGCCTTTCGCCTCGTCACCACAGACGCCGATCCAAAGATCGGCCGACCTCTGGGCCTCGCATTTTCGACGGCTTCCCAGCGCGCGTGGTTTATCCCCTTGCCGGAGGACGCTGGCACCGCGACGAAATTGCTCGGTGAGTTTCGTCCTCTTTTCCAGGACGAACGTGTGACCAAACTGGGGCACGGCATTAAAAGCGATCTAGGCTTCCTTAAGTGCTATGACATAGAAATACGCGGGACACTTTTCGACACCATGGTCGCGCACAGCCTCATCGAGCCAGACATGCGGCATACGCTCGATTATCTCGCAGAAAGTTGTTTCGGTTACCGCTCCATCGCACCGTCCACAGTTTTTGGCGATCCAAAGGCGAGTAAAGGCCAGCTCTCTTTGGCGCCGGAAAGTCTGGCCGATTACGCTGCCGAACAAGCTGACTTAAGCTGGCAATTGCAAGCGACGCTCGAAGCGGGCCTTAAAGAGAAAGGCCAGGAGCGGGTCTTCTATGAGATCGAAGCGCGGCTCTTGCCCGTGCTGGTCGATATGGAGCACGAAGGAATTCAGGTCGATGCTCGGGCATTGGCCGAATTCTCCAATCAACTCGCGCGCGAGATGGCCGATCATGAGCAGGCCATTTACCGGCTCGCCGGGCGCGAATTTAATATCAATTCGCCGCGCCAACTCGGCGAAGTGTTTTTTGAACATCTCAAACTGCTCGACAAGCCGAAGAAAACCCCCACCGGCCAGTATTCCACGGACGAGCAAACCTTGGTCGATCTCGCGCCTGACCACGAAATCGTTCAGCGCCTGCTCGATTATCGGACCGCCTCAAAACTGAAATCGACCTACGCCGATACGCTGCCGACCACGATCTGGGCCAAGACCGGACGCGTCCACACCACCTATCAGCAAACGGCCACGAGCACCGGTCGCTTGAATTCGCAGAATCCCAACCTGCAAAACATTCCGATTCGGAGCGAACATGGCCGCGAGATCCGTAAAGCTTTCGTGCCGAGAAACGGCGATTTCTTGCTGCTCTCCGCGGATTATTCACAAATCGAACTTCGAATTATCGCCGCTCTCAGCCAGGAAGCTGGGTTGCTCGAGGCGTTTAAGAAAAGCCAGGACATTCACACTGCGACTGCCGCCAAAGTTTTTGGAGTCTTTCCTGAGATGGTTACCCCCGACATGCGCAGCAAAGCCAAGATGGTCAACTATGGCATCTCCTATGGAATGTCCGCGTTTGGCCTGGCTCAGCGGTTGCGCATTCCGCGCAAAGAAGCCGCCGCCATTATCGAGCAGTACTTCGCCCAGTTCCCGGGCATAAAGAAATACATGACCGGCACCATCGCCTTCGCTCAGAAGCATGGTTACGTCGAAACGGTCACCGGCCGTCGCCGTTATATGCGCGACATTCGCTCCTCTAATGCAACAGTACGTGGCGCCGCTGAACGCAACGCCATCAACGCTCCCATCCAGGGCAGCGCCGCCGACATGATCAAAATCGCTATGATCGAAATCCACCGCGAGCTGCAAAAGCAGAACCTCGAGACTCGTATGCTTCTACAAGTCCACGATGAGCTGGTCTTCGACCTGCGCGTAAGCGAGAAAGACGAAGTGCTTCCGCTCGTGGCCGAAAAAATGAAAAATGCCATCCAACTGGACGTCCCGATTGAAGTCGAGATGGGCATCGGCAAGAACTGGCTGGAAGCACACTGAACGAGCGGAGCTATTCATCTTTCCCAAGTCCTCGGGAACGGGCGAAGACGCCGTTTTGACGGGCCAACTCGCGCATCCATTCGAGGTAGCGATGGCGCTGTTCGATAGTTAGGTCGAGATTCACCTTCGCTAGTTCCTCGCCGAAGGCTCGAACATGGTAAGCGCGTTCAATCTCCCGAATCCGGGCAAGTTGATCTTTGGACCTCTTCGGTAGGCTGTAGCTTATTGGTGCGCGCTTCATCTGTTCAAGAACTCAAAATATACCGAAACATCCGGAAGCCAAGCCAAGCCCTCTTCTGGAATCAGTCCTGACCCAACTAATGCGTTTCTGGCGTCGTCAATGTATTTTTGCACGCCGTAGTCTTTCAGTGGGTTCTTGGTCAGATACTTGCTGGCGCAGCATCGTCTTGAGTAGTTCGGTTAACGCTTCGGCGGTGAAGACATGCAGCCAGCCCCTCTCGTCATCGGCCTCGATTATGCGAAGACCCAGCGCTGTGATAAACGACCAGTCCTTGTCCCGATTGGTGCGCTTCATTTCCGCGACCGTTTGCGGCCCGGCATACAGCCCGAGCAGATCCTGTCCCCACGGTGATGATTCCCGCAGCGCATGACCAAAGACGTCTAAGGTCACCGCGTCTGGCCCGGTCGCCCATTCGAATGACTGGTCCAGCCGCCTCGGTGCCATCGGCCATCCAGGGGTGGACTGATGTTGCCGCGGTATTGGCAGGCGACTGCCAGATGGAACTGCCGGGTTTGTTCGTATTACTCTATAGTTGTCGCGACAGAGAATCGATGCTAACAGAGTCAGCAACCGATGCCCGGGAACGTACATGGATTGCATTAGGAAATTTTCGCTGAGCTTCATTTTTGGTCTCTGCATGTCCGTCGCGACTGCCGCCGAACGGCCCTCCGCTTCCGCCGATGTCGTCCTCGACGAGGATGACCACGCCCCCCAGCCGAGCAGCGCGCCAATCCAATTCAATTACAAGGGACGCGAACCACAGGCCCCCTGGCGCAAAGAGGCGGAGACGCGAATCGAAAAGCTTCGCAAAGCCGCTCTGGCCATCGTGGTGAACGACGCTTCTGGAAAGCCGGTGGCCGATGCCGAGGTTTCCGTAAAAATGAAACGCCACGCGTTTTCCTGGGGCGCCGCCACCCGTCTGCCGCTGCTGCTTGATAAGCCCGGCACGAACAATCTTGGCCCCGGTCTCCCGATGCCTGACAAAGCTGCGGTGGGCAAATACCAGGAGCTTCTCGTCTCGCTCTTCAATCGGTCCGGATTAATCACCGATCTGCGCGACGACTGGTCCGCGCTGAATCAACAGGATATCCTGCGCGCTGTCGATTGGCTGCGCAGCCACGACATGGGAGTTCGTGGCTATGCATTAGTTTGGCCAGATTGGGGCCACTCCAAATGGGCTGCTAAATTCAAAGATCGCGATTCGTTGAACAAAGAAATTGGGCGCCGCATTACCGCCAAGGTCGGCGCTCTCAAAGACAAAGTGGATGAATGGGATGTCGTCAACGAAGCGAAAAATAATGTCACCTCGCCCAACAGTCTCTTTCTCACTGCGGGTGGTGTCGATGCCATGGCCGAGTGGTGCAAGATCGCCAAACAAGCTGACCCGAAGGCGAAATTGTTCGTGACCGACGACGGCGTTCTCGACTCAAACACGACTCCTACCTGGCAAAATCGAACTGGCAAGCCCACCTATGTCTGGAACGCAGACGTCGTTTACGATTATCTCCAAAAGCTCGCGAGCAAGCAGGCGCCCTTCGACGGCATCGGCTTTGGCGGCCATTTCAAACAGGCGGCCTTTTTTTCGGGGCCCGAGCAGGTCTTCAGCCGGCTGGAGCGTTTCGCTGGCCTCGGCAAAGATCTGGCCATTACTGAGTTCGAGGTCGCCGTGCCTAATCCAGCGGATGAAAAGCAAGGGCAGCTCCAGGCTGATTACACCCGCGACCTGCTCATGATCTTTTTTAGCCACCCAAAAGTTGTCGAAGTTACCTTTGCGGCTGTTTGGGAGCCCGAAGCGCGCAAGAATACGGCCGCCTTGTTCCGCGCCGACGCCACCCCGAAAGCCAATGGCCAGGCAGTGATCGATTTATTGCGTAAACAGTGGTATACTGTGTTGACTGGCAAGACCGATGGCGAGGGTAAATTCGGTGGGCGCGGATTCCTCGGGAAGTATGAGGTCACTGTCAGTCATGGTGGAAAAACAAAGACTGTTTCGACCGAGCTTTCCTCTGAGGCCAAGCCAATGGTGGTTCGTCTGGATTAAATCGGAGCCACCGCGCGTCTTACCACAAAGTCTCATTCATTAATGCGATGGAAATTACCCCTGAAGTTGTCGGATCCTCGCCGCCTTCTTCTCGCCAGCCCCCCGCGCCTTTGGTCCGGAAGAAATTTCTTGCCACAGCGTTCTTTTTGGCCACGGTTTTTTTCGTTTTCTTTAAGTTCTGGTTTATGCCTGTGAAGATTCTCGGAGATAGCATGTATCCGAGCTATCTCGATGGAAGTCGGCATTTTCTCAATCGCATGGCCTATTGGTCCAAAGATCCGCAGCGTGGCGACGTGATCGGCCTGGCAGCGCCGGGCGGGGATATTTACATCAAGCGAATTATTGCCTTGCCCGGCGAGACCATCGAAAAGGACGAACATGGCAAGACGCTCATCGACGGAAAGCTTTACAGCGACCCCAAGATTCAAGGTCCCATTCCCTGGGAGGCTAAAAATTGGCAGCGCCTTGGCAAAGATGAATATTTCGTGATCGGCGACAACCGCCGTATCTCGATGTTTGGCCCCATCCCGCGAGATAGAATCCTCGGCAAAATCGTCTTTTAAACTCGCGGGGTTTGGAGTCTTATCCCTGTGCCATACAACCCTTTTCTGAATTTCCCGGCCTTGGAAACGTCAGTTTTTGCAGATGGCGGTGTGCAAATGGTTGTCGATTTGTTGTGCCTTGTTCAGCCGCCCGGCTGAAGCGTGGCGGCGCTTGCGATCATGCTCGTTGCTGGTGCTTCAGTTTATCGGAACATTCTTTCGGTTCGCGGCGTTGTTGTTGACCGGGATTCTCCTGAACACACGTTGCGGATCAGCCGCTGATTCGCCTGCCAACGCGGTTCCCCAAGCCATGGTCATTCTTAAAGGCAATTGTTTCGGCTGCCATAACGTAGAGAAGAAAAAGGGGGGACTTTTACTCACCTCCCGCTCTGATGTCTTGAAGGGGAGCAAAAACGGTCCCGTGCTGATTCCGGGCAAGGCCGATCAGAGCAAGATTCTGAAGGTGCTGGCGTCCGATTCCGATCCACACATGCCTCCGAAAAAGCAACTCAGCGACAAACAGATTGCCACCCTGCAAACATGGATTGAAAACGGCGCAGACTGGGACGAGAAGGCGTTGGCCTCGTTCGGAACCGAGACTCCGCTCGATAAGCTCGGTCCCCTGCCGCAATCCTACGGTCCAGTGCTGGCCTTGGCGCTGTCTCCCGACGGGAAACGCCTGGCGGTCGCACGAGGCGGCGAGATCGCGCTCTACGATACCGCGAACACCAATCGCGCTTCCATCGCGCAACTACGTGAACATCGGGACGCGGTGCAATCGGTTGCCTGGAACAGTGCCGAGAATTTACTGGCCTCCGGCAGTTACCGCGAGGTCGCGATTTGGAATACGGAGTCGTGGAAACTGGAGCAGCGGCTGACAAATGAATTGACGGGTCGCATTACGAGCCTGGCGTTTTCTCCGGATGGCGCTTCCCTTTTCGGCGCTGACGCAATGGTTACTAAAAGCGGAGTTGTTCGAGTTTGGCAAACGAAGGATTGGAAATTGAAGTCAAGCTGGGAGGCGCATCGCGACGCCATCATGTCCCTGGACGTTAGTCACGACGGCAAATTGCTGGCCACCGCGAGTACGGATAAACAGGTGAAAATTTGGAGCCTCTCCAGCCTGTCCAACCAGGTAGAAGTTGCGAAGTTCGAAGGACACATGGGACATGTTCTAGGCGCCGGATTCAGTCCGGATGATTCCATGCTGGCGACTGTCGGCGCCGACAAGGTGCTGAATCTGTGGGATACGAAAACGAAGGAACAAAAAATCACGCTGCCCAAGCATCCGGCCCCGCTCACAGCCGTGGCGTGGGCTGCGAATGGAAAAAGCCTTGTATCGGCGTGTGAAGATGGCGCGGTAAGAGTCTATACCGATTTTAAGGCGCATAGCGGGAAGGAACAATCCGAAGGTGCGCAAATGCGGGCGTTGCCAGCGACAGACGATCTTCTTTACTCCGTAGCGATCTCGTCTGACGGGAAGACAATTTACGCTGGAACGCACGATGGCGCGGTCTATGTTTGGAATTCCGATGGCAAGCTGAAATGGAAGTTGCCCCCACAGACTCCGCGGTTTGCCACGCTGGAGGCAGCCGAATGAGAATCCGTCTCGTTCCCGTTGTGACCGCGATTGTTGTGCTGGCCAGCATCACGGCTGTTGTCAAAGCCGCGCGCCAATCACCGGGCTCCAAAGCGCCACTTGGTCCTGCCACTCAGGCGATTAAATCCATTTCTGTCTTCCCACCAGAATTAAAGCTGCGCGTGAACGAGACACATCGTGTCTTGGTCGCCGGCCTCATGGAAGGCGGCTTGGAGGACGATTTGACGGCCAAAACAGAATTTAAATCGAATCAGTCGAAAGTTGCCGGCGTCACAGGCGCAGGATTTGTCCGTGGTCTCAAGCCGGGCCTGGCCACTCTACGTGTCCGGGCTGGCGGCCGCAGTTCCGTGCTCAAAGTGCAGGTTGAACCGGGCGCGAGCAGCGCTCGCCTAAGTTTTCTTAACGACGTCTTGCCTGTGTTGAGCAAAGCAGGGTGCAACGCAGGGAGTTGCCATGCCAAAGCCGAGGGCCAGAACGGCTTCAAGCTTTCGGTTTTCGCTTACGACCCGAAATCCGATTACCGCCAGATTGTAAAGGCTGACCGGGGCCGTCGCGTATTTCCGTCCTCTCCCGAAGAGAGCTTGATCGTCAAAAAACCCTCCCTTGGAATTGAGCACGAGGGCGGCCAACGTTTCGAAGTTGGTTCCCCACCGTACCAAACGCTTGTCCACTGGATTGCGCAGGGAATGCCGTACAGCCAGAGTAATGAACCGGCTCTCGTGGAGATAAAGGTTTTCCCGCCGGAGCGGCGTTACCAAAAAAGCGCCAAACAACCCCTGCTGGTCCAAGCCAGGTATTCAGATGGCGCCCTGCGTGATGTCACCGATCTCGCGGATTTTTCATCGACGGAAAAAGAGATGGCCAGGGTGGATGAGCGCGGTTTCGTCAGTGTCGGCCCGGTGAGCGGTGAAGGGGTAATCATTGCGCGTTTTATGGGACTGGTCGCCATCTCGCGAATCACCGTGCCCTCGGACAAAATATTGCCCGATTCTCTTTATGCATCCCTGACGGTGAATAATGAAATCGACCGGCTGGTTTATCAGCGATTGAAAAAGCTCGGGTTTGCCCCGTCTGAGGCCTGCAGCGACACCGAATTTCTGCGGCGTGCTTCGCTGGACGCGATCGGCCGCTTGCCGAGCCCCGAGCAAGTGCGCGAGTTCATGGCCGATAGCGCCTCCCAAAAGCGTAACAAGGCCATCGATCGTCTCCTCGCTGACGACTCTTACGGCAATCATTGGGCGGTGAAGTGGGGGGACCTGGTCCGGCCCAATCCGTTGCGGGTCGGTGTGAAGCCCGTCTATATTCTGGACCTCTGGTTGCGCGACAGCTTCCGCCAGAACAAGCCATACGATCAGTTCGTGCGCGAGTTGCTCACGGCGGAGGGAAACACGCACAAGTACGGACCCGCGGTGATTTTTCGCGATAAACGTGAGCCGTCAGATGCGGGATCATTCGTAAGCCAGATTTTTTTGGGAGTGCGAATGGAATGCGCCAAATGTCATCACCACCCGAACGAAAAATGGAGCCAGGCCGATTACTACCAACTCGCCGCTTATTTCGGCCAGACGAAACATAAAGGGCAGGGGATCTCACCGCCAATTTCAGGTGAGCCGGAGTTTATCTGGCATGCGCCTGGCGGGGAGGTAAAGCATCCAGTCACGGCCGAGGTGATGAAACCTAAACCGCCCGATGGCCCCACTGCGGACCTGGCGCCGGAGATCGATCCCAGAGTTGCTTTGGTCGATTGGATGTGCCGCCCGGAGAATCCGTTCTTCGCCCGGGCGGTTGTGAACCGCATCTGGGCGCAGTTCATGGGCCGCGGCATCGTCGATCCGGTCGATGATTTTCGGGCTTCCAACCCTCCCTCCAACGAGCCTTTGCTTGACTGGCTGGCGCGCGATTTCGTGTCCCATCATTACGATTTGAAGCAGTTGATGCGAACGATTATGCAATCGCGCGCCTATCAACTGAGCTCGATACCCAACGAACACAACCTCGCAGATACAAAGAACTTTTCTCGCGCATATCGGCGGCGTCTGTCCGCCGAGGTCTTGCTGGACGCAGTGTGCGACTTCACGGGCGTCACCGAGAAATTTGATGGGCTGCCCGCAGGCTCGCGAGCGGTTGAAACCTGGAACCACAAGCTGGAATCCGAATTCATGGATGCATTTGGCCGCCCGAATTCCAGCGCCGAATGCCCCTGCGAGCGCGATGCCAAAGCCAGCGTCGTCCAGGTGTTGCATTTGATGAACTCGAATAAAGTGCAGTCGCGCATTGCGAACGCCGAGGGCCGCGCGAAAAAACTGGCTGAGAGCAAAATGTCTGAGCGAGAAATTGTCGAAGACCTTTATTTAAGCGCCTACAGCCGGACGCCCACCGAGGAAGAGCTTCGCATTGCTTCAAAGGCCTTTACTTCCGACAGTGCTACACGCAAGACAGCCATTGAAGACCTGATGTGGGCCATGATCAATTCCGCCGAATTCGTTTTCAATCACTGAACTACTGGACCTTCTGTGTGCCGAGCCTGTAAACCTGCTGGTTTGTTCCAGGCGGTGCGTTGGTGATGGCAATCAGGCGGTTGGTCGCGAACGCCGCAGGCACTGTTGCTATCGGCGTCCATGTCCCCGCATCGGCCTTGAGGCGTGATTCGACCGTGTAGGCCCGGTTCGAAACGGCCAGGAAACGAAGCACGACTCCATTCGGAACCGCGCTGTAAGCGTCGATGCGCAAGTAGCTGTTCGGGTCTTCCGGATCGGTCCCGGCGATGAATTCGTCGCGATTACTCATGGTGTCACCATCCAAATCGCCGGTCGCGTCATTTGCGTCGTTGGGGTTCATATGATGAGCCAGTTCGTACGAATCAGGAATGCCATCGCGATCCGAGTCGATGATGAGGAAGACGTTGGAGCTGGTGGCAGTGCCATCCAGGTTGGTGATGATCACCGAGTAAGTCCCTTCGCTGGCGATTTGCACGTTGGCCAGATTGAGCGAGGCATTGGTCTGGTTCAAAAGGCTCGCGCCGTTTTTGTACCATTGATTTCGTTGCGGAGTGCCGCCGCGCGCCCCGACAGTGAAGGTAACATTTGACCCGACCCCGGTGGTTTGGCTCACGGGCTGGTTGGTAATCACAGGCGGATTAAGCACCCTGATGATCGCGTTGGTATGCAGGAATAGAGGCTCACCCGCGATGTTTGTCAGGCGGATCGTGTAGGAATTCGTCGCCGCAACCGCCGAAAGATTCACGGGCTGCACATTCGTCAGGACAATCGTGCAGGTGTTCGAAAACAAAGGCATGTTCGTAAAGGTCGTGAAGTTGCGCCGCCAGTTATATGTAATCGGCAACGTGCCGGTGGCCGTGACCGATAGCGTCAGGCTGTCACCGGCGGTTATAGTTCCACGCACAGGAATGGCTGGCGAGATGACAGCAGGTGCTTCGATCACATTGACGACAGCCGAGGCGCTCACCAAATTCGTGTTCAAGTCGGTTATCAGCACTCGGTAGGAACCCGAATTGGTAGGCTGAATATTCGTAATGGTCAGACTGGTGTTCGTCGCGCCAACAAGCAGGTTCGTTTGGTTGAAAAACCATTGGTAGGATTTGTCAGTGAATCCGGTTACCAGCACGCTCAGTGTTAGATTCCGTCCTTTCAAGATATTGGTCCCCTGCGGCTGCCGCGCAATCGTCAGATCCGTATTGGTGAACGGATAGAGCTGCGTTTGAGGAATAACCTCCTTGGTCAAACCGGTGGCTGACCAGCGCAACTGGGCCGTGGCCCCGCCCGCATTTTCATAAAATTCCATTTTAATCTGGTACGGCTGTCCCGCCGTGAGCGGAATGCTGCCGATGTTTTCGGTCGGACCATGGTCGGTCCAGTTATCAATGATCAATTGGTTATTGACCCAGAGGCGCACTCCGTCGTCCGAATAAGTGTAGAAAGAGAAGTTGTCAGTGAATCGAGGTTGAACAATGCCGGTCCATCGAACGGTGAAGGAGTCCGCGCTGACGGTTGGATCAGGAGCGCCGGTGCCCCAATCGAAGTTCACTGTCGCATCAGTTCGTGTGAGCTTAGGCGGATCGATGAAAGTCCTCAACTGGTTCGAGTAATAATCTCCTTTCAGCCCCGTCCCCGTTCCCGGTCCGAGCGGATTGACGGTCACAGAGATGGGCGCGGAGACCGCCGTGGCAAAGTTGTTGTCGATGGCGCGGGCGGTAATCGAGTGGGTGCCGGTTTGCGCGTTCGTCCAGGTAATAGTGACGGAACCACCCGCGGCCTCCCCAATCTTCACGCCATCGGAGTAAAGTTCGACCTTGAGCACCGAACCGTCTGAATCGGATGCCACAGCCGTGAAGGTGACGTTGGCGGGCGCAGTGTAGGTGCTCCCATCCGGCGGAGAGGTGATGCTGACTGTCGGTGCGACATTGATCCGGTTCGTAGCGCCCGGCGAGGATCCGATGGCGAACCAATTGGTCGGATCATTGCCATAGGCCTCCGAAACCCATCGCTGCAAGGAGGGACCGCTGCCATCAGCACCGACCGGCCATGGGAACTTATCGTTATAGCGAACCTCGTCGACGGTGATGTATGGGATCACCGGCTGCCCGGCCGAATTGGTCGTCGGACTGCCGGGATATCGAAGTTCAAGGCGTTCACCACTGTTCTGCAGCACCCCGCTGTAGGGTCCAACGATGGGTACCTCCGCCGCGACGGCGTATTTGGTGCGGAACGCAGCCGGATCGATGGGTACCACCAGCAGGAACGAGTACGGGGCCATGGCGACATTCGTCGGAAAATTGAACGTTATTCCTGAAACGTTCCACGTATTGGCGGGGAAGTTCGGATCGTAGAGCGGCACCGTGTTGCTCGTGATGTTGCGCAGCTCGAGAAATTCATCAAACCCGGTATCCGGATGGTACATGATTTCGTTGATTACAACCGGCCCAACCTTCGGTCCGGAATTGGCGGCACCGAGGGTTAAAGCCGATTGTGGCGGAAACTGTTCTTCGCCGGTGCTGATCACGTAGCGACCAAAGGAAACGTTCGTCGCGGCCGCACCGAAGGAAAAGCCGTGACTGTAGCCGGTGATATTCGTATTGGCATCGCCCGAAAGCAAATAGACCTGATCGCCAAGGGAGCTCAGGCCGAAACTATTATTGGTGCCAGGGGTAGGATCGAAGTCCGCGGAACGAAAGACCCTAAAGCCATTCGCAGGAATTGTGACGCCGTCCGGAATCCGGAATTTCAGCGGCAAATTGTGGTCATCGGAAAGGAACCACCCGCCAATATTGGCGTCACTCGCGGTCGGATTAAATAACTCGATGGCGTCACCCAGCGGAGAGTCCGTGGCCGAAAGTATCTCGTTGATGAGAATGCGAGGGATGGTGGAAGCCGGATCGTCCGCCCCTGGAGATCCGCCCGATGCAGAACTGGCCCGCCAATTAGCGCCATCATTTATATCCGGGTTAGCGTTTGGATCGATGGGAACGATCGAAAAGCCGTGTCCATCGGCTGCGATCGGCCAGGGCGCAGTGTTATTGTAAGAGACCGAAAAGAGCGATGTTCCAAGAGGATGAAGCAGCGTGACCGTATCCCCGCCATTACCCAATTTCTTCGTATAAATTCCACTCACGGCTAGTCCCGGATAGCGGCTCGCCAAGGCCGAAGCATTGCGACCGAGGACAAAGAACTGGCCGGGGCCGAGAAGGGTTCCGTTAGTGAAGGTGAAACTAATGGCATTAGTAAATCGCAGTTGGCTCAGGTCTAAAGTGCTGGTTCCGGTGTTCTTGAGTTCAAGAAACTCCATGGCATCTCCGGCATTCGTCCCAAAGGCGGGCGGATTGTACATGATTTCGGTGAGGAGCAGGCGAGTGAAGTCCTGCTGCGGAAAGAACTCGGCTTCGACCAGCGCACTCCAGTTAGCACCGTCTTTGCAGCGAGCGCGGACGACGGTATGGACATTGATCGTAACTGGGCCGGTGTAAGAGATTGCTTTGGTGGAAATTGCGCCTCCGATGAGCCTGGGATCAGAACCGTCCAGTGTGAAGTAGATCGTGCCAGTGGTGTTGGTATTGGTCATGTAGAGGCTGTAACCAGCGGGAATCGAACCGCCGAATTGAGAGAAAAACGGTGCGCCCAGCGACGGAAAGAGTCCGCGCGCGCGCAATTGATTGAGAACAACCCCGGTGCGCTGCGGTATAAAAGTGCCGGCGACAAAACTCATGGTGCCAAGCCAGTCAGGATTTCGAAGGAATGACGGAGAATGATTGGCATTGCCCCAGCGAGCGGCTTCCGCATTGACGGCCTGGTAAATCTCATTGCTGCGGCTCATGAAGCGGGCCATCGCAGGGCCGGGAGTCAAAGCACCGTTATTGAAGAGATGCTTCTGAAGGTGATCGGCCAGCTTGATTTTGAATTCTGTGTTGCCCCACATTTGTTGCATGAAGTACTGAGGATTGCTCTTTGGCAATCCACCGCCCGTGACAGGGTCGCCGGATGGATACGGGCCGACCCGATCAGAATTAATGTCGAGCAGGGTGTGTTCGGAATCATGCGCCACGAACCGAAAGCCACCGTTGGTTCCCGTGCGGTCGCGAAAGCCGAAGATATTATTTGGAGAGGTGTTTCCAAGAAAGTTCGAGATAGGCGCATCGAGGTTGCCGCCCCAAAAGATCACCAGCATGTAATCGATCATGTTGTCGACATCGAGCAAATTCTCGAAAGCTGGGTTGGGCGTGCCATCGGCATTGAGGCCCTGGACTTTGAAGTAGTTCGAGTTCGCCGTGAAACCGTTGGTCGCCTGCCGCCAGAGGCGTGTCCAGGCGTCCAGCGTGCCGTCAGTCGCATAAATAATGTATCCATCGTCCGGAGAAACCTTGATCGTGTCGTAATTGTTGGGATCACCTCCGATGTAGTCAGCGCCGAAATTTGCCTCGGGCCGCTCATCGGTTTCGTAAATGCCCCAATATTGTCCGTTCAGGTAAAGATGGTAGCGGGCGCCATGGCTGCTCGGTTGGCTCATGGCCAGTTGCGCATCCCGGCTAAAGATGTCTCGCTGGCCGATGAACAAGCCGCTGCCGTCAAAACTCCAGGAATAATTCTGGAAAGTGCGAAGATCGTACTTTTGAAACTGCGACGGGCCGTCCGGGCCAAAAGCCGGAAAGTTCAAAACGGAGGGGCCGTATTCGCTCCGGAAGAAGAACCGGAAACCATGCTTGGGATTGTCGGGACTGCGGCTATAGCCTCCCCGCACGCGAATGCCAGCGTTGATTTGGAATCCCTTGCTTCCATCAGGATAGATCAATTCGATCGAGCAAGGCCGCTCCCAGGCGATGGTGTCCCCGTAGGCATTGGCATAGAACCCGGAAACCGGGTCGAAAATATCGTTCAGGTCCATGACTATCGAATAGCTTGGGAGCGAGGCGAGATCGCTGAGAATGGTGCCACTGACATCCGGCCTGTTGACCACCGTTTGATCCATGCCGTAGTCGTAGGATTGGACGCCCTGTCCTCGTGGGCGAGGATTGGGCCAGCCGGGACCGGGTTTCACCCCTTCGGGCTGGCGAATCACGTCATTCAGGAAAACGTACGTTTGGGTGTCCGGCGTGGAGGGCGCATAACCGTCCTTGAAGGCGACCGCACGCAGAGTTGTGGTGCCATTGATGAGAATAGGACCGGTGTAGTCGAGGCCGTTTGATAAGGTGGGAACGCTACCGTTGGTGGTGTAGCGGATCGTCGCCCCGGCGGTCGCAGTGGCGATAACCAGGGGAAAGTTCGTGGTATAGAAGCCCCGGTCGTGATCGAACTTGGTATCCGCGACATAGCCGATAAAGCCTTGACCATTCGGCGCGCCAGGAGATGGCGTCGCAAAGTACTGATTGGTTGTAACCGTCACCGCATACTGGGCCAACTGCGCCGCGATCAGAAAATCGACCCCCGTGGCAGTATCGTTTAGACCCTGGATCGCGAGGAGGTTTGTCCCATTGCGAAGCACTCCAAGCTGCGTCGAGAGGTTGATGTCTTCGAATACCAGCGCGAGATTGTTCGGATGAGAGGCGGTGGCCGCTGAATTCCAGAGGAGAACCGCTGGCGCATTGCGACGGGCAACCTCCTGCCCGTTAATATAGGCAACGAACCCGTCGTCGTACTTCATTTGCAACGTGAGCTGGGTCAGGGCCGCCGCGTTGGGGACGACAAAGGGAATGCGAATGAATGCTGAAGCATTATTGCTTAACATGAGCGACTGCACATCGGTATTGAAGATGGAGCGGTAGCTCTGGTTATACCCCGACGCCACAGGAATTGAACGCACGGCCAAGCCGCCGCTGGCGGTATCCCCGACCAAATGGAAGGCAGTTGAATTCCAGGTAGTAAATGTCCCGGCCGCGGCATAGAGTTCCACTTCGGACCCACCGCCCCGCTCGAAGAAGACCAGGCGCAAAGGATAATCGCCCGCCGCGGCAAAGTTCAATGTTCCCAGCGTGTCGCTGGGGCCGCGCAAGCAATCACACACCACTACCTGATTGCCAATCGTGACCCGAAAACCATCATCGCTATTCACGCCGAAGGTATAGTTTCCAGCAGCGGGAATAGTAATGGTGGCGGTGGCCTCGATCACGTAATCATCCTGATCGCCGCCAATTACAAAACCAGGAACAGTTCGATCATTGGGGTAGTTGCCAGAACTGCCCGTGTTCACGTAGTTGACCACAGGGGTATTCTCGGCATAGTTCGTGGCTTGCTGCGAGGGCGTAACGATAAGCGCTTCAGCCTTGGCCAGGGTGTCGATTAAGACGTTCGCCTTGTAATTGCGCACTGCAAACCCCGAAACGCTCGTTTCGTAGCCCACGCCGTTCGTGGCGCGAAGCCAGGAGTTATCGTTGAAATCATTGGTAGTCCAATTGCCGATGATCGGCCCTCCCGGAACGAAGACCCTTGCCGGGCTGACGCTGGTGACAAAGGACGTCACGGAAACATTTTGGCCGAGACCGTAAGAAACATTCGCAAATTGGGGAGGGTACTGAGGTGAAAAGGCCGTTGCGATGGTTACTCCGTCTGGCATCACCAGCGCGAGGTAGTCGCCAGAGCTGTTCAAGCCAAAGCTTGTATGGAGCGGCAAACCCGGAACGCGCCGGTCCTTTGACGACGCAAATACGACCATGAACCCCTTGGCGGCCAGGTTAGTGCTGGGAAAGGTCCATTGCCGCAAGTTCGCCGGATCGTTCGATAGATACCATCCACCGAGGTCTACGGTTGTGGAACCCCCGTTATAAATCTCGATCCAGTCCGAGGTCGCGCCGTCCTCATCGACCAGACCAGTCGTGTTATGCGCCAGAAATTCCGAAATCACGACGGAGTTCTGCGCGTTGGATAGAATAGGCGCGACAAAGGTGAGCAACGCAATCCAGAGAAAGGGCGAGCCACAGCGAAGGGTCGAGCGACAGACGATTGTTGGTTTCGATAAACAAGCGAGCATACAAATCCGGTAGTTACCTTTGGCAGCTAAGGGCAATTGAATGACAAACGACGAAAGAGGGGGTCACAAAGTACATCTCTGGCCCAGGTGGAAGCAAAATACGTCATGCCACGAATGATTGGTTCGCGCTAAAATACACCAGCTCCGCCAAAAGCAAAATGCTTATTTGACTCAGGTGCAGGCAATTATGACAACTTCATGACACTGGCTCCGAGCGCGGCGCTCGCGCCGCCTCAGGCAGGGGCTGGGTTGGCGCGCCTCGCAATGAGTTTCGATGGCCGTACTTCATTGAGCGTTCAAGCAACGCGAACGCAGACTTCGGGCGGCTGCCTCCGTCCACGCGGCCCACCCAAGCCTTTGATCAGGCACGCCATTATGGTATCTCAATAAACGATGTCGCATCGCATCCGCAGAACCTGGAAGCAAAAGCTCAAATCGGTCGTGCCGTTTGGCCTGGGCCAGACCAAGCCGCAGCACTTTCGCGACATGGCCAA
>Ga0137394_10001618_pt1 | contig 16486 bp, 22 predicted proteins | sample czobulk116metaG_FD_108278 | JGI IMG/M metagenome (GOLD analysis project Ga0137394, IMG submission 108278) | Vadose zone soil microbial communities from Angelo Coast Range Reserve, California, USA - czobulk1.16 metaG | ecosystem: Environmental > Terrestrial > Soil > Vadose zone | place: USA...
AAGGAATCTATAATGCGTAGCTATGATAGGACAAGGCGAGCCAAGTGGGGATATGGTGGAGATGCCGGCTCTGCACGCACTTTGTTATGCAGGAAGCATTCAATTCAAAGTTCAAGGATGCGAAGGAGCCCCTCAGCCTGAGCGGCCTGAGCGCTTAGCCGCTGACTCGAAACTCCGAGTTTTTTCCACGATCACTACGACTTTGACTCCAGCTCAGGCTGCAGGAACACCTATCCCTCATACAAGCTATCTGCCAATCACGGTCAGATTTGGAACCTACTGCAATTGGCGCATGTGTGGGGAGGCTACCGTAGCCGACAGGGACAAACGAAGCGAGTACAGCCTGACCAAAGTGCGTTCCCGGTTCCTCTCCCTCGATGAAGCTTGCACACTTTGGCGTTGGTCGGAGGTTTATCGGACAACTGATTTGAAAAGTCTCCACCATGTCGATCTATCGGCGACTACCGCTAATCTGCCATGCCGTGGGATAGCCCGATAGCCGGCTACGAAACGGAAAATCATTGAGCCTGATCAACAGCGTCGGAAACATCGACCTAGTTATGTCATTCATGACAAGAAAAGTATGAACGAACCCGGAATGCTGTGCTACCGTCGGGTTCCTGCCTCCGCTCGATAGCACGAACACTCGTCGGTATCCACTCGCTGGCGGCGGAACCTAGGAAGAAATCAACTTTTTTGGGGCCTCCCGAGGCACCTCACAGGTCAACCAGAAGCTAAAATATCGCTTCTTCCAATGGACATAGCACAAATCGGACCATATTCTGTATGGGATTCAGGGTTATGCGCGCCGGTCACGGAAGCATCCGCCATGATAAGGTTCCTGAGTGCTGACACGAGAGACTCGGACTACACGCCACGGCCGGCCGCCCACATTGTCACTGTAGCACGGTAAGATACTACACCCTCTACCGGTCCTTTCTTCTAGAGCTGTGTTTCTGTCTCACTGGTGCCACTCCGCACGTCAAGGAGTGTTTTTCCGACTGCCCAGCTTCCCGTCCAGCTGTCGTGAAATGCACCGGATCTTCAAGGACGAGACTGTCATTAACTCTGTCGAGGAATGAGATATAAAGGCGTCCGCTCGTCTATTTGGGACCATAGTTCTGCTCCCAGCTACCTCATATCATCTCCCTCGTGTCATGCCAGCTTTAACTCAGTTTCGCCTCCCAGATCCTCTGGCTCAGTGGCCTTGGGCGCGGAAGCTGAATCCGCACTACGCTGAAATAAGGCCCGAGTCTGAAGCTTGGCTACGCAGCTTCGAAACCCTCGACGACAAATCACAGCGGTCATTCGACCGGTGTAATTTTGGCAAGTATTTATTTCTTATACGCCTTTTCGATCGTTGATAACCTCGAACACCTATCAGCGCTTCTCGGTGGCCTCGCATATCCACATATTGACTCAGGTTAGTGTTTCTGCAGCCAACAAACGTCGATTATCTGAACAGGGTTCTAGATCGTCTTCGAGTCGCTTGCGACCTCATGGTGCTTTTCTACATACTCGACGAGTTCACGGACAAAGTCGACGGCGACGGTGCACGCGCATACGCAGAGTTGGTCGTTGACGCAATGCGCAATCCCTATTTAGAACGCCCTGATGGCGAGTCAAAGCTCGGCGAGATTTCTCGGCAGTAAGTCCTAAGTTCAAATCCACACATCTCATATGCAACAGCTTACGTTGCAAATAGATTTTGGCTGCGCGCGATGAAGACGTCTTGTGCCTCTTCCCAAGAACGATTCATCAAATCGTTCGCAGAGTATGCGTATGCGATCTCAGATGAAGCTTCCGATCGCGCGAACGGAAGTGTCCGCAGAATCACAGACTATCTTCGGCTTACACGCCTCACCGCTGGGCCGTACCCGTGTTTCTTCCCATTAGAGATGGACCTGGACATCCCAGACGATGTCATGACACACCCTTCGCTAGAAATGATACGCAGCATGGCTGCAGAGTCCTTGGTCCTCGGAAATGTGAGCCACCGTCTGCAGTCGTTCGACGAGGGATGGATCCAATGTCTGACTTTGTGTCTTCACTAGGATTTGTACTCATATAACATCGAGCAAGCTGCCGGACATGGCGGTCATAACATCATTACCGTGGTCATGAACGAGAAGGGTGTTGATCTGGACGGCGCGCTCGACTGGGTCTCAGAATATCACGGGCAAGTTCTGTCCGAGTTCCAGGCCCAGTACCGTACTATGCCCTCTTGGGGTCCAACGATTGATTCGAAGGTCAAGACGTATGTGGAGAGGGTGGCGTGTTTCATCCGTGGGATCGATTGTTGGGCGTTTGAGTCAGAGAGATATTTTGGGACTAAAGGTCTGGAGGTCCGGAGGAAGAGAGTAGTCAATCTCCTGTCGAAAGCAAAGGTAGTCACGGTGACACCCATGATGGCTCCCTGTAGAGAGTTCGATATTTGAACTTTCCCAGGTAGCATGCAGAACACTACCCTATCTTTGGCGCACTTTACTATCAGAGTACTACACCATGTGGCGATAGCTAGTGGTCATTGTCATACACCCTTAATGACTATGGTAGATGTTGGAAGTACGCTGACCGCACGGTCATGAGGCCAACGGTCCGGATAATTGAAGCACCGTACATAGACACTCGCAAACGCGCATACATTTGGGGGAAACCCCACGGAATTCATACCTACGATAGATAAATACAAGTCCTGTCGTACAGTAGTTTAGCTAGTCCTTCATTCCCAATAACAACGCTGTGTTCCCGCGTTCGCGGCCCAGCTCCCTTTCTTCCCGGACTCACTCTCGCGCTGGCGCGCTCCCGCTCCTCTCATCGCGCTCCCACAATCTCTAACAGTAGAGATCAGAACGATTTCGCTCGGTGGCAACATAATTCCGAGAAGCACGGCGGTCATGCGGTTGCGTATTGCTTCGCAGCCTTTATGATGTGTCAGTCATCGCGGATTCTGCGGGACTCCGAATACTCGATACATATCCGGCGACAACTAGGAATAGGTGCACGTGGTTCGTGTGAAAGTGATTTATCGACATGAGTTTCCTTTTCTGGCAATTGGAAAGTTTGTTGATAAGACGTCGACATTCCGCCTGATGGCCGAAGCAATTCAATCATCTTTGGGCGCAACTTGAACATTCGTTCTCGGCACTCCAATAGTTGCACTTTCTTCGGAAAATCGGGTAGTCGGCCCTCTGGGTACCCGGGGCCGAAGAATTGATGGGAATGATCCCGGATTTGCCCAAAGCGTTTCGGCGCTACGGCGGTCGGAAACTTGAAGGTGGAGGTGAGAAAGCGTGTCATAGTACGTGTAACTCAACCTGACTTGAGCAACAAGCGCCATCAATGTAGGGGTCCTTGTTCATTTACAGCTTGACAGGGGGCATGTATTCCATTTCCGTTACCTCAGGGTGTATTCAATTTTCATCTATGTTCATCTGTCAGGGACTTTCAGTCGACAAACACGCTAACTTTGAGGTGCTCAAAGTCCGCGATCCACGTTGGAGACGTGATGAGTGATATCTAACCAGGTAGTACCGGCGCCTAGAATCTCTGACAGAAGGAAAAATATCTGAGACACACTCCGCGTCAACTATTGAAGCCAGGCTGTATGAATCCGCGAAGACCTTGGCCAGTGTTTCCATCTTTTTTATCAGTGCGTCGCTGCGTCGTCGCATCCAGAGAACTTACTCTCTACGCCCGTCCTATCCGCAGAACACGGGACGTTTGTTTCCCGATCCCGTATGGCGATGCAACTTCATACGCGACTGTGGTGAGAGAACACCCGAAAACATACGACCACGGTCCGACGAATTCCGAGTCCGGTATCGCGAGTTAGCGCCCCAGCTAGAAACCTACTACAGTAGTATGTTGATCCTGGACGGCGATATAAAAAGTCTTACAATGACACCGTCAAAATCAACATCCCCAAGTCCCTTCAACACCTCGTTCCATCTAAACCAGAATGTCGAGCCTTCCCCAGTTTTGCCTCCCTGACACACTCGCTCTGTGGCCCTGGCAAAGACAACTGAGCGAGCACTATGCGGAGGTCAAGCCAGAATCTGACGCCTGGTTGAGGAGCTTCGAGGCCCTCGATGCAAAATCACAGAGATCCTTTGATCTATGCAATTTCTGTGGGTTTCTCGCTTTCGTGTCTTAGTTTCTGCAAAATTGAGGAGATATATCAATGTAGCGCTCCTTGGCTCTCTGGTATATCCGTTACTCGACAAAGGTCTGCTCGTCTACCGCATCGTTTGGGACAGAGCTTTACCGATCAATCTCTAGATGGTGTTCGAGTGGCCTGCGATCTCATGGTCCTTTTCTTCATATACGACGAGTTCACCGACAAGGTCGACGGTGATGGCGCACGCCTTTATGCTGAGATGGTCATGGATGCAATCCGAAACCCTCAGAGGGCGCGCCCGCAAGGGGAGCCAAAGCTCGGTGAGATCACCCGACAGTACGTGTTCTGTGTTCCGATAATGGCTATATCCCTCGCTAATGAAGGGGCTTGGCCAGATTTTGGCTGCGTGCGATCAAGGTTTCAAGTCCTGCGGCCCAGGAACGCTTCATCGCGTCGTTCTCAGAATATGTGTATGCGGTGATCGATGAGGCTTCTGACCGCGCAAAGGGGCACATCCGAAGCGTCGAGGATTATCTAGAGCTCACCCGCCTCACAGCCGGCGGGTACCCATCGTTCGTGGCCGCAGAGGCTGGTTTGGACATTCCCAGCGAGGTCATGGCGCACCCCGCCCTCGAAACGCTCAGCGCTTTGGCCGCAGAGTCTCTTGTCCTCACAAATGTTCGTATTTCTCTACGTGGGTTGCTTTACGCATAGTTCTGACTCCCGATGGGCAGGACATGTACTCGTACAATATCGAACAAGCTGCGGGCCACGGTGGTCATAACGTCATTACTGTCATCATGAACGAGAAAGAAGTGGACCTAGACGGCGCATTCAAATGGCTCGGGGAATATCACGGAGAAGTCTTGTCCAAGTTCCTGGCGCAGCGCAGTACGCTACCTTCGTGGGGTCCTACGGTCGACGCTGACGTCGGGGCATTCGTGGAGAGACTGGGTTACTGGATCCGAGGGATAGATTCTTGGTCGCTTGAGACGGAGAGATACTTTGGGACCAAGGGACAGGAAGTCCAGAAGCACAGGCTTGTGACCTTGCTTCCAAAGGTGAAGAAACCGGATGTAACGCCGATGATGGCTCAGCAGCCCGGCGCTTAGATATCATAATGCACTACCATAGGATAGATCGATTCGCCAAGCGCCCTCATTGTAGGTATCTCTATACTGTAGTAACTCTATATGTTTTAGTCCATGGTTGATAATCAGGGCGGGGGGCCTAGGCTTTTCATGGGGAATTCTCTTTCCGTTGGAATCCATGTGTCGTGATGCCTGATGCCTCCTTTTGTGATACACGCGAGATAATCGATAAGCCTTCATATCACCTTCCCAACATGATGCGCCGTAAACACTACAGCAGGGAGTATGCGCACCAGGAATATCGTAATTCCCTGACTCCAGGAAAGTTCAGGGCGATGGCACTGCCGTTCCCCTTTGCGTAACTCAGTCGTCGAGCGGTGGACTCAGCCTCGTACCCTACCCCTACACGATCCCCACCCTCCACGTGGCTCCGGCATGGATGATTGGCATCGGGCAGTGCGCCTGATATCGCTGCATCTAACTAAGAGTACGGACACATTGCCAGACCGGGGTACTTGTAGAGCCTCGTCCACGGGCGTATTCATCGATTTCCGATTGGGGTGTAAGTGAATTAACGCGCAACCAACTAGGTAATGCGACGAGGGACATCGGCGACACTTGAAGTATACCCTGCCTTGATTAACGGAAGCAACGCGGAAACGTTTACACCGTGCCATAGATCACATATCCACGGTTAATTTTGCAACCCTGACCGGTGAATTCTTTCATTTGGCAATCGACACTTGACGTAAAAAACAAGCAGCCTGTTAGGCCGCCGGGTTCCGTGCAGGTCAATCACTGACCCCAGGAGGAGAATAGGCGCGAGGAGACAAGGACGTCCGAGTCAATGGCACATTCCACGTATTTCCACACCACAAACGGTGGCAGAATTCTATCTTAGAATGCTCCTGCTACATGACGGAGATACGGTGGTGAGGACTCACACCAGAAAAGCGATCCCCCGGTTGGAGCCAATGGATGCTGATCAAGTTTCTGTCATATCCGAGTCCGGCGCCTCCAACGGCCTGTAATTCAAGTTGACGTTAGTAAGAAAACTTCACTGTTACACAAATTGTTTCAGCCCTCATACATACTATGATACAGGGACTCCAACGACTCTGTGGCTTGTAGCGACTACAGCATGGTCGTCCGAGCCCGGGAAATGTCGGAATCCTTTGCTGGCCAAATTACGGTTTTCAATCTCAGCTCCCGGAGTCACCCGGTCATCCCAGGAACAGTTAGCGCCCGGTTTTCCCTTACTATACGTGATGTGATCCCACGAATAACTGGGCGATGCTCTCTGCTCTCGATGTAACATCTCGGGGGATCGATGGTGGACATACATAGGTTACGAATCTGGGAAAATGAGGGAAAAACTCCCATTTTGTCCTTCATAACTTTCCAGTATTCAAGTTCTACGGCTTGGGCGACTCTTCCTGACCTTGACGAACCCTCGCTCCATATCCGACGACTTTGGGACGCCCATTCGAATTGGACTCAATGTGAGCAAACACGTACGCAGATCACATCATACTAGGACTACAATCCTACACCTGGTGGCTATCGATGGAACATTCAAGACTTGGTCGCTTAATCAGGACAGTCGGCGATTTCTATGCTTGCCATTCAACCGAATTATTGCCCGGACCTGGTATAAGAACCCTTTCCCGCCAGACTCTCGACATCCGGCTCACATGATTCGAGTCTTTCCACTTTCTACTCTGAGTCCAATGTCCATCCCCCGTGAAGTTTATCTCCCTGACCCACTAGCTCAATGGCCCTGGCCGAGGACGTTGAACCCGCATTTTGCGGAGGTCAAACCACAGTCAGATGCATGGGTGCGTGGGTTCGAAGCCATTGATTCCAAGTCACAAAAAGCCTTCGACTCGTGTAACTTTGGTGAATTATGAGTATATCTCATACTTGTCGTGCAGCTAACACATAGCGTGTTAGCACTCCTCTGCGGTTTCGGATATTCTTTGCTTAGCAAAGGTCTGTTCACTAAGGCAAGGTGATATCTTGATGAGGTTATTGACGATGAGCCAGATTGCCTTTTAATCGCTTGTAACCTCATGGCGTTCATGTTCTTGTGCGACGAGTCCACCGACAAGGTGGATCGGAGCGGCGCTCGTGCCTATGCAGAGATAGTGATGGATTCCCTTCGCAACCCCCACATCAATCGCCCGCAGGGTGAGCCAAAGCTGGGCGAGGTTGCACGGCGGTACGCCCTAAGCTACCCACGTGCAGTTGGCTGCCCCATTGACGACAACAATGACCCTTTGCAGGTTCGCACTGCAAGCCACCCAAGTTGCGAGCGCGTCGTCTTGGAATCGCTTCATCGCCGCATATGCTGAGTATTTAGATTCGGTGATCGAGGAGTCTGCCGATCGCGCGACGGGACGTATCCGCAGCATCCCGGAATATCTCGAACTCAGACGGCTCACGATAGGCGGATACCCGTCTTTTCTGTGCTTGGAGCTTGGCATGGATATCCCAGATGAGGTCATGAATCATCCCGAGATCAAATCTCTCCTCGCCTTGGTCGCAGAAACCGTCGTACTCACTAACGTCGGTGTCTTCACTTCCGACGAATGTATCCTCTCTGACAAATATAAGTAGGACATGTACTCGTACAACGTCGAGCAGGCAAGGGGAGACAACCACAATATTCTCCCAGTCGTCATGAATGAAAAGGGGGTCGACCTGGACGGCGCAATGGACTGGGTCGTGACCACCTACGAGCAAGTGTTGTCCCGTTTCCAAGCACAGCGCAGCGGATTGCCGTCGTGGGGCCCTGCCATCGACTCTGAAGTCAACAACTTTGTGGAAAGGATGTGCCTGTGGATTCGCGGGCATGATAGCTGGTCTTTCGAGTCAGAGAGGTATTTTGGGACGAAGGGGATGGAGATCCAGAGGCTGAGGGTGATGCCCTTGCTCCCGACTGTGTCCCAGCCAGGTGTGGGGCCTTAACGTTAAGGTAAATTAGAAGCCCCTTATGTACTGCACGTTGAATGTAGGGATTCGCTGTCTTTCTGAATTCGTACCGTATCTGTTATGTAGCCTTGATGGTGACATTTCCTGGGTCCTATGTGTTCGAAGTTATGGGGGTTCACTGCGACCATAGTGAAATTTGATAGTGATAAGACAAGTCCAGGGCATATGTGTTTGGTGCCGGGATCGGTCCGGGCTTGCCGCATTCCAACACCCACGCTCAAGCTGTTTTCTTGACAGAGTGTGCTGGGTACAGGACCTCCTTACAGTCCGAGCCGTCGGTTAGTACTAGTTGCCGCTACCCGTGATGTAGAGTCGAAACAATGCAGCAGTGGTGTGTCGGAGTATCAAACGCGACACATCTCTGTGGACTTGTCACGACTCGGGCCAAAAATCCGTTATGTCCGATGAGCCTAGTCCTAACAATACTAAACCCCGCGGGGTGCAGATGCTGAGGCCTGTGGATCAGATCGGCAACCAGCGACGAGTACGTATCCAAACACATCCGTGGAACCGACAAAAAGGTAGCAAGGATGCCCCCGCCGGGCCGGGACGTCTGCCGGATGTGAGTATGTCATGATTTACCTGACACTGACAGACTGACGGTGAGTTGTATGGACTTCTGAAACAAATCATCAGATCAGATTCGGAGGCCGGATCTCACACACCCGGAGTGGCACTGCCTTACGGTGCTGGTGCTGCAAATCTCCCAGTCGAGACTCGCATTTGCACCGCGGGCCGTTCGGGCCATATTTGGATTAGTGACCATGATTCAACTTGGTGGTGCGATAAGTTGAACGTTGAGCGCTTGCCTATGACTCGGAGTTGCCCACGACCGAAAGTTCCTTCCCTTTACCTCGACCAGCCCCGAACCGCCTTACCCTTCATCTCCGGGAGTCGGTTAAGGATATAGTACAACATTCAAGCTTCAAGCTACGAGCTTAATCATGCCCCTTATTCGCCTCGCCTCCAATGCTTGACGACACAGATATCCCCTAACATGTTGCAGCGAGGAATCGAACTTAGCTTTCCATGGAACATCCATAATCACATCCACGCAAATTGTTCTCGAAGTTGTTTTCTTAACTCTTTCATTTTCCGTTAGGATGATGATAGGGCTTAAATTTGACAAGGCCACGATGGGTGCGTTCGCCGCTCAGAAGTCAGAATAACGCCCCCCTTTTTTCTTTGTCCCTTTTGCGCACCGCTCGTGAACTAGTATTCTGCGAGTGGGGCTAAGAATTCTGGGAAAAATTCGACAATGCAACAAATATGCTGTCCCGTTCTACACCCGCAATTGACGTCGGTTATCCGTTACTGCCCCGATCACAAAGCTTCAACTCCGCCCTGGGACGCTCGTATTCCGGCTCTCCGGGCAACGCAATCGCGCTCATCTCATCGATGTTTGAATGCTTGACGCTGACACGAGTATGGTAGTAGAGCCCTGTGATTCCTGCGTCGCCGCCATGACTCTTGTCCATTTGAAGATCTTGGGCCACTGGCGCCATAGATTCCAGTTATAAAGGCCTTTACCGCAGTCGATCGAAGGCACAAGTCTCTGCCCTGCACACAATCAGAATGTCGACTCACCAAGTTCTGCCTTCCTGACCCAGTCTCTCGATGGCCCTGGCCGAGGACGTTGAACCAACACTACAACGAGGCCAAGTCCGAGTCCGACGACTGGCTGCGATGGTTCGAGGCCCTTGGTGCCAAGTCACAGAGGTCATTCGATTTCTGCGATTTCCGTGAGCGACGCGTACCTCCTCACTTGTTCGGTTAGCTAAAAGAATTCATAGCCCTCCTCAGTAGCCTTGGGTACCCATTACTCGACAAGGGTTCGTCTATCTCAGATACAATTCCGGATTGAAACTCTTGGTATATTGACAACATCGGTAGACTGTCTCCGACCTCATGGTACTCTTCTTCATCTACGATGAGTTCACAGACAATGTCAATGGAGACGGCGCCCGCGCCTACGCAGACCTAGTGATGGATGTTCTCCGAACTCCTCATGCAGAACATCCACCCACAGGGTGAACCAAAACTTGCCGAAATCACTCGACAGTACGTACGCCTATAGCTCTTCTTCAAACAAAAATCGATTGACGCTTCTGTTGTCTCGCCAGATTCTGGCTTCGCGCGATCAAAGTTGCGAGCGAACCTGCCCAGCGACGTTTCCTCGAATCATTCTCAGGATACGTCTACGCTGTGATCGACGAAGTGTCCGATCGAACGAGAGGACACGTCCGCGGCATCGCGGATTTCCTCGAGCTCAGGAGGCTCACCGCGGGAGCATATGCGTCCTTCTTTTCCGTGGAACTCAGTCTGGACATACCGGACGAGGTCATGGAGCATCCCGCTGTCGAGGCGCTTCGCAGTTTGGCCGGAGATTCCGCGGTCCTCATTAACGTGCATTGGATTGCGTGAAGACATGGCAGTTGACTTGTATCGGGACCAGGATCTGTGCTCATATAACAACGAGCAAGCTGCGGGACACGGCGGTCATAATATCATCACCGTCGTGATGAACGAAAAGGGCGTGGACCTGGACGGCGCACTCCGCTGGGTCGGAGAATACCACGAAGACCCACATGCAAAGTGAGCAAGTGGCACTAAGTTATCATACTGTGACAGACCCACAACCTATTTATACAAAGATGTGAAATGATGAATAACAAGGAGAGGGCAATCATCAGAGACAGTGCTGAAGGATAAATTCTGTAACTTGTGAAATAGAATATCTCTGAGGTGAAGGAAACTGCCTTCTGAGCACATTATAAGTGTCAGAACCCCTATACTGAGAACATGCCCTATCTAAAGCCTCATTAAGAGTTGGCCTAAATGATGAAGCATAAAAAAGGCAGGCATGCTTCAGAACAAGAATGGTCACTATATTAAATATTAGCAATTGCAGAGGTAGATAGGGGAAACATACCAATCATTGTATAAAGTGTATCATCACTAGATATAGAGAGGGGTGGCTATTGGCATGTTAGTAAAACTCAGATAGAACTATACAATAACAACTATACATTGGTTACAAATGATCTTAATGTAGAGAATATTGTCTGCAGTACATGGAAAGAGAATAGTGAGAACAAAGAGAGCAAGCAAATAAAAGATCTCACATTCTAACAAAAATAACAAGGGGAGGGGAAGGCAGATAACAGTTAGTATACTAAAAAAAGGCAAGTGAAGGGCACTCACCAACTTGAGAGCATAGCAGAAGAAACAGATTAGAGTGCTAAAAGAGAGTAAGCAAGTAAAGGACAACTCACTCTCTGTTAAACATAGAGGCAGAAACAAGTTAAAACATAAAATGAGAGTAAGTAAAGGCACTCACTTCCTATTAAGAGCAGATGAGAAAGAAAAGTTAAAGCATTGAAAAGGAGGGAAGTGAGATGCACTTACATCCTATCAAGTGCAGAGGGAGAAATAAGTTAGAGCATTAAAAGACAGCAAGGGAGTGAGGGATACTCACTTCCTATGTAACCCAGGGGGAAGAAAAGTTAGAACACCAAAAGAAAGAAAGCATGGGTATTAACCAACTGTTAAGCATAAAAGAGAGCAACAAGTCAGAACACTAGAAGAAAACAAGTAAGAACCACTCACTTCCTATAAAACACAGAAGAAGAAATAAGTTAGAACATCAAAGAAACTAAGCAAGCAAGTGACACTCACTTTCTGTTAAACACAGAAGAAGCAATAAGTACAAGCACTAATAGAAAGAAAGTGGTGCACATAGGGCACTTACAAACTATCAAGAATAGAGGGACAGAATTAGAACACCAAAAGAAAGAAAGTGAGCAAGGGGCACACACTCTCTATTATAGAGGGAGGTTCAATTTAGAACACAAAAAGAAAGCAAGTGAGAGACACTCACTAACTGTTATAAGCAAAGAGAGGGATAAGTTAGAATTTTAAAAGAAAGATGGCAGATAAAGGACACCTACAAACTGTTAAATATAGGGGGAGGGACAAGTTAAAACACCAAAAAAAGGGAGCAAGTAGTGAGCACTCACTCTCTATCAAGCACAGGAAGAGGAAAGATTAAAACCCTGAAAGAAAGAAAGCAACTAAGGAGCACTCACTCTCTATTGAGTGCAAAGGGAGAAACAAGTTAGAAAACTAAAGCAAGTGAGCAACTTGAAGGGGCACTCACTTCCTGTTAAACACAGAGGGAGGGACAAAGTTAGGACAAAAAGAAAGTGGGTGAGCAAGCAAGGGAAAAGCACTCACTAACTGTCATGCACAGAGCAAGGGACAAGTTAGGACCCAAAAAAGAAAGCAAGGAAGGAAGGGACATTCACCAACTATTGAGCACAGATGGAGGGACAAGTCAGGATACTGAAAGAGAGTGAGCAAGGGGCACTCACTTCCTGTCGAGTGCAGAGGGAGCAATGAGTAAGGACACCATGAGAAAGCAAGTGAGCAAAAGGCACTCACGTCCTGTCGAGCGAAGAGTGTGTGGCAAGTTAGGGCACCAAAAGAAAGTGAGAGTACATTAGGGGCACAGAATAAGAATCTGAGACATAGGCAACAAAGAATATTGGACTGACAAAATACTACGTGGTAAACTTCTTTCAGGATGGCACAATTTGGAACACAGTATTACAACTTACCCAGAGCGACGGAAACACCAGTATGCATTTCTTTATTATCGCTTCTGTACTCCCACGTTCTCGTTCGAATGCAGACTGGATCCTGTAATGGAGATATACTCCTCTCATTCTCATGCCACTATTATATAAGAACTTACTGTTTAACAGCTTGCTTTACGTTCAGTTCCAGATTCTCCTTCGGTACAGTTAAGAGCATGAAGGCGATGGCATCGCCAGAAAGCGAATCTGCAGTCTTTTCAATAAGATCGGTACACTGTTCACCAGGCTCGTTCATCCCTGAAGACAGCAATTAGCATAATAGATGCCAGCCAGTTCGCGAAATTCTCACCCTGCAAACATACGAACGGTGGGGGTCCTCTAAGACTGGCCAGAAACTGCTGATGAAACATGCGTTCCACCTCGTCGTCCAGGCTCGTTCCGAGATCACGACCCACATCCTCCAATTTGAACATGATGTCGAACCTGAACTGATCATACTTCGTGAATACTGCTATCACGGGGACTTGAAAAATCCTGTATGTTAATTCCAGTTCCGAGTCATAGTCCTATTTCGACAAACCATTCACTTCGTGGCAAACATCCTCAAAAAGCTTCAAATCTAATAATGGCCGAGAACTGTCCATCGGGATGCAATACCTGGAATGCAAATTTTGTGAATTTACAACGGACGGCAGCTACCCAGAAAAACGAACCATATTGCGTGCAATCTATCCTTCAATCGCCTCTCCCGCGACTTACGACGCACAAAATTTTGCACAAACTTCAGCTGGTCTACACCGCCAGCCTCAACTCCGCGGGAGTCGTGGAAGACATAACCGACGTGATTTGTAAAGACGAGTTCGTCCTCGATGCTGTGAAGATCACGCTGCAGGCAGGATCCTCACGATCAGCCGTGGCCAATGGAGATAAGCATGCCCAACCTCCATTGTAGGGTCGATTAGAACCTGACTAGATGATGAGATCAGAAGTGCCACTATGAACGAGAGCGTACCTGCTTGCGACGTCCCAGTGGACCCGGCCGGTAGATCTCCGGACTCTCGGTGGTGTCACATACTCTTTGCAAAATTGATGTCTTCCCTGCATTTACCCTTCCAATGATGAGGACTCTGAACGTGACTTTTGGGACTCGGCGATCCTGCTGCGCAGCCATAGCGATGTGTTGTAAGAGTGGGCGGTTCTGAACACGCGTGAGCCTGAGACGTGGTCGAGCTTATGTGTTCATCCGGAATATGCCGTACAAACAAAAATGAGGAGAGCGCGTAAATTCGGATCGATCCGTCTCGTAAACGCGCTTAGTGGCTTGAATGCTTGCGCCCGCAAGACAAGGCCGACTTCTCTGAGCGGCCTGGGACCACGAGGTACTAGTAGCCACAAGATGTTCCAAAAGGTAGTGCAATAGGTACCAGGTTATATCGTATAGTTCATCAACTGAATTATGAATGCCCGTCGAAGTCCGCCGGATCCATCACGCGACTTGCTCCCCAGCGGCGATTCGCTTCCATCCTCGTACCACGAGAGACGCCTAGGGTCGAGGAGAAATCGAGCAATGCGCGATGAGGGGCTCGGGGAGTTGCGGACGCTCTGCATTCCCCGGAGGGCATCGATATCCTTACGCGGCGCGTTTTTAGCGACAGTTTGAGATGGCATAGATAGTTGGTGTGTGTGGCAACTCCAGTCTAGATGATACATCCACGAATCCATAGATTTTCTTCCCACAGTACAACCGCATGGCAGTGCATCTGTGGACGAATGCGAGTCCCTACCAGCACCTCGACCCGACTTCCGTGCCGATCGCACGCAGCAACTCATCGTACGTTGCGCGATGCCCCCCCCCGTACCTACTGCGCATAAGGGGAAAGGCCCACCCAATGAATCTTCAGGGAAGACGCGAAGTTATTGTAAAGGATGAAGGAAGACATACCGCTGGCCCACCATATTCCGGGAAGCAAGCGACTCTTGCGACTCTCTTGCGTCGAGCATCTTGGCAATTCCTTTCATAGGCGAGAACATCACCCACAGCCACACAATAACCCACGCTTCCAGCACTCTCGACGTTCCTCCTACAGGACCCCGCGGACCTGCCAGAGTAGTGCGACTTGCGAAATCAGTTCAAGTTATTTCGCAGCCGAGAACGCTGGGACCAGGGAGATGAAGCCCTATGGTCCCCGCCTGTGGATATGTGGCGCGACACTGCACTCTTTGTTCTCCCATGGCTCACTTTTTTTCTTCCGTTTGCCCTTGCCTTTTACCTTTTCGCCTCACATGTTCTTGCCTTGCTAGTTCCGTCGCACCTTTCATTACCATCGGGTCCCTAGGTGCATATGATACTCCAGATGAGTAAGTGCCCGAAAGGTCGAAGACATGATTGAAGGATGAGAGCGATGAGAGATCATCGTGTCGCATTCAAGTCGACCTTTCCTTGTTATATATAACGCCATCCTCAATGTAGATATAATTCGTCGTCTATTATAGCATGAAAAAAACCGTAAAAATTGAACAACATCATGCCATGCTACATGGCATGGAATCTGATTCATATCGGTGCGGGCTGCTGAGTCTGCATGGATGCCACGTCGAGGACCCCGTCCTTGCTCTGAGCTGCCACATTAGCGCTATGCTCTAAGAGGAGTCGTGCAAGCTCTACATGACCCCGGTGGGATGCCCAATGCAGCGGTGTCTCTCCGTCCTTGGTCTCCGCTGCCACATCGGCGCCGTGCTCGAAGAGGAGCTGCGCGAGCGCTATATGACCCCAATCGGACGCCAGATGCAGTGGTGTCACCCCGCCCTTAGTCTGGGCTGCCACGTCGGCACCGTGTTTGAAGAGGAGCCTTGCGAGCTCCAGATGACCGCAATCGGACGCCAGATGCAACGGTGTCTCCCGGTCCTTAGTCTGGGCTGCCACGTCGGCGCGGTGCTCGAGGAGGAGCTGTGCAAGCGTCTCCTCATCTTTAATCCGGGTTTCCGTGTTAGCGCCATGCTTAAGGAGGAACCGCGCGAGCTCCATGTGATTCAGTTGAGATGCTAAATGCAGTGGTGTCTTCCCATCCCTGGTCCGAGCTTCTGTATCGGCACCGTGCTCGAAGAGGATCCGTGCAACGTCCCCATGTCCTTCTCTTGAGGCCAGATGCAAAGGCGTTGATTCGTTATCGAAGCTCCGAGAATTGACATCCTGTGAATTCTCAATGGCCAAGGCCTCAACAACGTGATGTAGGCCGCAGAGAGCAGCGTAATGTAGGGGGGTTCCATGGGGTGGCAACGGCACTTTGGCCGATTTGTCTCTCTGAAAGGAGGGCACTGTTGGGTCATATATCCAGAGCCAAACCGCAAGGTGGTGTTTCCTACAGTCAAACAGCTGCTTCATCCCTCCGATTACATTTTGCGATACGCCCTCGAAACGGGCATGGTCCAACCAGTGCTCGGCAGCGTATTGAGCGAGAGGTAAGCTCGCCAGGCTGTCTCTGGTGACGGTTTCGTCCAGGTGTAATAGCATACCCAGACACACTTGGGCGACGAAGGTATGAGCGGGTGTCATCGAAATGCGATAACGGCGGGAAATAGCGTCGTCTTTTTCGGCAAAGCGGGCAGACGTCAGATACTCCTTGACGGAGAAATGCGCAAACTGTACGACTTGGGAACGCCAGTCCTCGACAACGGATAGCAAC
>Ga0137394_10001621_pt1 | contig 16471 bp, 7 predicted proteins | sample czobulk116metaG_FD_108278 | JGI IMG/M metagenome (GOLD analysis project Ga0137394, IMG submission 108278) | Vadose zone soil microbial communities from Angelo Coast Range Reserve, California, USA - czobulk1.16 metaG | ecosystem: Environmental > Terrestrial > Soil > Vadose zone | place: USA...
GGTCAAACGTCTTATCCGGCTTGGTGATGATTCGATCGTGGTGCGCGGTGTTGACGATCTGATGGTCATTCGCGCGCGTTGCTGCAATCCTCTTCACGGCGAGGAGATCGTTGGTTATGTCACCCGCGGAAAGGGTGTGGCTGTTCATGAGAAGCGCTGCAAAAACGTCGCGTCGTTGATGATCAATCGCGAGCGGATTGTGGATGTTGAGTGGGCCGGCCGGCCAGAGAAGACGGCTTACGCAGTGAAACTGCTGGCCACTACCGAAAATCGGACCGGGATGATCGCGGGAATTACCGGCGCGATTTCTGATATGAAAACCGGCATTCGCGATGCCCGGGCCTCGGTGGCTCCGGATGAGAAAGGAATCATCGAAGTGACCGTCGAAGTGTTTGATGTGAAGCATCTGGATAAGGTAATCAATTCAATCAAAGGTGTCCCGGGCGTTTTGGATGTTGAGAGAATGCAGGGTGCGGTTTAGTGCATCGGCGAGCTGGTAATGGTTCATTCATAGGTCCTATCAAGTCCTATTGGACCCATAGCCCCGTCCAATCCGCGTCTTTGCCCTTCGTTGAGCCTTTCTGCTAGAATCGCGCCTTTCGTTTACTCGACTAAAAAAGAGGCACTGGCAACTGTGAAGGAGATAATCCAAACGGAACATGCTCCGGCTGCTATCGGGCCGTATTCTCAAGCTGTGAAGACAAACGGCTTGGTGTTCGCATCAGGACAAATTCCGATCGACCCGAGCAGCGGCCAATTTGTAGAGGGTGGGATTAGGGAGCAAACGCACCAGGTAATAAAAAACCTGGCAGCAGTGCTTGAGGCTGCCGGCAGCGGTCTGAATCGCGTCATAAAGACTACTGTGTTTTTAGCCGACATGCAGGAGTTCGCGGCTATGAATGAAGTCTACGGAGAGTTTTTCCAGCACGAGCCTCCGGCCCGCGCGACAGTAGAGGCGGCGCGCCTACCGCGTGATGCGCGGGTTGAGATCGAGGCTATTGCGCTGGCGTAAGACGGAATAAACCGGCGCGAGGGACTAACCCAGGCGCCGGTTCATTTGATCAGTAAGATTTTGATAATTAGGCGGCTTTAACAATTTTTCCGGCTTTAATGCAACTCGTACAGACTTTCCTGCGCTGCGCGCCACCTTGCGGCAGTTGCACCCGGATCGATTGTAGATTTGGATTAAACCGGCGCGGCGTTCGATTGTTTGCGTGAGAAACATTGTTTCCGAATTGAGGGCCTTTACCGCAGACTTCGCAACGTTTAGCCATGATTAAATAATACCTCCAGCTTTGATAATTGTCCCGAGGCTCAGTAGGAGCGAGTAAAGGGGCAATGTCGAAACGAAATTTATAACAAACCGTTTTCGAGGTCGTCAAGTTCGCACGAGCTCGCTGGCGCAGGCAATCACCTAAAGGAGCAACGATCCGACGTGCAAAGAACCGCAAAACTAACTATCGCCGCAACCATCCTGTCCCTCATTTCCTTGTTCCTGGGTGCCTGTAGCTCTGGGGGGAGCTCTGACAGCAAGGATAACCTGGTCGCCGCCACGGTTAACGGAAAGAACATCATGCAGGCGGAGGTTGAGCGAAACGTAAGTCAGCAGGCCGGTGGCAAACAGGCCCAGCTCTCACAGTTGGAATTGGCCCAGGCGCGTTTGCAGGTACTCGGCACTTTGATTCAAAGGGAAGTGCTTTTTCAACGCGCTGAGCGAGAGAAAACGTTGCCCACTGAGGATCAGGTCACGGCCATCATTAACCAGCAAAAACAGCAAAGCGGCATGACCGATGATGACTTTCAAAAGAACCTGGCCGCGCAAAATCTGACGATGGAGTCGGTCCGCGAAGAAGCGCGGAAGGACATTGCCATCAAGAATCTTCAGGAAAAGTACAGTTCAAAAATTACAGTTAACGATAAAGAGGTTGAAGATTTTTACAACGGCAATCGAGATAGGTTTGTCAGTTCACGCGGTGTTGCGTTGGCAATGATTGTGGCCGACCCGGCAGATAACACCGCGCAGGGGATATCGCAGAACGATGCGAAGAACGACGCCGAAGCGAAATTGAAAATCGACAATATTTATCAACAACTCAAAGGCGGTGCTGACTTCGCTACCGTGGCGCGTGCCAAGAGTGAGGACCCGCAATCGCTGACGCGTGGCGGTGATCTTGGTTTTGCGACGGAAGACGACTTGAAGCAAAACGCTTTTCCACCTGATCTGGTCAGCAGATTCTTTACCATGCAAGCAGGCGATACTACTGAGCCCATTCGCTTCAATAGCGGCAAATGGTACGTCTTCAAACTCGAGGAGAAGCGTTTGCAGACTGAGAATCTCACGCTTGAAAGCCCCGGCGTGCGGCAACAGATTACTCAGGCCCTGACAAATCAGCGTAAGGACATTCTCAACGCAGCGCTCCTCGAGGTGGCAATGAATGAGGCCAAGATCGCTAATCATCTGGCCAGCACAATGTTGAGTAATCCAGGCAATCTGGGCTTGAGACCGGCATCATCGCCTGGCACAGCGGCGTCGCCGGCTGCGAGTCCTTCAGCGGCAGCGAGTCCGCAAGCAAGCGCGCCGGGAGTAATCTCTTCGCCATCGCCGGCTGGTTCGCCCGCGGCTGGCCCTAAAGTGAGCGCTTCACCAAAGCGCTAATTAGTTGTCAACCAGGTTTCCGCGGGTGTGGGAGGCTTTCGTGAGCTCCGCACCCGTTTTTGTTCTGTTCATAAGATGTAAAGCAAACTGTGAGTTTGCTAGCCCGATAACCACAGGCACTTGATTAATTAACTCGATGTTGTTTCGCCTTTCAGATGTTCACAAGTCTTACGGAACGCAAGATGTGTTGCGTGGGGCCTCGCTGCAGATTAATCCTGGTGAGCACGCCGGCCTTGTGGGACGCAACGGCGCCGGTAAGACGACTATCTTTCGACTCGTTAATGGAGAGGAAACGCCCGACCAGGGCGAAGTGATTCGCGCGCGCGGCACGCGGTTGGGTCTGCTGGCGCAGCATATTCACTTTGAAGCTGGTTCAACCGTTCACGAGTCCGCGCTTGCTGCCTTTGGTCACCTGCAACAGATCGAACACGAGATGCACGAGCTCGAACACCGAATGGCCGAAGTGGGCGCCGACCTTGAGAAGGTGCTGGAGCGCTACAGCGACCTTCAACATCAATTTGAGCGCGAGGGCGGGTTCGAATATGCAGCCAAAGCGGAGTCGATTTTGCAGGGGCTGGGGTTTGATCGCGAGAGCTGGCCGCTTGAAACTGAAAAGCTTTCGGGCGGTCAGCAAAACAGGCTGGGTCTGGTGCGCCTGTTGCTCGCCGAGCCGGATGTGCTCCTGCTTGATGAACCGACAAATCATCTTGACGTGGACGCGGTTGAGTGGCTGGAGGAATTTTTGCAGAGCTACGGTTCAGCCTACGTCGTCATCAGCCATGATCGCTATTTCCTTGATCGCGCTTGCCGCCGCATCGTCGAGTTGGAGAACGGGCGCGCTTCGAGTTACACCGGAAACTACTCCGCTTATCTGGAAGAGCGCGAGGTTCGTCGTGAAGCTCAGCAACGTGCTTATGATAACCAGCAACAGTTGATTGCCAAGACCGAGGAGTTTATTCGGCGAAATCTGGCGGGGCAAAAAACCAAGCAAGCGAAATCGCGGCGCACCCTGTTGGCAAAGCTCGAGCGTGTGGAAGCGGTGCGCGCTGATCAATCTTCCGGTGATTTCCGTTTGCGTTCAATCGAACGCGCCGGGAATCAGGTCCTGACAGTGGACCATGCGGCCGTAGGTTACCCAGACAAACTACTCGCGAACGATATTTCGTTTGTTTTACGGCGAGGCGAATGTCTTGGGATTATCGGCCCAAACGGATCCGGCAAAACCACTTTTCTGCGGACGATTCTCAAGAAGATCCCGCCGCTGGCGGGTGAAGTTAGGTGGGGTACAAAAGTCCAAATTGGTTACTACGCGCAGCAGCTCGACGACCTCGATGATCGCAACGAGATCATTATGGAGTTACGACGGGTTGCGCCATCGAGCGCGACGGCCGGTGAACTGCGCTCATTTCTGGCCAAGTTTCTTTTTACCGGCGACGACGTTTACAAACATGTTCGCGATTTGTCGGGAGGCGAGAAGGGAAGACTTGCGCTGGCCAAGTTGATCTATTCGCGGGTCAATGTTCTTGTGCTTGACGAGCCGACAAACCATCTTGACATTCCTTCGCGTGAGGCCCTGGAGGAAGCCCTTGATGCTTTCGAGGGAACGATAGTTACAATCAGCCACGATCGTTATTTTCTCGATCGGGTCGCTACTCAAATACTGTCGCTCAATGGCGAAGGACTCGCCGAGCACTACGATGGCGACTACACGCAATACCATGATTGGAAGGCGAACCGAACGCCCGGCGCCGGCCTGCCTTTCCCAGAGAGGAATGCCAATGGGTCTGACGGTGGCGTGGGAAGAGAGTCGCTGACCGCTCCGTCGCCTGAAGATTCGAGGCCGCAGGTGGGAAAAGCGAAACAATCTGGAAAGGGAAAAGCGGTTTCGCCAAAGACTAACTCCATAAAGGTAATCAAGAAGAACCGGCCCAAGAGTGTTCGTCCCGAGTTGCTCGAAGCTGAGATCGCGAAAACCGAGAAGATATTGAATGAGATTTCAGAACGAATGTCCCAGCCCGAAATAGCGCGCAATGCCACGGAACTCATCAAGCTTGACCAGGACTACAAACGAACTGAAGCGCAGCTGAAAACGCTCTATGATCAGTGGGAGAAGGTGGCCGCAGAGGGGTAGCTTTGTGTGAGTGTTTCACATCCTTAATCTAGTTTGGCCGTTTGATCAGCCGGAGCCATGCCAACTCGCAAGTCACATAAACACGAAAGCAAATCCCATAAGCTCAGAAAGAAGCACTGCCGAAGCTGTGGGCAAAAGTTTTCCAGTTCTCGCCTGCGCTGTCCACGCTGCGGAAAAGTAATTCCGGGATGGAAACTTGCGGTCTTGATCGCCGTTGGCTTGCTTGCTTTCATTGCCATGGTGTGGGCCTTAAGCTACCTATCCTGATGAAGCCGTATCCGCTTTTAGCGATGGCCCAGTTTGATCTAACCCACCGACTTCAATGGTGCGGCGTAGAAAAGGTGGTCATCCGCCCGGGGCGGCCCAGCTGGAAACTCTATGCAAATAAAAGGGAGAAGATGGCGGCACAGCGCCAGGTTTGTGCAAACGGTTTCGCGTCTTGCTCCTGGACGCCGCTCGACGCGCTGGATTTAGAATCTTGAGAGCCGTTTGATCATCTGAAAGTATGCCAACTCGCAAGCGACAAAGGCACGGGAGCCGGCCCCATAAGCCCAGAAATAAGGAGTGCCGGCACTGTCGCCAGAAGTTTTCAAGTTCGCGCCTCCTCTGCCCTCGCTGCAAAAAAGTAGTGCCGGGTTGGAAACTCGCCGTCCTCGTTCTCCTCGGCCTGCTTTTCGTCATGGGTCTGGTGACAGTCTTAAGCAACATGTGACGACGGAGTCTGGACCTTCACATTTTCACCATTCGCAATGCGCGTTGTTGAATAAGTTTCCAGTTTTTCACTACGCAAGCTGCCTCCGGGGAAACGGAGCATGACCCAGTCCTGGCTGATACTGATTTGATTTTTGCCCGTGACTCTACAAACGATCTACCAAGTCTCACCAACCATGGAAAAGGTTAGAGTTCTAATTTGGTGGATCGCTTTCTAATCCTCATAAACCAGGACAGCACTCGATTTTTAGATCGTGCAAACGAAGCACTACCGTCTCGGGTTAAGTAGGGTAATCCCACACGTGATTTTTTAGGTCGTGTTCTGGTAGAACAGAGCCCCACCGGATTTTTAGACTCGCTTGACAGAGATAAGGCCCTTTGTTACTTTCGGGCCTCCGCATTAACCGGTCTTTCAAAAGTTGGTTTGATTAATCTAGGCGCGTAGCTCAGGGGTAGAGCACTACCTTGACACGGTAGGGGTCTGGGGTTCAAATCCCCACGCGCCTACCATTTTTATGTCAAAGCCTCTCAACGATTTAGCTACCTCATGTAGATCGTAAGGTTCCTGCAGTTTTTTCGATTTGGCAGACTTTTGGCAGACTCTCAAAAAAGCTCTTTCCTTTGTGGTGGGTGAGCCCAGATTTCAATTGAATCGTGCACCCCTTCACCAGGAGGCGGCAAAGGAGGAGTGGTCTTGTTATGGCCTGCCTCCAAGACTCTAATCAGGTCGCCGGCTGGATACACCTTGCGAAGAAGTACTTGAGCTTCTTCCGGGGCCAATCGTTTGATCGAGGAAAGGAACTCCCACTGGTCGTCGTACGCCCGTAGCTGATCGTCTACGAAGACGCTGTTGCCGTTTTCTCGAGGGTCGTGGGTATTTTCCTTCAACAACCAGAACTCTGCCGCGACATCGAGTGACAATGGAATCGACTTGCGGGATGTTTCGGTCTTACAATTTCCAACGACTCCTTCACAGATTGAACGCCGAATATCTATAACCAAATTCCAGAAATCGATATCACTCCACTTCAAGGCAAACAGTTCACTACGTCGCAATCCAGTAGTGACATCGAGTATCACCATGCGCTCAAGACATAATTCAATGAAATTTCGCGGCATGGATACTCATGTCCACTACCCGACATATAAAGCTTTACATGCTGACGGCTCACGGGTATCCTCTCGCCCATATTTACGAGCTAGTGCCTTTCCCTTATGGAAGATTTTCCTGATGGTCCCTAGCGCGCAAATTTGCCTCAGCCTTCCCGGCACAGCAGGCTGATGTTTTCATTTGGACAATTGCATTGAGCCTTACGAGCGGACCGCTTAAGCATTCTCTCACTCGGACTTTAACCATCTGAACTGCCGATCATGATCTCCATAAAGCAATCGACTACTCCAAGCATGACGCGAGTGAACTCGCGTGCCAAGTCTCCGAAGTTCATCCTGGCCCATCCACACACCACCGCAGTCGGCGCCCGATTATCGGTTTGAACGGATGAGGAATGCGAAGACTCCTGCGAAAAAAAGAGCCCACTGACCCGTCCTGTTCACGTGCATGGGAGTCAGCCAGCCAATCTGGAAACAGGTCCATCATCAAGGGAGCATGACGATCACTGGGGAATGATCTTTGACCATTGGAAGCGGTGAAAAGTGTAGTAGTCACGCAAGTAACCACCCGAAACCGTAATCCTTGCCAACAACATGTAGCCGGCTGAATAGTCACACAAAGAAGGAGACACATATATGTCAGTCAGTTTTAGGTACGCCCTGATCGAGATCAGCGGTAAACCCGTATTGGTGGACCAGAAAAAGATTGACGAAGCGGCGAAGGCGCTCAAAGACGCAGTGACGAAGATAGAAGGACTTACAACCGAACTCCTAAAGAAAGGGTTCGCCTTGCAGACCCCGGAAGGGATGAAGCCCGTGAATCTGGGTTCGGCGAACGCCTTCAGTGTTTGGGTGAGCGCGAGGATGAATTCAACCTTTAATCTTGCCGAGTCAATAAGCACTTTGCCCGAACCGTTCAAGGGCGGGCTTAAGTTACTTACTAACACCGACATTGTGATCTACTCCGCGGCGCTGTTCTATACTGGCGATACCGGCGATGGGCCGGCCGCAGCGCTGAAAAACAAGCTTTACGGCGAACTGGTGATTGGGTTCCAGGTGCCGGATAGTTTCATGAAAGATTTTCCGCTGGCTCTCCGGGAAATCGTTATCGCGGTGAACAATTACCCGCCGCCGCCACCAAAACCTTAGTATCAAGCCGATCAATAACGGAGGCAATCATCTTGGCAAATACGCCAGACTCGCCCGAGCTGATTGGAGATACGATCCAGGAGATCGGCGGGTCCTTCGCGATGGGGCAGTGGCTTGCGGACCACGACCCGTCCTTCAAGAATCACTGGACCACATGGTGCACCGAAATCCAAGGTAAGCAGGGTGCCGCCTGGGAAGGTGCTGTTGTTCTTGAGGCCGTTCGCGATGTCATTCGCGAGAACGACCTCGAGAAGGAGGACCGCAAGCTGGTCTTCAAATATGCGGGGCCGAGCGCAGTCAGTCCGCTGAAGATATCCGTAGAGGGCAAGGACCTCCTCGAACAGACGTATGCCATGCTGACGGCCCTCCCACCGTCGATCGACCCGCCCCATGAAGCAGAGAAGGGTGCGGTGGACTTGCGCACGATTGAATCCCGGGTTGCCCAGTTGCCGTCGATCGCTGACACGCCCTCACTCCCCGACGCTCAGGCGGATGCTGCACTCCCGCAACTCGAGTCGGTAGCAGCTCCCGACTTCGTCCCACAGGTCGATCTGGCTGAAGCGCCCGCGATCATCCCGGAACCTGCGACGTCGGCCACGACGCTCCCGTTGCTGCATGAGTCCAAGATCGTTACTCTGCCTGAACCGAGTGAGCCCGCCATTCCGCTAACGGTCATTCCGACATCGGCAAAGTCGGTCTTGCCGCTGCCCTTGCCGAACCCTGCCGAGGCCGAGATCGTCATCCTTCCTGAACCGAGTGAGCCCGCTATTCCGCTAGTGGTCATTCCGAAACCGGTAGCGTCCGTCTTGCCGCTGCCCTTGCCGGACCCTGCCGAGGCCGAGATCGTCACCCTTCCTGAAGCGGCTGAGCCTGCCGTCGTGGCGGTCATCCCGGAATCTACGACGCCGGCCGCGGTGCTGCCGCAGGCCGAGTGCGCATGGGAGTTCGCCACCGCGGGACTGTATCTCCTCCCTCTCGGGCCATTTCCCGCACCCGAGAGCAGTGGTCCTACACTCGCAAAAGCGATCAAAGACCTGGGCGCTGAATTGCCGCCGGCAGTTTCCGACGTTCTCGGCCATCTAAAAGTCCGCAAGGGGTTTCTGGTCCTCAGCAGTCAGTTCAAGGGTCTCGTGCTCGAGGTCGAGCTCGACAGCCCTATTCGCGCCCTCGTCCGCCTGTCGATGGCGAAACAGAAAGACCTTTGGACCTTCGGCGGCGAGTTCATTGTCGCTCGCGATTCAAGCAACGGGATGCCGCAGCCGCCCCTAATCTTCATCCTTAAATTGGCTTCGGGCAGTACCTCCAAAAACCTGGTGATGGCCCTCAAGGGTGAAGTCGACCTTCTCGATGATCTCTTCCGGCCCATGTTCGGAGACTTCTCCCTTCCCGATGGAATGGGTCTCAAGGTCGTGAACCCCGCGTTGGTTCTCGTAAAGGAGAAGAGCGGGACGAACGGCAAGTCGGTCACGAAGGCGTTGGTCGCTGTGAGCGTGCAAATGAGCGTTGACTTCGGCGATCTTCCGTTCGTGGGCGAGCCGATCAAGGCCCAGGGCGCCGCAGAGATGAACCTCGGTATCCAGTACGCCTCCAGGCCTTTCCCAGCCACGGAAATCGATGAAATCAATTCAGTTCTCGGCGGCGACTTACAGCTCGCAACGCCCGACGGTACGGCGTTTGACGGTCTGCAGCTCTCGGTCGCACTTCAGATGACCGGAAAGCCGTTGCTGCTAAGTGTTCCGCTGAGCGGAGGCAAGGCGAGCGAAGAGGAACCCGCCATCCCGGCGGTGCGTGGCGGCGGCCAAAGTCGAAGCCTGGTCGCGTCCGCCAGTGCCAACGAGGCAGACAAAACGATCCAATGGAAGAAGGTGAATCGTGCGATTGGGCCCGCATATCTGGACAAGGTCGGGGTTGGATTCTGGGACGGCGCCGTCCAGTTTCGAGTGAGCGCAAGCGTGCAGATGTCGGGCCTCAGCTTTTTCGTCGAAGGTCTGGGGGGTGGCTTGAAGTTGGTTTGGCCGCCCGAGCCGCCGACCTTCAACCTCGATGGCCTCGGCATCAGTTTTGAAGTCCCTCCGATCAGCATCAGCGGTGCGCTGGTCCGAACCACAATCAACAAGGTGGATAGCTACGACGGCATGGCCCTGATCAAGGCCGCCAACTTCACGATCGCGGGCCTCGGATCTTATTCCAGGGTCGGTGGCGATCCATCTCTGTTTATCTTCGCCGTTCTGCACCAGGATCTGGGCGGGCCGTCGTTCTTTCATGTCACCGGCCTGGCAGCGGGTTTCGGATTCAACCGGGCGCTGAAGCTGCCGCCCATCGAGGAGGTGCAAAACTTTCCGCTCGTGCGCGGCGCGCTCGAAGACAATTATTTCGATGGTTCCGGATCGGAGTCGATCGCGGGCGCCATAGAAAAGTTGCGCGATTACATTCCACCGTCAGGGGGCGATTATTGGTTCGCCGCCGGCATTCGGTTCAACTCATTCGAGATGATCCAATCGTTTGCTCTGCTTTCCGTCTCCTTCGGTCACGAGGTGGTGATAGGTCTTCTGGGATTGTCGAGGATGAGCCTGCCCAAGGGCGCCACTCCCGGCAACGCAGTCGCCTACGCCGAACTGGCACTTAGAGCAGTGATCAAACCTGAAGAAGGTTCCATCGCAGTGGAAGGCCGTCTCACGGACAAGTCGTATATCTTCGCGAAGGACTGCCGGCTCACCGGGGGATTTGCTTTCTATACCTGGTTTTCGGGACTGCACTCCGGTGACTTTGTGATCACCCTGGGCGGCTACCATCCGAAGTTCATACGCCCAGCTCACTATCCCATCGTGCCGCGGCTGGGCGTCAACTGGCAGGTGTCCAACCAGTTGACGGTCACGGCCGAAATGTATTTCGCGCTGACCCCCTCGTGTCTGATGGCCGGCGGCAAGATGAGCGCCGTGTACAAGGCCGGCGCGATCAAGGCGTGGTATGTCGCCTACGCTGATTTTCTGCTTAGCTGGCAGCCGTTCTACTACACGATTGACATGGGAATCACGATCGGTGTCGAAGCCGATCTGGCCCTCTTCTCGATCAGTGTTCACCTCAGCGTCGACTTGCACATCTGGGGTCCGGAGTTTGCGGGCCAGATCGACGTAGACCTTTCAGTCGTCAGCTTCACGGTGCGGTTTGGGCCGGACAGAGTCCCACCGGATCCCCTCAAAGCGGGTGAGTTTGTCGCAGCATTTCTCCCACCAGCGAAACCGGTCGTGGTCGCCACAAAGAAGGCGAGTAGGCTTGTCGCAGCGACCCTCCCAGCGAAATCGGACGTGCTCGCCACACAGATCAACAGCGGTCTTCTCCGCCAGGAAGCCGGTGAAGACAAACAGCCGCTCCGGGTCGTCAATGGGCACGCGCTGGCCTTGTCGGCTCAATCCATGATTCCGGTGACTAGATTTGGCGAGTTGGCTCCAACGGACAGTCAAGCATCGATCAAGGGGTTGGACCTTCTGGGCGTCCGCCCCATGGGCAAAACAAAACTGGACTCGGAGTTTTCGGTCAGCATCCGTAACATCCTTGACAGCAGTCTACAACCCGCCGACCGTAAGAACCTGCGAGTGACTCCGATTGAGAACAATGTTCCGGAGGCCCTGTGGGGCAAGAGCGAGAGGGAGGGGGTGGTTCCGCCTGCCGCACCAGAGGCAAAGACCATCGCCGTCACGCTGGGGATTCGGATTTCGTTCGCGCCCATTCATCCCCAGGGTGCTCTGCCGGCCATGGCCATTGAGAAGTTCGCCTACGAGACCTTCAACAAACCGATTCCCTGGGATCCCGGTCTGAAACCAGCGGCAGCCTTTTCCGCCGATGAGGTACGGGGTGAGGGTCTCGACACGGTGATGTCTGAGAAGACCACGAGCAAGCGGAACGCCGTTCTCGATGTCCTCGCGCGGCAGTCTCCCTTCGACTTAAACAGAGTGAATCTCGCTGAGTTGGTGAAGAACCGTGAATCCTACTTTCAAGCTGATCCCACGATCAGCCGGCTGGGCTCACGTAACGAGAGCATTGCGTAGATGGACGAACACCAATCAAAACTCAACCCGGGCCAGATTCAGTTTCATCAGTGGTGCGAGCCGCCGATTCAGCCGGGGGATTACACAGTGAAGGTCAACCAGTCCGTCAAGGAATTGGAGGCGTTCGATCACAAGTCCTCATTCTCCGTGGCCGGTCCGCGCTTCTCGCTGGATCCGTCGGAGGTCTACTCCGTGTACCCACCCAAGGGGCAGATCGGCGATTTCGCAAACTCATTGCCGCACATCGTCTTCACGCGGCGGACGCTGCCTTGGGAAAGAAGTGTAGATCCCGGTGCGAGGAAAACGGGAGACAAGCTTCCCTGGATGGCACTGCTCGTTTTTAGCGCCGCCGATTTTCCCGGAAATGAGTTTCCAAAAATCAAACTGTTGAGCGTCAGTAACTTGATCAATCCGAAGTCAACGGACATGTTCGTCGGCCCAAAGCTTGCCACGCTCAACGGGAACAATGGGCTCGCGGCCTATGAGAAGGAATCAGATCTCTGCAATACGATTGAACTTCCCTGGAAACTATTTCAGATGGTCGCGCCTGCGAAGAACGATCTCGCCTACCTCGCGCATGTCCGGGAGGTAAACACTGGAAATAAAGAGACCCTTTCGTTTCTCGCCGACGGTTGGTTCTCAGTCGTTCTCGCCAACCGTTTGCCCGAGCCGGAGCGCAAAGGAGCCACGCCTCCGCTGGCGGTCGAGAGCCGGGCCTACCTCGTCTCGCTCGAGGGATTGACGGACTATCTTCCCGGTTCCGGATCGACGGCGGACAAGCCTGTACGCCTGGCCGTGCTTTCGACCTGGAGTTTCCACTGTCGCGAGGCGTTCGCTTTCAAGGCTTCAATGAATAAACTCCGAGTGAGGCTGCTCAGCGTCCCCGCGCCGGGCGACTCCGCCCGGACCGATGCCGAAAAGCAAGTCAATGACGCCTTGAGGATGGGCTTCACGGCCTTGAATCACAGCACGCGGTTGGGAGAAAAGGCGGTGTCCTGGTATCGCGGTCCGCTGGTGCCCCTCCACCTCTCGAAAGAAACTAAGTTCGTATTCCGGCCGGCGGCCGACGCGGCGCTGCGCTACAGTCCGCTCGACGGAATGATGGATGTCTCCTATGCCGCTGCTTACCAGCTTGGCCGCCTGCTGGCCCTGAAAGATCGGCACTTCGCCACCGCGCTTTACAGCTATCGCCGTGGTGTCCAGCGGCAGATTAACGAGGTCCTTGGCCGGAAGAGGATCGAGTCCCTCTTAAGCGTGGCAACAGGTGGCCACGAGAGCGCGATCATGGGCGAATATCTGAAGCACCTCGGCTCCCCTACCGCCACCCAGGCCGCGTCCGACGGATGGGCGGTGCAGCAGCCCACGATCCAGGAGAAGCCGGGCGAGGCGAAGCCCAACGAGTTGAAACTCACCACCGATTTCGACTTGACGATCCCGCAGGCAGTCTGCCGATGGCTGGCCCGGCTGGTGTTGCTCTACCGGGTCCCATTTACGAATCTGGTTGCCGATGAACGAATGCTGCCAACTGACAGCATCCGGTTCTTCTATCTCGATCCGAACTGGCTCAAATGCCTGCTCGAAGGAGCGTGCAGCGTCGGTCGGAGCAGCTCCCGCGATGAGTTGGTAGACGAATACCTGCGCGACAAATTCCTGGACTTCGCGATGGAGCAGGCTCTGGAGGTCCGGACGAGGACGCCGGAAGCGGGCGCCGGTGAGGCGGATCATATAGCGGTGCAACAGTCGCCCGCCAAGCTTCCCGACTGGCCCCTGACCGGGTTTTTACTCCGCTCACCGGTGGTGGAAGGCTGGCAGGGGCTCGAGATGCGGGCGTGGAAGGACAGTGGTGCGACCCAACCTCTCGAACCGTTGCGGATCGACCGGCTGGCTCCCGACATAATGCTCTGCATCTTCAATGGCAAGGTGGACCGCATCGAGGTCAAACAGCCGCCCGAAGGCATGCATTTCGGAGCCTCCGTCGATGGCGAAGGCTTCAAGAGATTTCATCTGAGGCGGCTCAATGATAAGAGTGACGAGAATGATGAAGATGATAGGATTGCCCCAGGCCCGGGCCATCAACTTAAAAAGGACTCCCAGACTGACATTCGACTGCGAGCGCAAGACGTGAAGCGCGTCGTGGATGTGTTTGCGCTGGCACAGGCCCTCAAGACAAATCTCGAGCGATTGAACGCCAGGGTCGTCAATACTGAATTCACTTCGGCCGACTTTGGCGTGGAGATGGTCGAGAGCCCGGGCAGCGTCGTCTTTGACGTCAACAACAAACAGGAAGGCGCCGCGAGATGAGCTTCCTCAGCGAATCCCTACTCCTGGTCCCAATGCACGTCGACGCACTGGCCGTGGGCAGCCGGCTACCTCCTCACACGATGTTTCAATGGACGAACCTGGCTCCGAATTTCTCAGTGCAAGGTGAATACTTCTTCGGCTCGGAGGCGGTCGGTGATAGTCCAGGCGCCAGTACTCCGTTCGACCAAGCGAGTGGCTTGCAGACGGGAATCCATCTTCTCTTCCGGTTACCGCGCGCTTTCTCGCACGGCTACCAGCAGGGCACTAGCGCTCTGTCGTTTCCAGTCATTCCGAACCGTTGGTTGGTGCAGCGTTTTGGCGGAGAGCCAGCCAGCCACAAAGCGTGGCTGATTAAGAGCGACGCGCCCGCGCCGGATGACGCGACCGGAATTCCGTGGCCAATATTTCCCAAATTTCCAAACGACGAGCAGACGCCGGTCGACTTTAAGGTGATCGGTACAAGCACAGAGCTGACCGCTTCGCCGGGAGAAGGAGATGAGCCCGTTCGGGTTACCCTCACCGTCGTCGGCCAGGGCAATCCGGTGTTCAGCGCCTACTATCCCGCCTGTCGGAGTGTGCTCGGTTTCCATGACCCGATAAGGGGCGTTTCCGCAGGCTCGCGACTGTCATATCTCATCACCGGGTGGTTCTCCGCGTCGACCGACGACCCGTTACACACGGCGGCCTGGCGCACCGGGAGCATCTCAGCGGAAGCGGCACGTAGGTTCCGGGCAAAGAACAACATTCCAGACGGCACCGCGCTCACCACCGAACAGCAAGCGAAGCTGTTGTCCGAACTGAGGGACGCGTGGCTTAAGGAGAGACAATGGAAGTGTGATTTCGACCGGAATGTCGAGCAGCCTTCGCGACTCCTCTGCCATGGGTTGGTAAGGGGAATCACCTGGCACGGAGAGGATTGGAATTACATGCAGCCTTCCGGTGAGGGATCCTCGCTCAGCGGGCCCGAGGTCTTCCCTGCGAACCATGATAATCACGACAAGGCGTACCAGGTTGGGGTCGGCAATACGGGAGCGGAAGCGCTGGCCGCCCTGCTTGCCGCCAGAGACGTGGATCAGGATCTGCTGGCGGCGCTGCAGGACGGTCTGCTCGGCCAACCCGTGACCGCCGCTGATCTGCAATATGAGTTGCATGACCGCCGCTTCGACGGCGTTCAGGGCGGCACGACCTTTACCATTCAACCCGAGCCCGACCATTCGCAGATCAACGCCGGCGATTGGAAGCAGGACTCACGTGGTCAATCCAAGGTTCTTCCGGCCCCATTGCGCGATCTGGCGCGAGACCTGAATGAAAGGCAGGGCAAGTGTGATCGTCTCGCCCGTGAGGTCGACGACTGCCGCTGGCAGGTTTATGCGTTATGGTATCTGTGGACGTCTGAGCTTAGGAAAGCCGACGATTCCCAGAAAATTGCGAAGCTTCAGTCGCAGCTGAACACTTTCAAGGAGGTCCTCAAAAAGGCGAAAACTGATCTGGATGACGCCAGAAACGATCGGGACACACTATGTAAAGCGAAGACAGCCCCTGCGGCCGGCACGGGAAAGATCATCGATGAGTTGGCGAGGTATCCGAAGACCCAGGCGGACGGGTCTCCCCAGTTGAATGAGGCAGGAAGTCCCGAGTTGAAGTACCGACTGGTGCAGTCTACGGCCCAGCCGTTTTATGAACCGAGCGAGCCGGTGATCGCAGTCTCTGGTCCGGCGATGGCCCAACTCCATACTGCAGAACGGTCCGGGACCCATGCCTGCCGGCTCTCCGGGCAGATGGTAACGGAGATCCTGCTTCAAGTGCCGGGCGGCGCGACCCACACGATCACGGGCGAAACGCTACTGGCCGCGTTGCTGCCCCGTCAGCCTACTCTTCAGGTCATGGAGGGAGCCAATAAGTCCCTCCTTTGCGAGGCGCTCCTGCTCGACAGTCAACAGGCGGCCACCATCGCCGGGCTGGCTTCTTCAGAGTTTCGCAAAGAACTGACTAAGATTGTCGAGGCATTGCAAGATCCCGAAAGCACAGCGGCACAGAGCAATCCAGCCCCGCCTCCCAATGCACTGATCGGCCGTTTGCCAGACCGGATTGCTATGTTTAATTGGCAGCGAAATCCCTGGAATCCTGTCATGCTGGTTTGGCAGGTTTCGTGGCAGTCGTTCTACCAATCTCCCGCCGGCCAGTTACTGCCGGAAGACCTGGTGACAGCGCGCTGGCGTCTCGACAGGTTGAGCGCTGACCTTGTAACGGATAACGGAGCTACCAGCAGCAATCAAGCAACCTATCAAGGTTATTCAATCCTGAGCCCGAGCGCTTCAAGAAACCTGGCGGAGCGTTTGAAGGCGATAAGCGAGTCGCATCCGCTGA
>Ga0137394_10001622_pt1 | contig 16470 bp, 4 predicted proteins | sample czobulk116metaG_FD_108278 | JGI IMG/M metagenome (GOLD analysis project Ga0137394, IMG submission 108278) | Vadose zone soil microbial communities from Angelo Coast Range Reserve, California, USA - czobulk1.16 metaG | ecosystem: Environmental > Terrestrial > Soil > Vadose zone | place: USA...
AAAGGAAAAGGCAAAGAGGTCGACAGCCAAGCCCCCAACGGGGGAAGAGAATACAGCCCAGGGCAACGCCCTGGGAATAGAGGCGGGCGCGATTTTCCAAGCCCCGAAGGAGCGGCATTGCGGATACACCGCCGATCAATCCCATGCGTATTTTTCATCGTACGGTATTTGGTGTCTCGCCAGAAAGTCGCGGTATTCCTCCTGGAATGTTTTTCGGCGATGGTGTTCGCGCTGGTTGCCGATGTATTTCACTACCGCATCAACGTTCGACTGGCTCACAGAAAAAGCGGCGTAACCACTTTGCCAATAAAATTGCGACAAATTGTTTCCTTTCGTCTTAAGCCATTTTGATGTTCCGGTTTTGCTTTGCTCGACAACGTGGCTGACGGACTCCGTACGTGCGAGAGCCAGCAGAATGTGCACATGATCCTCAACGGAGTTGATCAGGACTGCCGGCGAATGGAGTTCTTTCAGGATTGCAGCCTTGTAGCGATGTAACTCATCGCGGATTTGTTCCACAAGAAGGGGCTCGCGGTCTTTCGTGCTGTAGATGAGATGAATGAGGACGTTTGATAATGACTGAGACATGAGGATTTCCTAACCCGCCCTTTCAGGGCGGACGAGAACATTTTGGGCTCTATTCCCAGGGCGTTGCCCTGGGCTTTATTCTGTCGCCCCGTTGGGGCGAGAGCCGCAGGTCATATTTTTTGCCCTCCCTTTGCGTCTTAGCGTCTTTGCGCCTTTGCGTTAAATTCCGATCGTGCTACTCCGCTGTTTCACGGATGGTCATGAGGGCGTTGCGCGGAATATCGGTGGTAACCCTCTGGTTCTTTCCAGAAGGCCAAAGTACTTCCACCGAGCTCGCGGTCGGATCGTTGCCGAGGCCGAAGTAGAGCGGGATGACACTCTGACTTAGGTATCCAGACTTGCCATCGTTGAAGCGGGTCAAGGTCTTGTTTCCGGCCTTCACTTTAACCGTGGCCCCTAGGCCATCCCGGTTCGAGGTTGTGCCTATCAGTTTCACTTTGAGGAAATGGATTTGTTTGCGCGCAGCCAAGTCGCTAATCAGCACCATGGGGCGGTCGTTCATTTCGTTGGTGACGATATCGAGGTCGCCGTCGTCATCGAGATCGAAAATGGCGGAGGAGCGCGAGCTGCGCGCGCCATAAATGAGCATCCTCGGGCCGAACTCACGGCAAAGCTGGTGCTTGTCAATCGCGCAGTCGAGCGTGAACATTGGTTTGTCCACTCCGTTCGCGCGCGGTTCGACTCCCAGCAGGAATTCCGCATCGAAGAACCGTTGGCCTTGCTCGTTGAGCAGGACGGAGTTGATCCCATAGCGGAACGGCCATCCCATCCCTGCGGTGACAAACACATCTTCGTAACCGTCGGCGTTGAGATCGGCGACGCTGATTCCCCAGGGCCAATAGGTCTCAGCGTTGACACGGTCGGAAATTTCCTCAAAGACGCCGTTTCCCTTATTTAGATAAAGAGCGTTGCCGAAAATGTTGTTTGAGGAACCTTGCATGAACTGTTCGGTCCATAAGGTCGTGCACCATTTCTCACTTTTGCTCTTCTCAAAATCGAGCCGGGCGTTCGTCTTGCCTATGACATTTTGCGTCTCCGACATGTCCGAGTGCATGTCTGACACGAACAGGTCGGGGAGGCCGTCGAGATTAAAATCGAAAAACTTCACGCCCATTGCTCCCCACGGCGTCTTCGGAAAGTAGGCCGCCGTTTTCTCGACGAAACGTTTGCCACCGATGTTTTCGAAAAAATGGTCGTCCCCTTGCATATTCAGGACGTAAAGGTCGGGGAAGCCGTCGCCATTGAGGTCGGTGAAGGTGGCGTCGCCGCTCCAGGCGGCGTTGCGCAAACCAGTCTCGTCGGTCACGTCGCGAAATTTTCCTCGCCCGAGATTCTTGTAAAGGCGGCTAACTTCGGTTCGCTCAGGATAGATTTGGCCGTGAAATGCATTCGTAATGCTGAGATAAAAACCGCCTTTTCCCTTCTGGGCGGTTGTGTAGACACCCACGTTGCAGACGAACAGATCGACCAGCCCATCGCGGTCGTAGTCAAAGAAAACGGCCCCGGAGGAATGGCCGGTGTACTCGAGGCCGGATCCGCGGGTGATGTCTCGAAAGCGCCCGCCACCGAGGTTTTCAAAGAGGATGTTGCCCATTTTTACCGTGGTCACAAACAGGTCTGGATCGCCGTCATTGTCGATGTCAGCGAAGGAGGCCGCCACGTGAATGCGACCAGCGAGGCCGAGGCTGGAACGGCTGGTAATGTCCTCAAATTGACCGTTACCCAGGTTACGCCAGAGGCCATTCCGTCCGAGTTGATTGACGAAGTAGATGTCCAGCTTGCCGTCGCCATCGACATCGGCGACTGCCAGACCGGTTCCGTGATCGTAGTGAACGGGCTTCCAGGATTTCAAGGCATCCTCGACGCTATGTTGCTCGAAATCAATTTTGCTCTCGGCGACGCGGTCGGTGAATCGAAAATCGTGAAATGCGGTGGCAGTTTTGGCAGCTTCGATCTGCTGTCGTTCACGCTCGGCCAGCAGTTTAGGCATCTCCGTGTTGAGCGGGGGATAATGAACGAGGTTTGTCTCGTTGGGGGTTGGCTCTGCGGCGCGAGTGACATCCAAGGGCAATAATACGAGGAGCGGTCCGAACGCCAGGACGCCACAGAGGAAGCCGTCGAGCACAGTCACCTCTTTTCTTTAACGCAAAGACGCAAAGGCGCAAAGAGGGAAGTGCCCTGAGATAAAATGAACTCCTTACGTGGATCGCTAGAAAGGGTTTAGAGCAGAAGCTTTTGGAACAGTGACCCAACTGGATTGATTGGCGGGCTGAACGAAATAACTTCTGACGGGCGACACCGAATCGTCACAAAGCGTTCATTTATTTTGTTGCGCCTTGAGGTCCGGCTGTGTTAAACCATTCCTGTCTCCAAAATGACCTGTTGGTGTATCCTCGCGGCTTTCCGCGAGGAAGGCGCTTTTGGGGGCCCAAAACAGATAACCGACACATAGAAAGAAGTTACTATGCTAATCAGATTGGTGAAGTCGTCTCTCCTTGGTCTTTGCACCTTTGCATTGAGCTGCGGTATTCTGCAGGCCGCTTCCTTTATTACGGACTTTAACTCGGGCCTACCTCCTGGAACGAGCGTTGCCGGAAATGCCTTCTGGTCTTCGGTGAATGGGGTCGGCGATAGTGGCGCGGTCAAACTGGTCATTCCAGTCGTCAACGTCGGCCAGAGTGGCGGTTTTGTGGTTCCCGACTTCGCCGGCGGCGTAGCCGTGACCAATTTCCGAGCGAAATTCAAATTGCTCGTCGGTGGCGGCACTGACCGGCCTGCCGATGGTATGAGCGTCAGCTTTGGCAATAGCGCGAATGCTTTGCCCGGCGAGGAAGGCACTGGCATTGGGATCGCGGTCTGCCTCGACACGTGGGACAACCAGACCTCCGGCGATCCGAACGACACGGCGCCGTCAATTGACATAAAATGGAACGGCGGTGTGATAGCTTCCCAGTCGACGGACGGTGTCCGTCAAGACGGACGCCCGCCAGCGGGACCTATCCTGACCAACAGCGCTGGCGCTCCGGTTTCGATCGAAACGGTGGGTCCCAATTCCAGTGGTGCGCCGCTGACCACTTACGTTGACGTGATCATCGAGCTTGCCGGGGACAACACCATTAGCCTGAGCTACAGCAACGTAATCGTTTACAATCACTTGCCCATTCCCTACTCCCCAATCAGCGGGGGTAGCTGGATCTTTGCCGCCCGAACCGGCGGTGCTAATGACAACTTTTGGATCGATAACGTCGAAATTCTGGCCAATTTCCATGAAGGTCCGGCCACAATTACACAATTTCCCCAAAATCAGACGGTCACCGAATCCCAGACAGCGACCTTTTCGGCCCAGTTCGATGGAACCCCGCCTTTAACCATTCAATGGTTCAGCAATAACGTCGCAATTGCGGGCGCGAATCAACCTTCCTACACCACGCCACCCACAACGCTGGCTATGAATGGGACCCTTTATCGGGTGCAGGTTTCTAATGCTGAAACGGCCCCTGTTTCCAGCGAAGACGTGACGCTCTTTGTCAACTCGGGTGTGCTGCTTCAGAACGTCTCGACGCGGCTGCACACGAACCACATTTTCCTGACCTACAATAAGCCGGTCAACCTCACGGGCACGTACTCTTTGGATCATGGAGCGACGGTCGACTCTCTCGCCTACGGGGCCAGCCATAGCGAAATCATTTTGATCACCACTCCATTGGCTGCGGGCACCACCTACACCTTGACTGCTTCCGGAGTGACCGGCGAAGATTTGAGCAGCCTTATCCCCGATCCCACGGTGGTTTCCTTTATCCAGGGCGTGGGCGGCATTTGCACTGACTTTGCTGGCGCCCTGCCGGCGAATACAGCCCTAAAAGGCAGTGCGGCCACAAATGCGGATGGCAGCATCCACCTCACCGAGGCGTTAAACAACCAGGGCGGCGGTCTGCTTTACAGCGGCTATGCAGCCGGTTCCAGCATTGATCGCTTTAATGCCACTTTCAAAGCTTTCGTTGGAAACACAGCCGTGATCGGCAGCGGAGCCGACGGTTTGAGCTTTAATATCGCCAGCGACATTCCCGTCAACGAGACCGGTCTCTGCGATCCTTATTGTGCAGAAGGAGGCGTTGGCAGCGGATTCACGGTCACGATTGATACCTGGGACGACGGCAGCCTCAACGATCCTTCGATCGATGTGATCTGGCACGGACAAGTGGTCGGTCATCGTTACTTTGACCGCCCGCATGGTGAGCAGTTGGAGCGAGATCATTTTGTTCCTGTGGCCATCAGCCTGGACCCGAGCGGCAAGGTGAACGTGAGCTATGACGGGATCGCAATATTCACCGATCTGCAATTGCCAAACTTCGACCAGATTAACAATCCAAAACTTGGCATTTATGGCCGAACCGGTGGACTCAACGAGAATCACTACATTGACGATCTCTGTGTCACCCACAATTATACGCTGGGACCTCTGTTCATCGTGACCGAGCCGGCCGATGCGACCCTTACCGAAACGTTTCGGGCCACCTTTGGCGTAGTCCTGGATGGCAGTCCTGCTTACAACATCCAATGGTATAGCAACGACGTCGCAATTGCTGGTGCTAATGGGCTAACGTACACGACGCCGCCCACGACGGTTTCTGCCAACGGCGCACGGTACCATGCCGTGATCAGCAATGGCCAAGGTACGGTTACCACCCGCGACGCTGTATTGACGGTGAATGCCGCTGTGGTCGTTGCGAGCGCAACGGCTACATCGCCCACTGCAGTGACCGTGAGTTACAGCAAAGCAGTAACTCTCGCGGGCACCTACAGCATCAGCGGAGGCATTACCGGTACGCCGGCGTATGGAGCCAACCACAGCGAAGTGCTGCTAACGCTCTCTTCACCACTGGCCGGCGATACGTCTTATACGCTGACTATTGCAGGGGTCATCGGAGAAGATAGCAGCACCCTTGTGCCTGATCCTACTTTGAAGTCGCTGCGGTTTGGTTATGGGAAATATTGCACCGACTTTTCAGTCGCAAACTCTACCACCCCGCCTGGAACACGGCTTTATGGTGACGGCGTTAGCTCTGGCTATATCAGCAACGGGGTCCTGCATCTCACCGACGCTCCGGTGGGAAGCTTAAGCGGCGCGTTTGTCATCAGCAATCGTACGGACGGGCTGCCGCTGGACCGAGTTTACGCCACGTGGCGAATGAGAATCAACGGCGGCGCCGATGGCGTGAGCTTCAACTGGGGCAATGATGTTTTTGGGCCCAGCAGCGAGGAAGGCTTGGGAACGGGCTTGACCGTCGTATTTGATACCTATCCGAATGTCGCTACCGAACCTCGGTTCGCGATCAAATGGAAAGGGGCGCAAATCGCGACCACTGGGCCAGTCCCCAACTCCGCGCTTTCAAAGGGCACCTTCGTCGATGTAGCTGTGGCGCTGGATCCCGATGGCACGGTCGATTTATTTTATGACAACGTCCAGATATTTAACAACGTTCAGTTGCCGAATTATGCTCCCATCGCCAACAGCGGTTTCTCCTTCGCAGGCCGAACTGGCGGCGTTTCTGAAGATGCCTGGATCGACGATCTTTGCATCAACAGCTTTACTCCGGGGCCAATTCGATTCCTGGCTGAGCCGGTGGATACGACGGTGGGCGAGACCTTGCCTGCAACATTCACGACGGTGGTCGATGGAGACCCGACTTACCGCTATCAATGGTTTACTAACGGTGTCGCGGTCGTGGGCGCCCGGTCGTCTACCTACACCATAGCCAGCGCGACCGAAGCCATGAATGGCCTGCACGTCAGCGTCCTGGCCAGCAACGCGACCACCATGGTGACCAGTTCCAATGCCACACTGACTGTGACACTCAACCCGCGGGTGGCGAGTGTTGTCGCCTGTGCGGCCAACAAGATCGTTGTTGCCTATACCCGTCCAGTGGCGCTCGACTATCCGGAAGGCGGGGCTTACGACATCAGCAATCCGCCTGGAGCGCCGTTTGAATCGTTTCGTGAATATGCGACAGCCGATCACAGGCAGGTTGCCATTACGCTGGACGGCAACCTGAATCCCAATACGACCTACGAGCTCACAATATCCGGTGCGCAGAACGAAGCCCAAACATTGCCTATCAACCCGGATCCGACCGTAAGGGCGTTCCGCTTTTCTGGCGCCTACACTCCGAAAGTCGCCGACTTCAACATTCCGAACGCTCCACCCAATTCAGCGATCGGAAATGACATGACCCTCTACGGAACTGCTTACCTCCAGAATGGCGTTGTCCATATCACGGACGCGTTGAACGACCAACACGGATCCCTGGTGGTGACGAACGTTAATAATGGAGCACCGACAGATCGATTCGTCGTCCGTTACCGAGCAGTGCTTTCCGGTGCGGCATCCAATCCGTCCGCGCCTTTCGGCGGCGGCAATCCTGCCGATGGTTATAGCCTCAACATCGCCACGGACATCCCGCTCGGAACCATTGCGAACTTGGCGGAGGAAGAGGGAGCCGGCTCGGGCCTAACAGTCTCGTTCGACAACTGGGATAATAATAACGGCGGCAACCTTACTGGATTGCCGAACGCTGAGGCGCCGGCTATCGATGTCAAGTGGAACGGTGTGATCATCCGAAGTACCACTGATACTACCAAGCCTGATACGTACAAGAGCCCGGCTACGATCGCTGCCATCATGCGCACGCCAAATCCTACGACATTCCGTGACGTCTATATCGATCTTGAACCCGACGGCAAGATCTATGTGGAATATGGTGGTACTATTATTTATAACGGCTTGCAAACGCCATTTAATGGGATGAATGGAGGCATGGCCAACGCCCGAGTCGGCATCTATGGCCGGACCGGCGGCGCAAATGAGAATGTCTGGATTGATGATCTGCAGATCAATGCCGAATCGCTGGGCGCACCTACGATCGCTCGCGAGCCAGCCGACACCACCGTTCCCGAACTGGGCACTGCATCGTTTATTGCGATCGTCGATGGTCTGCCCCCGTTCAGCTACCAATGGTATTCAAACAACGTCGCGATACCAGGAGCGAATGGATCTGGGTATACCACTCCCACGGTATATCGAACGATGGAAGGCACGACCTACAAGCTCGTAGTCACGAGTGCATGCGGCTCGGCGACTTCGCGCGATGCGGTTCTCCATGTGAGCCTCGACAACGTGGCGCCGTATCCGTTCTGGATCTCTGTGGATAACACGCGGACTACTCTGCTGCTGTTCTTCAGTGAGGCCCTTAATCTGGCTTCGGGCACTAACGGGGCTAACTATTCGGTGAACAACGGTGGGGCGGTCACGAGCGCGTCTTATGTTGCCGGCACAGGGAATCGATACGTTGCCTTGACAGTCTCTCCGGCGCTGAATCCAGTGAACTGCAATGTTCTGACCATCAATGGTGTGAACGACTTGACCGGGTATAATCCAGCGAATGCACGCTATCCGATTGTCGTTTCACCAGGGTTCCCAACGTCGGGCGCCAACAACCTGGTAGTAATCGAAGCGGAAGATTACGATGTAAATCGTTCGCCCGGACTTAGCATGCTGAACACGCGGTGGTATTTGTCAGACACGAATCTGCCAGGAATAACAACTGTCGGGACATTCGTGGGCAGAGGGTACATGAATTCGGACAATCTGGGGACCGGCAGCGGCTCGGATCCTGTGGGATTGGCAGCAGGCACCTCAATTGACTACGCCGTGAACTTCGCCACTGCCGGCACTTACTATGTCTGGGCGCGCGGCAGTACAGCCAATGACGGAGGCAACAACTCCTTCCACTTGAATGTCGATAACGTCAGCCAGGGTACGTCCAGCCGACAAATCGGTAATGCCACTCAAAACTGGGGCGCCGATGGAGGAGCCGTAAACAAATTCGGCTGGGTGAGCGATGCAAATGCTGTCGCAGCTACTCGCGCCACAATCAGCATCGCAAGCCCCGGAGTGCACGTGCTCACCGTTGTGATGCGCGAAGATGGCCTGAAGCTCGACCGGTTCTTGCTCACCACCGATGTGAGCTTCTCGCCAGGCGCGGTGAATGATCCCGGTCCTGCGGCGACAGTTAAACCTGGCGTGGCGCTCTCTCTGGTGCGCGATGCTGGCGGTAATGCGACGATATCGTGGCCTGGCGCAAGCTGGACACTGCAGGGCACGACTGCTCTATCGAACAATCCGGCGCAGACGATCTGGCAAAACGTGCCCTACCCCTCTGGCACGGTTATTCCAGCGGGCTACTTCGGCACGGGTCCCACGAACGTTATCTTCCGGCTGATTTGTAAGTAACGAAGGGAACACACTAGCAGGAACCGGGCTTCGGCCCGGTTCCTGTTTTTCAGTTTCGATTGCACGCGTACAGATATCCATCCCACCGCAGTTTTATCTCACTCAAGCCGTGACATTTCCCACGAAGTACTATAATATCAACGCCCATCAGCCAAACCGTTTGTTTTAGTTGTAATGAAAATTCTATCTTTAAAGCGGATCATTCTCGCAACTTTGGGTTTTTGCTTGATCGTTGCACCCGCGAAAGCGCAACTCACGCTCCTTCCAACCGGATCAATCTGGAAATATCTGGATGATGGCTCGGACCAGGGAACTGCCTGGCGCGCGCCCGGTTTCGTTGACGGAAACTGGCTCTCGGGTCCCGCTGAACTCGGATTTGGGGATGGGTTTGAAGCCACGACAAATGCCGCCGGGCATATTACCTATTACTATCGCACCACCTTCACCGTTGAGGATACCAGTTCGATCACGAATCTCCGGGCACGACTAAAGCGAGATGATGGCGCGGTCATTTACCTTAACGGTGTCGAAGTTGTTCGAGACAACATGCCCGCCGGCTCGATCGCTTTTGACACACTCGCTGCAACGACAGCCGCGGATGACGGAGCCACTTTTTTTCCGCACAGCTTTTCCGCATCAGCGCTGGTGAATGGAGATAACGTGCTCGCGGTGGAGGTGCATCAATCTGCGACGACCAGTTCGGATATCAGTTTCGATTTGGAACTCGTAGGCAACCCGCTCCCGCAAATCTCTATTTCCAGCCCGACTAACGGCCAAACCATTGCTGCTTCAAGCGTCATCATTCAGGGAACGGGGATTCCCGGGGGAAGCAATGTCACGTTCATCGAAGTGTTTGAAGGCAACAATAAGATCGGTGAAAGTACATCCGCCAGCTTCAATATCGTAATGCCAAACGTCACTCCCGGATCGTATACATTGACAGCTCGAGTGCTCGACAGCAGTGGCCTGAGGGCGACGTCGGCCCCGGTGAACATCACGGTTCAAGCGCCGCCAGCTTCGCTTCTTGTGAGCCGCGGATCGGACTGGAAATACCACAACCTGGGACAGGATCTGGGCACAGTCTGGCGAGAGTCTGGTTACGACGATGGTGCTGCCAATGGCTGGGCTGGACCGTTGCCCGGTCCAATCGGGGACAATAACGAAGGCGGCGTGCAGATGTGCGCTTCAGTCATCGCTTTCGGACCTACCGGCGGCCGGTTTCCCACGCTTTATTTCCGACGCAGCTTCAATGTTTCGCATGCGAACGCCTATCAGGGCCTGATTCTGCGAATTGTGCGCGACGACGCGGTTGCCATTTACCTCAATGGCCAGCAACTCTATGGCACCGAAGGCATCACCTTTCCGACCAGCTTCGGACAGTTCTCCACTTATACTGCAGCGGGAGCCGATGAGTCCGTCTATCAAGGTCCATTCAATGTCCCTTCCTCGGCGTTAGTGGAAGGCCAGAATGTAATCGCAGTCGAATGCAAGAACGTCAACCTCACCAGTTCAGATATCGCCTTCGATTTGGAAGTGGAAGGGGTGATTGATACGGCGCCACCGGTCGTGGTGAGCAGCGATCCTCCGCCCAACGCCATTGTGACCGAGTTGACCTTTGTCAGCGTGCTTTTCGATACGCCGGTCGCTGGAGTTGATGCATCGGATCTTCTCGTCAACAATGAGCCCGCGACAAGTCTTCTGGTGATCAGCCCGCGGCAATACCAATTCAATTTTCCCGCGCCCGCCACCGGGACGGTGCAGATCGCCTGGGCGGCCAATCATGGAATTACGGACACTGCCCCCTTGCAGAACGCCTTTTCCGGGGATGGCTGGAGCTACATCCTTAATCCCCATGCGGGTCAGGGAGCGCAGATGGTCATCTCCGAATTCATGGCCAATAACAATACGGGGATTCGTGATCCGCTCGATGGAAAGCGCTCTGACTGGATCGAGCTTTTCAATGGTGGGAGCGTCCCAGTGGATTTGAATGGCTGGTTTCTGACCGACGATTCGGCAAACCTGACCAAGTGGCGGTTCTCTTCGCTGGTGATGCAGCCCAACGCTTATCTGCTGGTATGGGCTTCTGGTGATTCCGACCCGACACGGCCGCTCCACACAAATTTCAAGCTTAGTTCATCGAGCAACTATTTGGCGCTGGTTGATGCGCGCACTAATATTGTATCAGCCTTCGACCCGTACCCGAATCAGCAGGCCGATATTTCATACGGTCGGGACCGCGTTGATCCTTCGGTGGTCGGTTTCTTCAGCAGTCCGACCCCTGGCTCGCAGAATCTTCCCGGGGGTCCTGGGTTCATGGGACCGCCGGTATTCTCGATCGAGAGCGGAGTTTTCACAAACGATTCGTTGACTCTAACGATTAGCGGACCAATCGATGGAACGATTCGATATACGACCGATGGCACCAATCCTACCAATACGTCCCCGGCCTATACCGGGCCCATCTCAATCACAGGGAATACCGCGGTCAAAGCTCGCGTTTATCCTCCTGCTACGACCAATCTATTTCCGAGCATCATTGTGGCAAAAACCTATGTGTTGCTGGATGCGAGCATTCGGGATTTCAATTCCAACCTGCCCGTGCTGATTATGGATACTCGCCTCAGCCTCATTCCTGCTGACGTTCTGCCGGGCGGCAATCGCGCCAAGGGGACCTTTGTGGTCTTTCCACCTGTTGGCGGACGCACCTCATTGCGTGAGCCGCCGGAATTGCAGGCGACAGCAGAATTTGAACGCTTCGGCCAGACATCCATCAGCATTTGGGGGCCTAATGCGAAAATGCCGTACAACATCGAAATACAAGATGCTTCCGGGAACGATGAGGAGCATTCGATTTTAGGCCTGCCCGCCGATGCCGATTGGAAGCTTCGGCCTGCCTGGGAAAAGAGCTTGATGAATGATTTTCTCGCCTTCGAGTTGTTCGAGCAGATGGGCGATTATTCGGTGCGCCGCAAACATGTGGAAGTGTTCGTCCATCAGGGACCCGGAAAGCTGACCGCTGCTGACTATGGCGGGATCGAAGTGCTCTTGGAGAAAATCGAAATCGCCGGCAATCGCGTCGATGTGCAAAAGCTCACGACTGCGATGACGAGTGAACCCGACATCAGCGGCGGGTATATCTTCAAGAAAGATAAAGATAGCGCCGGCGACCTGAATTTCACCACGAGCGGCGCTAATGGCGTGAGTGCTCAAATCTTAAAGTTTCATGATCCAAAACCGCGCGAGCTGAGTGGAACGCCTGGCGGAACGGCTCAACAGAATTACCTCAAAAACTTCCTCAACGCCATGGAAAGGGCTTTGGGGGCGGCCAACTTTACGACCGCCACCGGCACCAACCATTACTCCTACTACATGGACGTGGACGCATTCGTCGATCAATTCTGGATTGTGGAGTTTCCCAAGCAAATCGATGGCTATCGATTGAGTGACTACTTCAGCAAAGACCGCAATGGCAAGGTGCGGCCAGTTCCAATTTGGGACTGGAATTTGGCCTTTGGCAATGCCAACTACCTTGATGGCGGGCGTTATGCGAACTGGTACTGGAATCAAACGGGCGGGGGCGACTATCCCTGGGCCAAACGCCTGATCACCGGCAGCACCGCGGTTAATACGGGAGTAGGCGGCGATCCGGATTTCTGTCAGAAAATTGCTGATCGCTGGGCGGTTCTCCGCACCAATGTTATGAATGGTCCTCGCGTCAGTGCGCGCATCGACGAAATTGCGGCGAATCTCACGGAAGCTGCGACGCGGCCAGCCCCACTGGGTGATTTCACCAAACCGGCGTATGCCCGGCTCGGGGTGAGCCAATGGCCCGAGCCCAATGGCGCCCCGGGCGGGTGGGACGTTGACTACGTAAACCTGACGAGTTACCCCGCGATCATTTCAGACGTGAAAAAATGGGCAGTGGGTCGCTACAACTGGATCGATAGCCTATTCCTCCCACCTCCCAACTTCAATCAGCCGGGCGGGATGGTTACCAACGGCACAACCATCACCTTGAGTGTGACCCCCGGAGCGACCAATTATTACACGCTGGATGGAACAGATCCACGCGCTGCGGGGGGGAATTTGGCTGCCGGCGCGCTAATGTACACGGGCCCGATCACCATTAATGCCAACGCCCGCATTTTCGCGCGGGCCCGCATGGCCAATAGCGGCTCTGCAACCGTCCGACCGTTCCAGAATACCTGGAGCGGCCCTGCCGTGGCGACCTTTTTTACCTCGCTGGCGCCCTTGCGCATCACCGAAATCATGTATAACCCGGCGGCACTCGTGGGGAATACAAATAACAACGATAATTTCGAATACATCGAAGTGCAGAATATTGGCGGCACATCTCTCAACGTGAACCGCTTTAGTCTGGGTGGAGGCGTTCAATTCCAATTCCCTGACGCGCTGCTCACTAACGGCGAATATGCGGTGATCGTCAAAGACATCAATGCTTTTCAGCTCCGCTACGGGACTAATACCGTCCGGATTCTTGGGACTTACACTGGAAGTCTGGCCAACACCGGCGATCGCCTCATCCTGAGCGGCCCACTACAGGAACCGATCCAGGATTTCTCGTATCTGGACGCCTGGTACCGCGCTACCGATGGAGCGGGGTTCTCGCTGGTGTTGAAGGATGCAAATGCGCCACCCAGTCTCGCCGCTAGCTGGCGGGCCAGCGCAGGCGTTGGTGGTTCGCCGGGCGCAGTCGATCCCGTGCCGCCGGCCCGGCCCGCAATCGTTATCAACGAAGTGCGCTCCTATGCCGACCCGCTGCCTGACGCAATCGAATTGTACAATCCGACGGCCAGCGACGTGAACATCGGGGGCTGGTTCCTCACGGATGATTTTAATAAGCCGATGAAATTTACCTTCGGCCCAGGCACAATTATTGCCGCGGGCGGATACCGCACGTTCACTGAAACTAACTTTAATTCCGACACCAACGATCCCAATAGCTTTGCCTTTGGTTCCAAGGGCGACAGCGTCTATCTCTTTTCGGGCAACGGCCTTCAAATCTCCGGTTACGTCCACGGTTTTGATTTCGGCGTTGCCGAATTTGGCGTCGACTTTGGCCGTTACGTCGATAGCACCGGCGACGATCATTTTCTGGCACAGAGATCGGCTACCCTGGGCGCGACAAATTCGGGGCCGCTAATCGGGCCAATTGTGATCAGCGAGATCATGTATCATCCGCCCGATCTGCTGGTGGGACCCAGCGGGCTCAACAATGAAACCGACGAATTCATTGAACTGCAGAACATCACCGCCGGTTCGGTGGCGCTCTATGATGCGACCCGTCCGACGAACACTTGGCGCCTTCGCGAGGGTGTCGACTTTGACTTCCCCATGAATATCACCATTCCAGCCGGAGGCTTCGCGTTTGTGGTCGGTTTCGATCCGGTGGCAAATCCGTCTATCCTGGCCGCATTCCGACAACGGAATCTCGTTCCGGCAGATTTGCCGGTATACGGGCCATGGCATGGCGCTCTTCCAAACGACGGCGGGCAGATCGAATTGAGCAAACCGCGCGGCAACGACACGAACGCATCAGTGCCATATGTGTTGGTCGAACGGATCAAATTCAGCGATACCGCGCCTTGGCCTGTCTATGCTGACGGAATTGGATTATCGCTCCAACGGATTGTTCCCGCAAGTTACGGCAATGATCCGACCAACTGGGTGGCGGTTGCGCCTTCGCCCGGAGCAAATTATGTCGCTGGCGCCACAGCCCCCGCCATCACCAGCCAGCCTGCCGGCCGAGAAATCATTGCGGGAAACGATGCCACGTTTTCGGTTTCAGCAACGGGCACCCAACCGCTGCGTTACCAATGGAAGTACAATGGCTTTAACCTGCCCGGGGCCACTAACGCAAATCTGGTTTATAATAACTTCCAGCTCAGTCAGGCGGGTGTTTACAATGTCATGGTTTTTAACGCCGGGGGTTATGCCCTCGGAACCAACTTTACCATTACTTCGCGCGTTGGATTGCGCATCACTGCCCAGCCGCAGAGCCGGGTGGTTTTCGTGGGGGCGACCACAAACTTCACAGTGGCTGCCGTTGGTTCCGGACCCATTCTTTATCAATGGTATTTTAATGGCAACCCGATCCCAACGAACAATCCGACGGCCACCAATGCCACTCTCACGCTGACGAACATCCAGCCGTCCGCCGAGGGCAGTTATTACGTCACGCTTCGCGATGACTTTGAAAACACGATCAGCGATGTGGTTTCATTATTGGTTGTGGCGCGGCCAGTTTTCTCGCAGGTGCCGGTGGCTGCCACTGTCGTCGAAGGTGGAACGGCTGTCTTCACTGCCTCCGCGACTGGGACGGCGCCGATGTACTTCAATTGGCGAACCAATGGAAGCGGGTTGGTGTTGCCAAATGCGACGATCATCAGGAATCCAACGAATTCCGTACTGATTTTGAGCAATGTGAGCCTGACGTTCAGCAATTATCAGATTAGCGCTACGATTACCAACATTGGCGGCAACCAGATCGGAGGAATCCCGACTGCGCGCTTGTTCGTGCTGCCGGACTCGGACCACGATGGGCTGCCAGATAGCTGGGAGGCCACCCACACCGGCAACGCCAATGATGGCGCCTTCGACAGCGATGGCGACACTATGAGCAACGCAGCCGAATACATCGCTGGCACCGATTCGCTCGACCCGGCCAGCAATCTGAAAGTCCAAACCATTGCGCCAGGTTTAGGCCGCCTCCAGTTCACGGCGGTTTCCAACCGCACCTACACCGTCCAGTATACGGACAAACTAAATCCGCCCACTTGGAATAAACTAGCCGATGTGCTGGCACGCACCGTGACTCGCACCGAAGTGATTACCGATCTCAACGCGACGACCAACCGATTCTACCGGCTGGTGATTCCCATTCAGCAGTAGGCTGGGTCATTCCATTCGCCACTCCCGGATTCGGCTGTTAAGCCACAGCCAATTATGACAGTTTGTTCATTTAGAACTTGCTGTCGGCGCTGTTGCTGTGGTAAACACAGAACTGTCTCCAAATGACGTAGATGCGCGTAACTGCGCGTAACTGCGCGTAATTGTACTTGCCTGCAATTGTTACGAATAGGTGACAGGCAGGCAGCGATGCTCTCTCTGGAGACAAGTCGCGGTTAATCTTATGAAAATGCCCTTCTCGAAAGCGTCGATCATCCTCTCGGCCGCAGTTCTTTTCGTCGCGGGAGGCTCCGTCCACGCTGAACTGCCTCTGATCAATACCGGCTCGCAGTGGAAATATCTCGACGATGGTTCGGACCAAGGTACGGCGTGGCGCGCCTCGAGCTTTGATGATTCGAGCTGGCAGTCAGGCTACGCCGAGTTGGGATTCGGCGACGGCGGCGAGGTTACGACGAACACCGCCGGATTTATCACCTATTATTATCGGCAGGCGTTCGCGGTAGCTGATGCCAGTTCTATTACGAACCTGCGCGCCCGGATCAAACGAGACGATGGAGCGGTGGTTTACTTGAATGGAGTCGAGGTGTTCCGAGACAACATGCCCACGGGTGAAATCACAAATCAGACCCTGGCTGCAACCACCGCCGCGGATGATGGAGCAA
>Ga0137394_10001623_pt1 | contig 16468 bp, 18 predicted proteins | sample czobulk116metaG_FD_108278 | JGI IMG/M metagenome (GOLD analysis project Ga0137394, IMG submission 108278) | Vadose zone soil microbial communities from Angelo Coast Range Reserve, California, USA - czobulk1.16 metaG | ecosystem: Environmental > Terrestrial > Soil > Vadose zone | place: USA...
GACGGCTCTCTTGACCTCTTGTTTGGCCATGACCCGCACCGAAGAGAGCCCACCCCCTTTGCGATCGAACAGGTCGCTGACATCAGTGGGCACCTCGATGCGGTTCTTGGGGCGGCGTGCGAGATCTTCTGGCGTAAGCTGGGGGACTAATTCCGAAAGGGGGAGGTCAATTAACGTCTCGTCCTGGGCATCGGAGGTAGTGAAGACACCGCTACTAACCGAACCCCGCAGCACTCCAAATGAAACGCGCACCGCCCCCTTGGCAAGTTGGTCAATTACTGCCTTGCGCGCAATGAAGAACTTGCCGGTCGGAGGGGCCGTAGAGGCATTTTTGCCGTGCAGATTGTGCGGCACGACCTTGAGCAGGGCGGCATAAGAAATTCCGATGCTGTCCCCAGCGGCTTCCCCGTTTTCCCCAGAAATGGAGCCAGCTTCAAGACCAGCATCACCGTGTTGGGCGGAGCCGGAAGCAGGCTGTTCAGCGGCAGCAGTTCGCCGGGATTTCCGGAACAGCTTTGAGATCGACGCAAACATTCGCAGGTAGCCGAAGCAGGTAGCACGCCATCCTTTTGGCTAAAAAAGAGGCAATTATCGGCTCAGATTTTGCTTCGGTCTTCAACCACTGGCCCAATTGTGCCGATGTCAACTCTGAATGGCTGTGCAGCAGAAGATTTTATTGTTGGATGACGAACAGGACTTCCTCGACCTGTACCAGGAAATGCTCGGGCAACACTTATCCATGTTGCCTGAAGTGCGCACTGCGCTGAACGGTTCGCGCGCCCTTTCGATGTTGGAGGCGGAAAAATATTCGCTCCTCATTCTGGATCTGCACATGCCCAAAATGGACGGACTGCAGGTTCTCGCCATCGCGCGCCGCAAATATCCCGAGCTGCGTGTTGTCATTTTAACCGGCGTCCGCGACGAACAATTCCGCACGCGCGCTTACGCCATGGGGGTCGATCAATATTGGATGAAGCCCGAGACCGATCAGGAGATGGGCTTGTTCATGGAATCAATCGAGACTTTACTCAGTGCCGAAACCCAGGGCGGATTTCGCGGTGTGCAAAGCAAAAGTCTCGTCGACATTATTCAGCTCGAGTGTCTTTCCCAAAACTCTGCTTTGCTCAAGATCACCAATGGCGCTGTCGAAGGCAAAATTTGGATTCAAAATGGCGAAGTGGTCGATGCCGAAGCCGTCGGCACAACGGCGGAGCCGGCATTCCAGCGGATTCTCACTTGGAAAACGGGCAGCTTCGAAGTGCTGCCGCCCGATCCGGGCCGGCCGCGAAAAATTTTCACCTCTTACCAGGGATTGCTTCTTAACACCGCCCAGGCGCTCGACGAAGCCGCTTCGCAAGTGGTGCAGACGCCAGGGGGAGAAGAGGTGGCCGCCGCGACAGATGCCGCCGTGATGCTCGCGGAGATTTCGCAGCTTCGCGGGGTCGAGTTCGTGCTGGCCAGCATCCTGCGCAAGAAAAAGAGAACCCACGAGTTCTGGGGAATCGAAAATCCCAAGCCGCTTTCTGATTGGATGGAAGGAACCTTCGATCAGTTCGACGAATTGGGCGAAATGCTCCAAGCGGGCCAATTGCAGCAGGTCGTGGGCACCGGTCCGCAGCGCAAGGCCGCCCTCGCGCGCAGCGGTGACACCCGCTTGTGCGTCGGCTTTGGCGCCAATCTTTCGGCGGACGAACTGCGCGACACAATGAAAAACATTCTCACCAAATGGGTCTCTTAAGCTTTTTAGGCTGTAAAACGAAACGGTCAAAGCTGGTTAGGCTCCCGGCGGGGAGTTTCACCATGGATGGCCAGGGCAATATTATGACCTCGACGCTGCCCCAAGGCTTCCCGGAAGCGCAGATTGATACCATCGCGACATGCGTTTTGACCGCCTTTCAGAACGCCAAGAAGGCGCAGATGCCGCTCTCGGAGCTGATCATTAATTTCACCGCCCTGAGAATACTTGCGCGGGAATTGCGGGGCGGCGCGATCGTCTTCCTGATGCCCACGACAGCCAATCAACCCGGCAGAAAAAGCTAATCTGAATTATGACCAAAACGAACATTGACCAACTGATTCTCCGGATGGAGAGCTACCTGGAGTGCTGGAAGCAATACAACGCCTTTATGGCCATGGCGCGCGCCAAGCGCTTCAGCCAGGAAGATGAGAACCAATTCCTCGAGATCAAAAGCGTGATCACCCAGGAATTGGAGCTAATTCTCTCTTCCATCGACTGCGGACCTATCAGCCGCGAAGACGTTCATACCCTGATCGCCTCGGCGCCTTCGGTCCGCTTTCTCAGCGAGATGAACGAGAACGGGCTTCGCGCAGTGGAAAGCCAATGGCACAAACTCTTCATCGGCCTGCAATCCATCCTTGGGCAACTGAAAGTCCGGCAGGGCCAGATCGAGAATAAATCGCTAATGAAATCGTGGTTCGGCCGAAAAGCCGCCTAATTAAGTTTGGGGGGAAAAGCAAAACGCAAGCTGTACGAGCTTGCGTTTTTTTTGCTTTTTGACTGCGAAATTAGCTCCTGCGGCGGCGGATGTACCAACCGCCGGCTCCAATGGACAGAGCGATCAATGCCAAGGTGGACGGCTCAGGAACAGGAAGGATTTGACCGCGGATTTCGCCGCCCCCGAACGTCTGGCTGTGGATATTCACATACCAAAGACCACTATCCAACTGGCTCAATTGCTGAGCGATAGTAAAGCCCGAAGGAGGATTTCCAGGGTTATCGACCAGAGAGAAGCTGCCGATGATCGTGCCTGATCTTTGGTCAGCATTTAATGTGGTATATGGTGTTTGCAGGCCATAGAGGACGTTGGCATTTATGCCCGGAGCGCCTGGACCGTGGATATGATCTGCGGTCCAATTACCAGAAATGCCTGAAAACGCGCCGTTTATACTGAGCGTGTTGCCAGAGAGGGTGATCAGCCCACCTCCTGAGCCGGTGCGTGCGCCGCCTCCATCCTGACCGGGGGTTAAGTTAAAGGTGTAGTTTTGTGCCTGGGCCAACGTCAAGCTGGCTCCGAGTAGTAAAGCCGAGACAAGAGTTTTCATTGTGTGCCTTTCGTGATTTCGAGGATTAGAACCCAGAGTGGGAATTAGGTTCCCGAAAGCAACAACTTTTTTTTCGCTCCGATTTGCCGCTTGTTTTGTGAACGTTTTTGCCGTCTAACCAGCGGGTGCCAGATTGGTTAAACGTTCTTTTGCTCGGGGTTATTGAAGGAGTAACAGAATTCCTGCCCGTTTCATCCACCGGACACCTCATCATTGCCGAGAGGTTCCTTGGGGCCAGGACCGACCTCTTCAACACTGTGGTCCAAACAGGCGCGGTGCTCGCAGTCATCCTTGTCTTCTGGAAGCGCCTGCAGCAACTCCTGTCGCAAGGGGCGAATCCAGGCGCACGCGAATACTTGCTGAAGCTGATTACAGCTTTTGTCATTACAGGCATCGGCGGGCTTGTGCTTAAAAAGCTCCATTTTAAGCTGCCTGAAACTGCCATGCCGGTGGCCTGGGCAACATTGATCGGGGGCGTCCTAATCCTCTTCGTAGAAGCCTGGCTCAAGGGACGTCCGCTCACAGATCGAATCACCTGGCCGATTGCCATTACTGTGGGCCTCGCGCAGTTGGTCGCCGCGGTGTTCCCGGGCACTTCACGCTCTGCCGTGACGATTCTTGCCGCGCTTGCGTTTGGAGTGAATCGACCCCTGGCGACAGAGTTTTCGTTCCTGCTGGGAATCCCGACCCTTTTGGCCGCCGGAGCGCTCCAGATCTATTCGGCGCACAAAGAAGGTGTGGCCATTGAATGGGGCAGCGTGAGCATCGCATTTGTGGCTGCGGCGGTGACCGCATTCGCCGTAGTGAAATGGCTGCTGCGTTACATCCAAACACACACGTTCACCATTTTTGGTTATTACCGCATTTTCCTTGGTACTCTCATCATTGTCGTAACCCGCTACCTCCTGAAGGCCGCGTAGGACAATTCAGTGTCGCATATGCGACACTGAATTGTCTTACCCTTTGGCTTCGAACCCCTGTAATTGTTGCCCGGCCAGGCCAAGCACCTCGATTCGTCGTTGCCAGGCCTCGCGGCCCAGGTAATTTGGCGGCAGCAGACATTTCGGTAGAAGAGGATCCAGATTCACGGCCGCGAGCCACCCTTCTCGTTCTAGCGCCGCCCAACATTGAAGACGTTTTGCCATCGCTCGGCCGCGAAGAGGCCCAGCGGGAAATTCTTCGAGCAACTTGAGATGCCGCGCATAGTGACCGTTGATGACGGGGAAGTCCCAGGCACCTTCGACAATCTGCGCGTCGGTTTCGCCAGCGCACGGTCGCGCTTCCATTAGGACCAGCGAATTCACAGTGACGTTGCCGCTGGCAAGGATGTCTCTCTCGGCGCCAACCGTATCGGGAGTGATCCATACGCTACGCTGCAGAGTGCCAAATCCACGATGCTCCAGGTAACGGCGCAGCCGTTCGCGATGTGCGTTCTTTTCCAGCGGCACATCAAACAATGCAAGGCGCCACCGACCGTCCCATGGACGCGACCATTGCACCTCAGGATCACGTCCACCCAAAGCATGGAGACGTCCCTCCTCTGTAAGGCGATAGAGCCGGTCACGAGCGGCTTTGGGATCGCGTTCGATCAGTCCTCGTTTCTGTAGCCTGTTAACTTGACGCTGGAGCCCGTTGCGATACATCCAGCTCTCATACGAATCGGTTATGTTTCGGAAGGTCGGCCGCATGAGCTGATCGGCAGTCCAGAGGAGCAGGTTGAGAAATTCGTCGGTTTTGTCTCGCACAGGAGGCAGGATGGATCATGGATACGGCCAGGACAATTCTTTGTAGCATATGCTACAAAGAATTGTCCGTGCCCGAAATTACATCTGCAACCGCTTGAGCAACTCCTGGGCGAGGACTTCGTAGGCGGCTGCGCCGGCGCTGTACTTATCGTAATGGATGATTGGCTTTCCGAAGCTCGGGGCTTCGGCCAAGCGCGTGGTCCGGGGAATGACTGTCTCGAATACAGAATCCCCGAAATGCTGTCGAACTTCGCCTACGACCTGGTGCGACAGGTTCGTTCGCCCGTCAAACATTGTCATGATAACCCCGAGCAGTTGGAGCGTCGGGTTGACTCCGTTGTCGCGCAATTGGGCCAGGATACGCGTAATCATGGAGATGCCCTCAAGTGCGTAGTATTCGCATTGGAGCGGCACCAACAGAAACTCGGCAGCCGCAAAAGCATTGAGCGTGAGAATACCAAGGGAAGGCGCGCAGTCGATGATCACTAAATCGAACTGGCCAGTGGCCAGGACAGGCGCCAATGCATTCCTGGCCCGATGAAGATGGTTTTCGGCGCGAGCCAACTCAATATCCGCGCCGCAAAGGTCCACCTCGCTGGGAATGACCTGAAGATTTTCAAAGGCGCTCGGTTTGATTTTCTGGAGCAAGTCCCCTTCGCCGAGCAGCGCATGGTAGGCGCTGGCGCCTTCGGTTTTTTCCAAGCCGACTCCGCTCGTGGCATTAGCCTGCGGATCGAGATCAAATAAAAGCACCCGTTTGCCGACGGCTGCCAGGCACGCGGCGAGGTTGACAGCCGTGGTCGTCTTGCCCACCCCACCCTTCTGGTTGGCAACGGCAATGACTCGAGTGGGCACGTGCAAGTTAAGTAGTCTAGCTTGGTTAAGACACAGAACAAATTGGCTGGCGCATGCTTTTCAATCTCCGAGCAGCTTATTAATGTTTTCCCGGGCAGCCGTCTCGCGCGAGTTTGCCGCGCCTTTACCGCGCCACTCGCGGCGCATAAAATCAAAATATTCGCAGAAATTGGCCATGTGTTTGTCGGCCACAGGGTCGGCGCGGCGGTCGCGACACTGATGCGCCACCCGTGGATCGTAGCTAACGCAATTGAGGCATACCTTGAGATCGCCGCTACACTGATGGCAAGACTCAGTCCGCCCCGGCAATCCGGGCAGCGTGTATTCCCAGCCACAATTGTGGCAGTGTCGCGTCAACATGGGCACCATTTTAGTCTGAAGTATTGCCCCTGCAAGTTCCTATCACATCCAAAAAGAGCTTTGAAAAGAGCCAGTCGCGTCCTTCAATCGGGCCAATGCAAGTCCGTGCTGCTACTCGCGAAGACCTCCCCGCCATTTTGGAGATTTATAACGAAGCAGTTCTAAACACCACAGCCTCCTACGATTATGAACCGCGCACCCTCGAACACCGCACCGCCTGGTACGACGAACGCCTGAAGGCCGAGTATCCCATCCTCGTCGCGCACGATTTCGGTGGTCGCGTCCTGGGCTGGGCTGCGTTGAATCCGTTTCACGCGCGGGTTGGATATCGATTCACAAGCGAGAATTCGGTCTATGTGGCGGCCGATCAGCGAGGGAAAGGAATCGGCACGCTGCTGATGCCGCCTCTGATTGAAGGCGCGCGCAAGCGAGGATTGCACGCAATCATCGCGGCCATTGACGCCGAAAACGAACCAAGCATTCGGTTGCACGCTCGGTTCCAATTCGAGAAAGTCGCCTATCTGAAAGAGGTCGGCTTTAAGTTTAATCGCTGGCTCGATGTAGTCTATATGGAACGGCTGCTTTAGGCGCCAATGTGCAGCAAAGGCCCGATTTTATTAGGTTTTCGTCTGGGGCAAAGACCCCATTGTTGGGCCTATAGTGATCGGGTGTAGTTACTTCTGCAACGTTGACTTTCGTACGTTGCGTAACGCACAAACTGGAGACGGTAGCCTGACGTTTGGAAGCGATTGGCTTTCGGGTTGTGAATTGGATTTTTGCGATAAAGACGATGACGAATGCAGCCAGCAAAGTCTGGACGAGAAGAATTTCGCCCCAAAGCGACCAAATCTTCTGTACAAGGAGAACCAAAACAATAACCGCGGCGGAAAAGTTACGTTTCCGTGGGTAGAACGCGTTGATAAACTGCGTTTGCTGGGATCTGGACCGCTCAATCCAGGTCCCAGTCTTCTTTTTTGGACGAAGCGGACGCTCAAGTCAACGACTAAACTTCACTTCTTCGCCATCACAAGCCGGCAGAGATTTTGCTCTTGCTTCTGCCAGGGGTGGCAGGTATTCAGCGTCCCATTGTGGAGGGCTTGGGCGAAGCCAGCCGCAGGGAGTTCAGGAATTCATAAGGCATAAACTTACAAACTGAATGGGGATATGAAGACGCACATTTGTCGGTGGTTCCTCGTGGTATTCGGGGTGATGAGCTGGGGAAGCTATAACAGCCGCGGTGCCGTTGGTCCAGCCACTCTGGCGCCAGGATTCTACATCGGCGGGGGCGCCGGCCCCAATTTTCTCGAGAATACCAGGCTTAAGCAGTTCGTGGACCCGTTAACCGGCGTGCACGTGCACTTCGACCCTGGAGTGTCGTTCAACATTCACGGTGGATACCGATTCTGTGAATTCTTTGCCCTCGAGGGGCAGACAGGCATGGATGCCAATTCCATCCGTTCGATCACTGGCGCCACTTCGGCCGACGCGAATGTTTACCAGGTGCCGTTTATGGCAAACGCGGTCATCAATTTGCCGACTCGCTCACCGCTATCGTTGTTCATGGGCGCAGGGGCCGGCGGAGTTGCGAGCGTCATCGACATCAATGACATCACCATACCAAGCATAGGGAGCGTCTTCGGGACTGACACCGATGTGACCTTCGCCTACCACGCCTTTGGCGGGATTGAATATGCGCTCAACGACCGAATGTCGGTGGGTGCGATGTATTCCTACCGCTCAGTGCAAAGTCCCCGTTGGGGCAGGGCCGTGATAGTCGAGACCGGACACCTGCGAAATCATTCTGTCACTCTGGGGGTGAATTTTCATTTCTGAGCGGCTCAATTGAAACGACGCCAGACATTCTGATAGGCGCCGAGGAGCGAACCGAAGGAGTCTGCGTCTGTGGTGAGCGCACGTTTGAGCCCTCGCTTGACTGCGGGATCAGGTGTGTCTTCCCAGGCCCAAAGCAACAAAGGCAAAGAATTGAGGACGCGGTTGCGCGGATACCGAAGCAAACCAGAAACTGGCAGGCGAAAGGACTTGAGGTTAATAGCCAGGTTTTTCAACGAGTGAGTTTCGGGACACTTGTCGATCCGAGAGAGGGCATATTCGCGTGCGTCGGCGAATCGGGTGTTCAATCGCTTGTGTTCCAACCAGAGCCAAACCTGAAGGGCGATGGCGCTGACTTCGTTGTGGGCCGAGAGCAGCTCCCCGCGCGGTCTCGAATCCTGGCGCGGGTGCAATTTGAACGTGACTCCTTCGCGGTGCAGCGCTTTGACCTTGTCAAACCAGGGCACATTCAGGAACGCATTGTCGAGCCGGTCGTTTCGCTGGCGGCAACTCCAGTGATACTGCCCAAGCACCGTCAGGACCACGTCTCCAAGTGCGAGTTGCGCCTTGGCAATATTGCGGCCGACAAAGTCAGCATCATCAACCGTAAACTGTTGCCGCAGGAGGCGCTCTTTGGCGAAGAGCAGACCCGAGCAGCGATTCATCAACAGCCGCGTAGCCTCTGAGAGCGGAATAAACTCCGGGTGACGATGATGTTCGCAGCCGCGAAGAAAAGCTTCGTCGCCGAAGATCCAGCGATGACCCATGACGAGATCGTAGTAGAACATGCCAGAGGCACTCCGTCTGAGCTTCGCGAACGATATGACTCGAAATTCGACGTCAATGCCGGACGCAGCGGTGAGCTCCTCGCCGCAACGATGAAGCAGCGTTTGATAACGGCCCTCGTTCAGCAGAAGAGGGCCGCGAACAAAGACGTAGAATTCCAAATCGTTGTATGGCAGGTCGCCACTCGCAGAACGGAGCACTCCTCCTTCCCCGCGACCATATCCGCCCCCCAACAATATCGCCTCGAGAGCGTTCCCGGGCATGCGCGTTCGAACCAGGCGGCCGGCTCGCGCACAGAGGCTGAAAAGTTCTTCTTCCAACTCTGCGCTGCCGTCGATGGTGAAGCGATGGTCTGCCTTTTGGAAATCCGAAGCGGCGCCACGTTGAGCGCGAGAGGTTGCAGGGGTTAGGGCCGTGATCATGTGGCCTGCTCCCGGTAGACACTCCATCCTGCGCGAAAACCCGCCAGGCGCGCACGTCGTTGTTGCCACCGAATGAGGGCCGCGTGCGGCAACTCCGCCAGCGTTCGCTGTCGCGCGCAAAACTGAAAATCCCGCCGAACATCAGCTAGCCAGCCGAGCAGCAGTGTTCGCATGGGGCCGAGGTCAGACTTGCTGCCGGGCCAAACAGCGGCCAGGGCGCGGCCCTCACCGTAACTGCGCTTGTAAGCCTGGGCCGGCGTGTAGTTGTGCGAATGCATCACGACAGAATCCGGACAATACACCATTCGGTAACCCTGGGCCTTGCACCAGCGAGTATATTCGTCGTCCTCGGAAAAATTCATTTTCTCCAGGAAGCCACGCTTGGACCAAACATCTTTGCGCAAACCGCTGCTCACCATGCTGAAGAAGTGGTCCCACGTGGTTGAATCGCGATTCTTTCCGAAGCAGCGTTCATAATCCAAACGATATACCGCCCGACACCCGGGGCGTGGAATCTGTCTCCCAAAAGAAGCCGCTGCAGCGGGATCGAGCAGGGGCGTAGCGAGCGGTCGGAGCCAATTTGGTCCCTGCGGAGTGGCGTCCGCGTTGAGGAAAATGCCAAAATCAGATTGTGCCACCGCCATGCCGCGATTCATGACCCGGCTGGGATTATATTCGTGCGGCTCGATCTGGATGAAGACCCTCGGTTTGGCCTGACGAATCAGCTCGACGGAACCATCCGTCGAGCCCGAATCGATGACGATCAACTCCCAATGCCGGTATTCCTGGTTCCGAAGCGCAGGCAGTGTCTTGCGCAACGCCCAGCCTTCATTGAACGACCGAATTATTATTGTCAGTAGCGGATCGGACATGGCGGAAAATCGGGTTTCAGTTCGCGCGCTAATTTCATGAGCCGTGATTTTGGGCCAACTGGGTCTGGCTGGTGCTGGTTAACTCGGGAGATGGTGTGACGGGAGCGATCATCACCTCGACCAAGCCGTTCGCCATCAAACGCCCGCGGTGATCTTCTCCATACCAGGAGGCGACGCTGGCGGGCCTGGGCCGGCGAATCGCACCGTCTGCTGAGAGCAGGAAACAGGAACAGACCAGAAGAATCAGTACTGTTTTCATAGGTTACCTTCTCCTTTCAGCAGGGCGTTTGGCTTGAGTAAGAATGCGTCCCTAGGTTCACAGGCAGTCGGGCTGATTATCGCCAGCGCAATGACAGCGAGAAGTGGGGTACTGACCCTAAGTGCAATAGGGCTTCACCCACTGTGCAAGCGGTGACGCTAACCGCAGGATGAAACGCCGAATGATCACTCCGACCACGACGGACCGGAACGATGACACGCTTATCTGCGTGTCGGTGGGAATCATTGCCTGGAACGAGGAGGAGGCCATCGAGGCGGCGCTGCAATCGCTTGGCCAGCAGACTCTTTTCGCGGAGCTCCACCAACGCGGCTTACGGGCGGAGATCATTTGCATGGCCAATGGTTGCACTGATCGAACCACTCAATTGGCGACGCGGTTTTTCGAGAAAACGGCCAGCGACCCTTTGCTGGGCAAAACTGTCTGCTGGCGTGTCGTCGAGGTGCCCGAGCGGGGAAAGAACAACTCCTGGAATCTATTCGTCCACTCCTATTCGGCTGCCAATGCCGCCTGTCTCTGTTTCATGGATGCGGACATTGTCATCCACGGGCCGGAAACGTTGTGGAGAATGTATTGTGCGCTCGAGCTAACGCCCAACGCCAGCGTGGCGGTCGACCACCCGTTGAAGGACATTGCTTTAAACGGCCGCAATTCCCTTTCCGAACGGATTTCCCTGGCCACCTCCGGAATGACCCGCACCGCGATGGCGCAGTTGAGCGGCCAGTTGTATTTCATTCGCACGCCCATCGCCCGACGCATTCATTTGCCTAAAGACCTGGCGGCATGCGAAGACGGTTTCATCAAAGCGCTGGTCTGCACCGATTTTCTTACCAACAGGCTTTGTCCAGATCGGGTGACGCTGGTCGATGGGGCGGCCCATGTCTTCCAGAGCTACCGCACGTTTCGCGATGTGTTGCGCAACCAGAAGCGGCAGATGATTGGCCAGACGATTGTCCACATATTGATCGATCAGTATCTAAAGGACCTGCCGATGTCCGAACGACTGAACATGGCCGTGGCAATTCAAGCGCGAGAAAACTCCGACCGCGACTGGCTGAAACGCCTGATTGCGCGGCATTTGTCCGGGGTAAAATATTTCTGGCGGTTGTTTCCCAATTTGCTGCGCTTCCGCTACGAACGGTGGCGCGCATTGCCATTGGCCAAGCGCATTACCCACTTTCCCTCGGCACTGGCAGGGTATGCGGTGACGTTGCTGGCCAGCCGCATGGCCTTCCGTTTTCTCAAACAGGGCAGCATCAATTATTGGCCGGATACCAGAAGTCCCGGCCTGAAGCACTTTGTCTCCACTCGCGCGCCGACTTCTTCGTCTGAGCGGCTCGTCTCCACCACAGTTCAACCCTAAATTATCCGATAAAATTATGAAAGGAAGCATTCCAGCTAAAATTGGCCGACTCGTGGCAAACCTCGCGTTGAACCCGCACTACGTGCCGCGAACGCTCCGTCACAATCTCATCAACGGCGCCACACCCCTGGACCTCGAACTCCCGTGGTTTTCGTATGCCGCCATCGACTTCCTGTCCAAGCAACTGCGCGCGGACATGGAGGTTTGCGAATACGGCTCGGGCGGCTCGACGATTTTTTTCGCCAAGCGCACCCGCAAGGTTTTTTCCATCGAGGACAATGAGAAATGGTTTGGCCTGGTGAGCGAGCGGGTTAAGCAACTTGGGCTCCAGAATGTAGAATTGAAGCTTTTCCCTTTCGATTTTAAGAACCCAACGGGGTTTGAAAAGTCTGACTATTTGCACGCCATTCCAAATCGGAAGTTTGACGTCATCGTCATTGATGGAAGCGAGGAATGGAACCAGGTCAGGCCCATCTGCTTCGAACATGCGGAAAAGTTCATCAATCCGGGCGGGCTCATCGCGGTTGACGATTCCTGGAGATACCCCGCGTTGCGGGCGAAAAATCGAGCCAAACGTCACCAGGTGTTTGAAAGCGTGGGGCCATGCAGGCCGGGTGTCACGAGCACCGATATTTTCTTTTACTGAAAAGCGACGCCTCTGGCCCTAACAAGGCCGTCGGCGTCCCGGGCTGACTCTGATGGAGACAAAAGACCTGATTGGACTGGTTTTGATCCCCATCGCCATGCTCGGGGGAACGCTCTTCCTGACGATCTGGCCGCGGTTCCGGCTGCCAGCATTTTTCTTCATGGCCGCCGCCTTTGTCCTGAGCGAGAAGCTCGATATTAATTTCCTCAGCCGGCAATGGTATCGTGGGACGACCAGGGGCATCGAAGTTTCATTCGTCGATATCCTGGCCTTCAGCGTCCTGGCCAGCTCAATGATTGCTCCCCGGCCGGGAGAAAAGAGAGTGTTCTGGCCGGCGAGTTTGGGTTTCATGCTCCTCTATCTGGGCTACCAATGTTTCTCAGTAGCCATTAGCGAGCCAAAACTTTTTGGCATCTTCGAGATATCCAAGACAGTGCGCGCGATTATAGCGTTTTTGGCGGGCGCCTTTATCGTGCGAAGCGAACGGGAACTGCGCGTGCTAGTGCTTGGGCTCGGCTGCGCGGTTTGCCTGGAAGGGGCCCTGGCTCTGAAACATAAGCTGGTGCTGCATGTGGACCGGGCTACCGGCACCCTCGATCATGCCAACAGCTTGTCCATGTACCTCTGCATGATGGGTCCAATTTTCGTGGCCACGCTCAACTCCTCCTTTCCCAGGTTTCTGCGATATTTTGCGACCGTCTGCATCGGCTTCGCCACCGTTGGAGTCGTGCTGACGGTTTCCCGCGCAGGGATTCCGATTTTCGCAGTCGTAATGCTAGGCGCAACGGTGGTCTGTATGACCTGGAAGATCACTTTGAAAAAGGTGGCTGGAACGGTGGTCATTGTCCTGGGGGTCTGCGCACTCCTGGCTGTGTCCTGGCGCAGCCTGGCCGATCGGTTCGGCGATTCGAACATGAAGGACGAATTGGATGAGAATCAGTTTGAAAATCGCGGGCAATATCTTGGCCTCGCCAAAGCAATTTTGCAGGACCGGTTTTTCGGCGTCGGCCTGAACAACTGGTCCTATCATGTTAGCAAGACTTACGGTGAGCGAACCGGATCCCCTTACGAAGACTATGACGATATTCCCGCATCAGTCTTGTACAGCGCGGAAATTTACGATTGGGCCGCCAAGTATGCGCCTCCCGCGCACAACCTCACCCTGCTTACGGTGGGCGAGCTAGGCATTCCCGGACTCATCATCTTCGCCCTGCTCTGGGTGCGCTGGTTTTCCATTGGAGCTCCGTTTCTCTGGCGCCGTCGGCCCGATCCGATGTATCGCATGGGAACGGGGATCTTCTTCGCCACGTGTGGGATCTTTTTGCAAAGCTTGACCGAGTGGGTTTATCGTCAAACGCCGATCTTGCTCACTTTTCACCTTCTGCTCGGCACGCTCGCGGGCCTTTATTATGTGCGCAAGCGCGAACGCAGAATGGCCAGGGAAGACGCCTACGATGCAGAAGAAGCCTGGGACTCTGCCGGCGAGCCGGAACCGGCGCCTGCTGAGGGCCGCGCATGAGAGTAGCGCACGTCCTTCGCAAGTACAACCCTGCCGAATGGGGCGGGACCGAAAGCGCCCTGCAGCGCTTGTTCGATGGATTGGAGCCTTCGGGCATTAACAACCTGGTCTATTGTCCGCGCGGGCCGGCGGCCAGTGCGAACGATCCGTTGGCAGAGACAGGTTGCACCATCAAACGTTTCCGTGCCTATGTGCCCGTCTGGGGCATTTCACGCCAGCGGCGGCAGCAGATGATCGCGGTCGGAGGGAACCTGATGTCCTTCGATCTGGTCACGGCGCTCTGGCGCGAACAAAACATCTCCCTCATCCATACGCATGCCCTCGGACGGCTGGGCGGCATCGCGCTTTCCGTGGCAAAGAGACGCAAGCTCCCGTGCGTCCTGACGATTCACGGCGGTGTCCTCGATATTCCAGAGCAATTGAAGCAGAGCTTTGAGCAGCGGATTGGCGGGTTCGAATGGGGTAAACTTTTCGGCCTGTTGCTCCAGTCCCGGCGGGTGCTCGAAGACGTGGATGCGGTCCTTACTTGCAATGAGCGCGAGGCGCAGCGGCTCAGAGAAAAGTTTCCCGGCAAGCGCGTCCAGGTCCAGGGGCACGGCGTGCCGATTGCGCGTTTCGCCGGGGATTGCCGGACGGTGGCCGACGAAGCATTCCCCTCGCTGCGCAATAAACGCGTGCTTCTGTGCGTCGGGCGCATCGACCCAGTAAAGAATCAGCTTTGGCTCGTCGAAAGAATGGCGGCGATTGCGATCCGTCACCCGGACGTGGTGCTGGTCCTGGCCGGGTCGTGCACCGACCAACAGTATGGGGCAGCTCTCGAGCGGCGAATTCGCGAACTGGCCCTCGACGATCGAGTGTTGTTGACCGGAGGCTTCAGTCCTAACGATCCGCGCCTTATCGCGCTCCTCCAAAAAGCCGCCGTGGTATTGCTCCCGTCGATTTCGGAGACATTTGGGCTCGTGATTTTGGAAGCATGGGCTGCCGGGACCTCTGTCATATCAAGCCGGACCTCTGGAGCTTCGGCCTTGGTCAAACCAGGGGAAAACGGCTGGTTATTCGACCTTGAATCGCCTCCATCGTTTCATCAGGCACTCGAGGAAGCTCTTTTCGATCCCCTGCTGCGCGAGCGGTTCGCCCAGGCCGGCAATGAGCTTGCCCGAACGCAATACGACACCAAGGTCCTGGCCGGCAAAATCCGCGACCTCTATGCGGAACTCATCGAGGAGAAAAATGCCCTACGTCATACTGCGTGATGATGATACGAACGTGTTGACGCCTCCGGAATGCCTCGAGCGTCTCTATCGTCCATTTCTTGACGCCGGGCTGCCGGTAAACCTCGCGACCATTCCTGCAGTGAGCACCGATGCGAAACGCCCGGACGGCCTGCCGGAGGGCTTTTTGTGGCGTCATCCCTCCAATAATAAGCGCCTTCCGCTGGAGAAGGAACAGATGCTGGTCCAATATCTTCGAGCCAATCCCGGCTTCCATGTCGTGCAACATGGGCATCATCACGACCCATTTGAATTTGATCGCACGGACCGGAACGAAATCATGCAACGCCTCGAGGCGGGCCGTGCGTTGCTGCAAAATGCCGGATTCCAACGGCCGGAGACTTTCGTGGCGCCGCACGACAAATTTTCGCGCATTGGCTACCGGGAGGTCGCGCGCCGCTATCAAGTGATCTCGACTGGATGGTTTGAGCTTCGCCGGCTGCCGCGCGCGTGGTGGCCGAAATACGCAATGGCCAAAGCACTGGGGCATCCTCACTGGCGGGTGAACGGAACGATGCTGTTAAGCCACCCCGGCTGCCTGCTCTCCTACATGCGCCCGTACGACACCATGCTTGAAACAATCAAGGCCCAGATTCAGCGCCGGAAGCTGACGGTCTTAGTAACCCATTGGTGGGAATACTTCAGGGATCGCCAGCCCGACGATCAATTCATCGCAGTCCTGCATAGCCTGGCCGATTATCTTCGCAGCACCAAAGATGTGAAGGTAATCAGCTTTGCCGAACTGGTGACCAGCAAGATCCCGCTGAACTGAACGAGATCAGAGCGCCAGGTCTAATTCTTCCTCCGGAATGCCGGGTAGTTCGAAATCGCAATTGGTGTTGGCGCTGTGCGCGAGTTGGGCATCGGCGGTCATTAACCGATAGATGTCCGGGATGGCCTGGATGTGCGAGGGGATCGCATGCTGATTGGTTAGAAGCGCGGCGTAGCTCTGTTTCTCGGAGGGATGATAGCCGTGCATGGCGCGAATCGGCCGCTCGCCCATGTGCGAGGGCACAATCAAGACGCCTTCCTTCACCAGGAAAATCAGTTCTCCAAAGTAGTTGTCCGGAAACCAGGTGCGCAGGGCTTTAAGCTCCTCCTGCGGAACGATTCGGCCTTCCGGAATGTGTCCGAGTTTTTCGATGACCTTCTGTTTGGCGGCGTCGTTGAAGAACCAAAAGCGCGCCATGGTTGAGTCATAGACGACGGCGAAATCTTTGCCCATGCGCAGGCCCAGCGTGTTGATCTCGGCCTGCAGATCGAGGATGTGATCGCAGTTGGCCATCCCGTGGTCGCTGAAGATATAGAGCCGCACCTGGGCATAATGCTCGCGAGCAACGGCCAGAAGCCTTTCGATGCGTTGCTCGTAAACTCGAAGTTTGAAAGGCACTTCGATCGATTTGTTCCCGACGCGGTGGAGCAGTCCATCGAGATCCGGCCAATAAACGAAGCTGAAATC
>Ga0137394_10001625_pt1 | contig 16464 bp, 31 predicted proteins | sample czobulk116metaG_FD_108278 | JGI IMG/M metagenome (GOLD analysis project Ga0137394, IMG submission 108278) | Vadose zone soil microbial communities from Angelo Coast Range Reserve, California, USA - czobulk1.16 metaG | ecosystem: Environmental > Terrestrial > Soil > Vadose zone | place: USA...
AACGCGGCGGCTGGACGTGCATGGAGGCTAATGTTTGCCAACGGCCAGACGATACCTATTTCTTGCGTGCAGCATGTGTTCTCCTACTCGTATTTCCTATGGAAGTATTCGACCCAAACAACGTCGAAACTGAAGTCGCCGATGTATTCGCCTCTGACGACCATCAGCAGCTTGGCGCTGCCGTGCCGGAGCCCATATTCCTGGCGGTCAACAGGCTTAACGCATACATACAGGATTCCTGCCGTGATCCAGTCGACTTCGTCGTCATCCTCTCCGTAGGTTCTCATGCCTTCCCCTCAAACGGAACGAATCGCACCAGGCTGGTTGGCTGTTCTTTGCTCGCGACATGCTTTCTGTCGTAAGACACGAAATCGCCGCTGTCGAGCAATGTTTGACGAGCCACTGCCGGCTCAGGGACAACGATGACCACGACATGTAGGGGCTGACCTCTTGCCGTCCGAGTCCCTCAGCTTCAAAAACGGAAAGCGAACGGCCGCCTAACCGAGCGCACGAGAATGCAGTGGAACAAATGAAAGGATGGGCAGGCGCGGTGCGCAAACAGAGTCCTCGACTAGCGGGCGATTGGTCGCACGATGTTCGTCCCGTGACCAACCACATACCGCGCTCCTGAACAGGCTGTCGATGGTGCAAATGCCCCATTTCCCAGTTTTCTTGGGTTTTCTTCCCAGTACCTGCGTACCACACAAAATGTAACCAAAATTGGCCTTGCAATTGGCCCGAGCGCCCGCGTTACGCTGGCCGTCGTCGTGAATTTCGATATTGGGCGAGTCCCCGTCCAGTTAGAGGAGCCAAAACGGTGAAAAACAAGTCCAGCTTTTGCAGAGGCGGTATCAACCCCAATTTGACGAAACGCGAGCTCGACGTCCTGTATCTCTTGGCACATGGCAGCCCGATCAAAGAAACAGCGTGGAGCTTGGGCATTTCGCCAAAGACCTGTACACGGCACGTCAGCAATATGATGTTCAAACTCGGCATGCACAGCAGATACGAATTGGTAGTGCATGCCGCCAAACTGGGCATCCACACGGAGCTTAGGTTCGAGCCTCAGACCGTAGCGTTCCAACCCAACATTCAGAGAGCGGCATGACCGTCCGAGTGATCGAGCATCTCTATCACGACCCATGCGGGTCAATCGTGGTCTTCAGCAAACCGGAAGTTGCTGCGGAGCATGTGACGAAAGACCCCGCCTACGGCCACATCAGGCGGAGCTCGACGAACTTGTAGCGCACGAACCGAACTGAACGTCACTTCACAGCAAAGGAGAGAGAGCGATGTTTGAAACTAAGTTGACCATCGAAGACCGGATCGCACGGACTCACGCACAGTTGACCAAGGCAAAGAAAAACCGCACCAGGGCAGCCAACAGGGCCAAGAAGCTGAAGACAAAGCTGGAGAGGCTGGTGGCGAAGCGGGAGGCCGAGATTGCGGCTGTGCAGCAGACCAATCCCATTGCATCCGAGCCGCCAGCTGTTCCGCCTGCGGCCAAGAAGAGGGGCCGGGCGCCAGTCGCCTGACGACATTTTCATGAAGAAGAAGATAACAATAGAGCGGAATGAGCCGATTCGGTTTCACGAACAAGGCACGCTAGAAGCGGTAACGCGCTGGATCGCCACGCACCACGACGGCATAGCGGAGTGGCTGAAAAACGTGCGCCGCCAGTATCAGGTGGACCGCGCCAATGTTGCGGAAAACCACAGGGTAGCGGCGTTGCTGTTGCAGGACGCACGGAACGGCAAGCCTGCCCGCATTGGCGTGCTCGACGTGGGAGGCGCCACTCTCGAGGACGTTACGGCGTGGAGCACTTGGCAGGATACCGCGGCATCGCACCGCGGGTCTGGACTGCAAGAAGAAGAAACGCAGGGGAATGGCGGCAAGGCCTACATGTACCGCCTTTTCGCCGGACCGGCGCGTATTCTCGGCATTCGAAATCGCCGCCGCAATTGCAAGGCGTTCGCGGGCGATGCCGGAACGGTCGAACGCGGCACCCCAGGCTGGATGCCTAGCTTGGCGGCGGGCCGCGATGTGGAGATCAGCTCCTTCGAAGCCGAAGTTCGCCAGGCTGTCGAGCCTTATGGCATTTCCATAGCCAGCTTGCCCGAATCATTGCGGACCGCCATTAAGGCCCGCAAGAGCTTCACCCTGGTCGAGGGCGAATCACCGGTTGGGCTTTATAAAGGACAGATCGATGCTGACGATTTCGTTGCAAAAGCAGTGAGGCACGAGCAATCGACTCTCTGTCTCGAACAAGTCGAAGTGTTCGCGATTCACAACGGCCGCATTCTAAACGAATGCAAGAAGCTGGAATTGCCTCCGATCATACCTTACCCGGGAATCGACTCGCCTGTGGTACACGAAATTCCCGAGCAGTTGGAGCTCGACAATGGCAAGGCGGTGTCCACGACCGAGGGAGGAACGAAGACTAAGGGGCGGTTGATTCTGCACACCTCGCTGGAAAACATGCCAAATGCCTACCGCAATCTCCGTCCGCGATGGCAGATCGTCTATCGCAGTCGACATCAGATGATCGGCTCGAAGCCCGTTTCCGAACTCGCTCCCGCAACAGCAGGCGCCGCATTCATCTACGGGACTGTCGAACTCCCCTCACTTGAACCGGCATACGTCGAACACGGCCGGCGTAGACCCAAGGATGGCCCGCTCGTCGAAGCTCTCGACCGCTTCATCACCGAGAAGATCCGGTTGCTGGCGCACGAGATCAATGCGCGGCGCCGCCAGGAACTCGATGACAAAGCTCTTGACCAGGTACATGAGGAAAACCGGAAGCTGGACGAATTCAAGAACCAGTTCTTGCCAAGCTTTGGCGAAGGTGACGGAGGGGATGGCGATGGTCAGGGAGAAGGGCGCCGGAAGCGCATGCACGATGGTCCCGGGCCGGTGGAATGGGGAACTGAACCCGAAAGCCTGCACTATGAGGTTCCCGAGGAGGGTCTTCAAATTGGCAAAGGAGTTTCGGTCGGGCTCCGCGCGATGCTCAGCGTAAGGGTTCGCGACGGCAAGGGACGCCCAGTGCGCGCCACGATGGAATGGCTGACTAGCGATCCACACGTCGCGACCTTCTCGAAAGACGACAAGCTGGACAGTCATGCAAAGGGAACATGCCACGTATGGGCGCGATTGAAAGGCACGAAAATCGAAGGACCACGCATTCCCGTTCATGTCTGGATCGTCGATCATATTTTGCTCACACCGCGCACCCTCGATATTCCACTTGGAAAGCGGGAGCAGATTACTGCGGAAGCGACGGATGATGAAGGACGCCGCTCGGCAAATGTGTTACTCGAATGGCTGCATGATGCGGAAGACCAAATGACCGTTCTCATCGACCGCTCTGGGATGGTCACCGCGAACCGGCTGGGCCGTACGGCAGTGACCGCTGGCGCCGGCGGAGTTTTTGCTCGCATTCCCGTCGAGGTTAGAGTTGTTGCCAATGCTGAAGAGCAAGGACATGGTAGCGGGTTCCCGCAGCTGATGGTCACCGGCCGCGACAAAGACCCGGCCACCGGCCAAATTCGGGAGGGAGATCCGGACCAGCCCGCGTTATGGCAAGAGGCTTCCGATTACATTAACAATATCTGGTGGTTGAACCTGCAAAGCCCTGAAGCAGCGTTTGTGTTTCAACAGCGCGCAGTTCAGCCGACTCTCTGGCGCACCTATCATGCGGAAAAGTTGATTGAGATGGTCGTCCAAGTCTGGATGACAGACGAATTCAGCCGCAAGGGCGAAAGCCAGCGTCCAGAATTCTGGGCCGCCCACCAGGCAGCCATGGACCGGCACCGTGTGCGCACGGTCGGTCAAATGTGGAAGAGGCTTGAATCCTATGTCGCGAATGGTGCTATCGAAGACCGGGAAACTGAACAGCAGATAAAGGGAAGAGCGGCGTAAATGAGCACGAAGAAAAAGACGGACGCGCCGCGCCATGCGAGCTTGAGAGAGCAAGTGTTGCTTGCGGCTCTCGACTGCTGCTGCGGCGACCACGAAAAGACATTTACATTAGAGGATTTAATTGTCGCAGCGTGGGAAAGGGACCGGTTTGCTTGGGGCCTGCGGGGCTACGAGCAGAAGCACCCTGACGGTGATCGACTTCGCAAAGAGATAGATAGTCGGGGCGCCCGAGAAGGGAATCGATCCACAGGGCTTGTTGCGTCCGGATTGTTGTCGCGGGTTCGAGAACGTATCTACCGCCTGACGCCAGCGGGGCTCGCGGCGGCAGCCGAAGTCGTGGGAGCTGAACCCGATGCTCGCGGCAAAGCCGAGCGGGTGCTTGCGGATGCGGTGGGCGTCATCTTGTCTCACTCTGTTTTCCGCGCGTGGCTGAAAGATCCAAGCGCTCCCAAGCACTTCCGCGATGCAGGTCACTTCTGGGGTATCGCGCCAGGGACACCGGCGCGGGTTATTCAAACACGCATTCTGGACATCGACAGGACTCTGGAAAAAGCCCTCAGCTTGATTGATGCCGGTGGCGTCGACGAGGTCACGGCTCGCCATGGCAAGACGCTGTTCGACCGCACCGATGTCGAGCGCGCCATGAACTTCCAGGCCGCGCTGAAGACACGCTTCGCGAAAGACCTTGCCACGCTGCAGGTCAAGCTGGCGTGACGAACTGAACCTGCCTTTGGTGTTTGAAATTGGCGCGACGTTGGCAGACAGCGATTTTCCCTAACTCTAATAGTCCAACCCCACAAACCAGCGGCCGAGTGCGGCCCGGCTTACGACCTGCCATGTATTCCTGCGGATTAGGCTGCGAATCTCCCGCAGGTGGTAGTCCACCCCGCGGCGTGAGAGTCCGAGGGCTTGTTCGATCTCCTTGTTTGATTTCCTGTGCGCTATGTAATAGGCGACAAACCATCCGTTGTCCGACAGCATCCTGTGCCGCTCCATTGCCTGATCGTAAGTTTGCGGGCTTAACTTGAGCTTTTTGACTATGGCCCAAAAAGCATGATTATGCATTCCAAGCTTATCGTTCTGGTTTTTCCACTTGAGAAGCAACTTACGCTCAGGCGCCTTTAGCCTGTGGTGCTGAACCACATAGTCCACGACCCGCGTCTCTTCCTCTGAGCCGGCCGGCGCCAGCCAATTCAGGCGCATTTGCTGTTTCTCTCCGTCTGTCAAGGGCATACCTCGATTCTCGGCGGAACTCTGCAATCCGGCCAGCTGCATCGGCGCATACGTATCCAATAATGCAATGTGCATCTGCACCGCAGACCAGCACATTTCAATTCCTTATTGTTTTGCATGACAAGCGCCTCGAGCGAGTACCGAAAACCAACGGGGCGGCGGGTTGACGCGAGTTAATAAGAGCAGAGCAGCAGGAGTGAGAAGAAAGAGGAGGAGAAAGCGAATGGCAAATATCTGCGAAAACACGATTGCTGTTGTCGGGTTGAAGAAGCCGGCCGGGGAGTTCGTGAAAGATTTGTCCAAAGTGATGTTCGACATCGACTTGGACAACATGGACTTGGCCAAGTGGGGCCACTACCAATGCGAAGAAGGAAAGCTGTACTACATCCTTCGCGGGGTTGATCTTGCGACTGGTGAGAAGGAGGTTGTCCGCCAAGAAATCAACGCGAGCAAACTGGACACAAGCAAGTGTGAGGACGGCAAATATTACAGGCTTGTTCGCGATGGCAGCCAGGCGACCGGCGCTTCCGTACAAAGGGTCAAAGAGGTCAATCCACAGACCTGGTACAAGGAAATCCTCGCGCAGAAATATCCGCCCCTGGGTGTTTTGGTTCCGCACACTCCGTTCGTTAGGTGCGGCGTCACGGTTCCTCGGTTCTACGTGGAGAAAAAATGGCGATCCGTTTACGAAGAAGTTAAAGAGGCGTCCGAGGCCTTTCCCGACCTGTTGTTTCATGTTCACTACTGGATTGAACAAGATGGCCCAAGCGGCGAGTTCGTCCTGCGCGGCGGCAAGCTCCTCAGAAAGAGCGAGAGCGGAGCAAGTTGGTATCTCTTCGACCAGTTGAAGTATCCGAGCGTAAATCTCCTGCCGGTGTACATGGGACTAACGCTGGCCCAGCACGGGGCTTCCAGGGTGCAGGATGCGATGGAAACTGTCGAACAGCTTCGGGCCATCCTAGACGATCCGCGCTTTGTTGACTCGCCGTTCCATGAGTATCGGAACGGTCGCAATCTGTCGCTGACCAAGCGAACGCTGGACGAACTGCTCGCCCGCATGCAGCAGGGGGCCAAGGAACTGAGTTTCGATGGCGTTTTCCTCGAAGAATCCGAAGCAGCCACGATTGCGGCCTCGCGGGAGACAGAGGAGGAACAGTGAGCGAACAAAAACTAAGCGCCACAAAGGACGGACGCATGACGGAACGTGAGAGGGACGAATTAAGAAGGGTCGCGGCCGGAGTCGCTTTGGACCAAATCGGCAAAGAGGAATTTTTCAGACGGGTGAACGCCGCGGGCCGCTTGGTATACGAGACCTTGGTGTCCCATTTCGGGGACGATCCCCTGGGAATGGCGATTGGGCTCACCGCACTGGACCACGTGACTGAAAGCACTATGCAGCAGGTACAGGAAATGATTTTGGCAACGATGACCGCTGCCCCTGAAGGCTGGGAGAACTGACCTTGAATAACTGCGCAAATGAACGTGAGCGACTGCGAGAACGACGAGGCCCGCTTCTCCCGTGTGTCCGGCCAGCGGGCGAAAAGATCTACGGGCGCAGTATCGCTGGTTATTCCGCAAATTGTGACCAGGGCAAGGAGTTCAAAGGAGAAACGATGAGTGAACAAAAGACACTGCCAACGCGGTACCCGCTGCTGGAGAGCCTGCTGGCGCAAAAGAACTTGGCCCTCAAGGGCACCTACACCAATCGCGATACCGGATACATTTTTGGTGTCTCGGTGCGCACGATTCAGGACTGGGTCAGAAAAGGCGATCTCGTGGGCCGGAATTTACCAGGCCGCGGCAGGTTCCTTTCCGAAGACTTGGAGAATTTTCTCCAAACCAGTATCCGCCGTCGCGCGACGGAAGCGGGGCCACAAAGCCGATGACATATCTGCGCTATATCACCACGCAAGAGCCGGACTCTCGCAATGTTGTAAGTGGCTGCGTGGTTCAGCGCCATCTTGCGCGCTTTATATGTGAAATGTCGGAGAGGTTCGACTCCAACCTTGAGGAGAAAACATATATATGAACGCATCGACACAGACGATTGGCACGCAAATTGATATGGAGCCGCGCGCTTCTTCGCAGGCTCTCGCTATATCCGCAAAGCTAGTAAGTGTGCAGGATCTCTTGTTAGCGCTTCAGACCGACAAGCAGATTCCTATGCTGCGCACCACGGCCGGGCACGTCGCAACGTTCTTGCAGGCGCCGCTTGAGACGGTTGCGATCAACCGACTCGTTAATATCGTACCGGAGTTCCGCGCCCATCTTAAGCTATTACGGTACAAGCGCAATGCCGTCAATTCGTACTGCAACTACGCCGGCGTGCTGTTGCGCAGGGCCGAGGAACTCGGCTGGATAGCTATCGTTCCCGAGATTCCTGTCGAGTGGAAGCTTATTCTTTCTGAGCTGAAAGGCGTGAGAGGCCTACGGAGTATTGTCAAATTTGCCGCTGCACAGGGCAAGTTGCCAGCGAACTTCAATGAAGACGATCTGAACAATTGGAAGCAAGGGATGCTTAGCCAAGGAAAATCATATGTGTATGTGCAGCCCCTGCCCACTCGGTTTCGTCGTGCGTTGCTAAAGGCGGGGCTTGCTGATCAGCTTCCCGGCCTCGTTAGCCACTCCCAACCAGCCTTACCGTATTCCATGCCTTTGCGAAGGTTCCCGACGGAGCTCCGGCAAGAGGTTGTGGAATTGCTCCGGTGGAGACAAGCGGAACGTGTGCGTACACGGCGCAAGAAGCGCCTGCGTGCGGTCACTGCAAAGTTTCTCGAAGAAGCCATTACACGTATTTACGGTTTTTTGGTGAATGTTCAACCTGGTTTGGAGCAGGCGCCCGCTGGACTTAAGCCAAGCGCGATCCGCACCCTTTCGGAGTTGGTCAGCCCGGAAAATATGAATGCATTCGCTGACTGGTGGATCAACGTCCGCAAACAGAAGGGGCGTTCGCTTGCAACAAGATGGGCTTCGCTTTGGGCTGCCATGAAGGAGTGCCCCACATACGAGGGCGTAAAGTTTAGCTGGCTGGACGATCTCATAAAGGGGCTTCCCATAGAGGCGGAATCGAGCCAACGCGAGCGGAAGGAACGCTACTATGTTCCATACGAGACACTATTGGATATACCGCGCCGAATTCGTGAAAGGCGAAGGGATGCTGAAAAGCTAGGACCAACTTACATTGCGACGTCACTTCGTGATGAGCTTCTGACACAATGGCTGGTCATATTACCTTGGCGTCAAAGGAATATCCGCGAATGTCGCATAGGACGCAAGGCCGAAGGCGCTAACCTGTTTAAAGCGGAGATCGAGCAGTGGAATGGGGCTACGAGACCCAAGTGGGTTCAAGACAGACTTCGTGAGAACCCGCGTGAGAAATTTTGGCAATATTATTTTCGGGAACATGAGACAAAGAACGGTCGAGTGGCGCGCTCCATTCTTCCGCATCGCCTGGTTCCACTTCTAGAAGAGTACCTGGAATATCGACCCTTGCTAATTAGCGGCAACGACCCTGGGACGCTGTTTTTGAATCAACGTGGGGCTCCGCTAACAGACAAGAAGACGTTAGCCCTGGTGTCAACATTAACCCTGCGCTTCGCGGGCCGGAGAGTTACACCACACCGCTACCGCGATATCTTTGCCTACGCCTGGCTTGAGAAGCACCCCGACGACTACTTGACAGTTGCAAGGAAGCTTTGGCATAGGAGCGTTCAGATCACACTCAATACGTACGGTTGCAAATTCGATGAGTCACAGGCGGATTGCCGTGTCGAGGAGTGGGTAGAGTCAAATGACAACTAGAGCTGTGCTGCCAATCCAAGATACATAACGACTCTGGCCTCCATGTCCAGGGATAAGAGTTCAGCCTAAAAGGAGGCTGAGTACATGAACCAAACAATGGCAATAACTCGTGGCCCCTTATACAAGGCGAATGCACCCCCGGCCGTAAAACGAAATGTCGCGCTGCAGCCATGCGGAAAGCAATGTGTCCTTCTAATTGTGCCGGCGTGACATACGAATGCATCGCTGCTACGCGAGAATTCCTTTCATCCCGCGAGCAAAGACGCCTTTGAGGTAGTAGCAACGATGGCGGTAACGTTGCATGAGGCTGACAAGCATTACTTGGCCGAGGTCAAGAAACGAAAGAAACGCGATCTGTTTGCAAAGCGCGAGGGTTAATGCTTTTCAGTCGTGGAGTCCTTATCGGCTTCGACAGTTATATCCACGGGGGCATCTTCTTTGAGTTTCACCTTCTTGCCGCTATCGTCCTCTAATTCGTTTTCAATGCGAATCTCCCGGTACAGTTCATCGGCCTCGTGAACTTGCACTTCGGCCTTCTCTGGCACCCTCGGATCGGGAGATTTGATGATCTTTTTGACGGTTCCGTGCTTGGTTGTTTTTGGTTTCTTTTTCATATCCTCCTCCCTGCCGAAGAATAAGAGGGAGGGGGCTGGAATCCCTATCCAGCCAAACGTACGCCCTTTGTATGTCCAAGACAATGCGTCGAAGCATCCCGCTCTTATCCAGCGGCCAGTGCCCAGTTTTTTGCAAACTCCTGAGAACATGCGCGGACGATAGAACGTCAGCCCGGCAGAGCTTTACCGTGAGCCCGGAACGCAGATTTCATCATCGTTTCACACCGATCAAGAGTGATTCCCCCGAACGCGCGACGATTACCCACAGAACGCATCGCGGGGGCCGACGTCGAACAATCTCACGGGGCCAGCGGTTCGGGATAGAGCGGAGTGGTTGTTCAAGCTGGGCACAGCTTTTCAATAACACCCGTGGTATAACACCAAAGTCTCCGTGGAAAGGCCCAGCCCATGATAGATATTCCGCAATCGTGCCCGGCGCACAAAACCTTTATGGTTCCGCATATGTTCGAACCGGGGACAACCCTTCCGGGTGTGGAAGTATTCCGGTGTCCGAATCTTAGCTGTTCGATTTTTTATGCTACTGGGGCGCTGGAGGGGTTCTACACGAGGAAGTCAAATGGCGAATTGCTGCCGTACAGTTCCAGCCAAGCCGCATCGTAGCGGAGCCCGATACAGCCACGATCTTGTAACGCACCAGCGTTCGCGCGAATCAAAGCCAATGTCCCCGGAAGTGAGGTCGCCGTTGACTCAGCCAAATACGGGGACGCCTTTGTGTCCAGAGCACGCCACTTTCATGCTTCCGCATGAATTCCAAACGTGGGAGATCAACAGACCAGTTGAGAGCGGCTATCGATGCGCGAACCTGACGTGCGCCATTGTGTTTATCGAGGGGGATGACGGCGGCTTTTACACACTGGAGCCAAACGGTGAGGTGACTCCCTACCCGTGATGCGGCGGTACTAACGAAGCATCGGGAGCTGCGCAAACAAAGTGCCCGGCGTGAATGAATGTTAGTCTGAGATCGGGATGATTCCGCCCTTCGACATTTTTCTTGTGGGCAGTGACGGTCAGTTGGTGCGGAAAGGCACTGCAGAAACGCTCGACGTTGCCAGATTGCGCATCAAGGTTTTGATGGCTTCAGAACCGGGCGACTACGTTATTTACAGCCAGCAGACGAGCCACCATGTTGTGGTTAAGGCGGACGGCTCAGTCAAGAGTGGAACCTGAATTTCACAAGCGAGTTTCCTCCAGCGAGGCCCCGACTACAGGAATGCAACACTACGGTGAAGTCTGACCATTTGTGGCTGTCCGCCCCTCAATGACTTGCAGCCCACTTTCCAGAAATAACGCAACAGAATGGCTACTTCGTTGCAATTTCCTTCGCCTGAGTCGTAGAACGTCTAGGAATTTTCGGAATTCTGGCCAGTTCCTAGTGGTGACGTATTTGCCAGATACCGTCCACGATTGCGGCTAATCCGCCCACAATGATTACCAGCCGTGGAATCCATCGTGGTTCTATCGGAGGTAGCACCTGCTTGGTGCCGAGGCGTCCCTCGTAGAACCGGGTGTTTGGCAAGAGTGACAGAACAACTATAAAAGTGCCGATGAGGATTGCCACCATTGTTTAACTTTGTCTTTATTAAAACATACTCGTCAAGGGCAGCGGTCACCGCCTCACAGATCAGAACAGGTTGGCAAGAGCGGCGTTCACAGCCCGGCCAGCTTGTTCATCGGTAGGCACGGCATAGAGGGCTGTGGAGGCAATGTTCTTGTGGCCCAGCGCCTGCTTTACGACGGAGAGGTGAACGTTCTCAGCCACCAGCGCGAATCCCAGCGCATGTTTCAGGCAATGGGGATGACGCCGATCCCCAGGCAACCCCGCCCGTTCAGCGACGTCTTGAAAAACGCGGAAGAATTGGCTTCGGTGGAGCTTGCCGCCCTTCTGTGACGTAAACACGTAATCAGCGGCATCTTTCCGCTCCGCGAGCCAAGCCCGCAACACACGCCTCTCTGATAGCAACGGCTGGCCCGGCATATCGGATAGCGGCTGAACCGTCTTGAGAGAGCCTTTCAATCGGCGGATCGTGATCTCACCGTTTTTCAGGTCCACATCACCCAGCTTGAGGTTGCACACCTCACTGGCCCGCATACCGTGACGGTAGGCCAGCAAGATCATGGCGTGGTTGCGTTTTGATTCACTGGCAACTTTCAGGACCTTGCGGATTTCCTCTGGTGTGAGTGCTTTCATCATGCCTCCATCGTGATGCAACTTTACGAATGAATTGATGCGAAACCAATAGTACCGAAGACCCATCCGGCCAATGCACGAAGCCCCCACACGCTTTCCATACGGTGGCTCGTTTCCATTTTTGTTGACCGCGACTTTTCTTCTCTATTCCGTGTGCGCCGATCTGATTGGTGCTGTGCCGATAGGGGACCCTATTTGGCCGTGGCCGGGGGGAGGGGTGTGGACCCCAAAGTACCGCTACCGCTGGACCGCATCTGCCGCCCCTATACCTCGAAACGCTGAATGCCCAACGCGAACAGTAACTTTTTTGGGTCCCATCCCGCCGTGGACCCGCCTTGAACTTTTTGTACAAGCTCCGTAAACCGGAGCAGAGGAGAGTAATGGAGTTTTCAACTAATTTGCCGTATGGGACAAAAGCCGTTCGTGCGTACCTTGCAAACCGAGGCGAATCTCGCCTACCACGTAACATTGGCGTGAGTGTGGTTGTGGAATCTGCAGCACCGACCGTGGAACTTGACCCCGCAACCCAAGCGGTCGTGTCATTCCTCCGCGCAACAGCGGACAAGCTCAACACCAAAAACTATGACGCCCCACTCGATCAATACGTGGCCGCAATCGTACATCGTGCGGAGTTTCTGGCGTTGGCCGATGAACTGGACCCAGCGCCTACGCAATCCTCAATTCACTGTTCCGCGTGTGGACTCATTGGAGCCGAATTTGAAGCTCCGAAGGTCAGCGGAACGTATTGCAATATGGCTTGCGCTGAAACCGTTCTGTTCGGGATTGATAAATGCCGCTGGTGCGGAACGAACATGAGTGAGAGGACGTACACCTCCATCGAATCTCGACTCTGTACCAAGGATTGCAGCGCGAGCCATTGGGATCACGTCAAAGGGGACCGGAGCGCGGCGTTAGGCACGGGCACGCGATACAGATTATGGGTTCAGCGGCTCGCCCCATCGAAGCGGAAACAGGGCAATGTTCTTGCGATGCCCGCAGGTGATTACAGCCCCTCCGTCATCCAGTAAAAGGGCCTCATGGCTCCCAGCATCAAAACGGCAAAATTGGCACCTTTCAAGGCCGCAAATCAACCCGTATTGCGTTTTCCGGGGGTTCGGGACGGCCAGTTTTCAAAGTCCGCGACTTACCAAACGCTATTTCAGAGTTGCGGGTCTCGCCGCTCCGGTTTCCGCAACAAAAAAGGGCGCCCCGCCAGTAAACGAAGTCGCCCTCCGTTGGATTGGTACATTGAACTTCAGTCTGAGCTAAAGATTGGTAATTCAATGGGCACCCCGAATGGAGTGGCCTCTGTTAGTTTGCGCCAATAGAATTTCTCACGCAAGTTGACGGCGGCTCTCGAAATCGGAGGTTCCTTCCCGGTTCCATATTCCGCCGTACACCCGGCCTCCCCAACATCCTTCTTATGTGCCCGTGAGGGGAGATGAGGCCGTTCGATTTCGCAAACGAAACGTGATGAGAGCGGAGATCAACAGCGATGCCACTGAAGAAATTAGAAACAGAAACCAAATAGGCTTGGTCACTATTTGATTCACGCGGTCAAACGCATTTGGATGGTAGGCGGCTACACGGAACATGCCGTGCACATAGCCCAGTCTGAAAGCTACGAATCTCCCTACTCCATAAAACAGCATAGCGGTCGTGCAAGTGCTGCCGACCAAGGCAACGATGTTCGTCCTCAGCGTCGACGGAAATATGGTAGCAACGAGCAGCAACATCGTGCCGATCCAGAATCCCACCCGGAACAATGTGATCGGATTGTGGGTGCTAGTGAGAAAGGGTGCGATTGACCCATATAACCCGCAAAGGGCCGCGATGAGATAGACAAACCGTGGGGAGATGAGCAGCACGGTGGGCAAGTATAACGCGGAAAGCATCCTTAATTTTTGGTTCCATCCGAGCCATGCATCCCGGCCCACTCCAACATCCCTATCGATCTTTGTAGCGCCCATTGCGGCTTCTACGTGGCGGGTAGCGAATGATGTTCATGCATGATGCGCCACTTACCATCAATTTTGCGCAGACCCATCGTCAGGCGAAATTCAAGAGGTTCACGTTCCCCATTATTATCGATGTTAATGCAGCGCCCTACCGCCGTAGCGAAAGCCACATCAATCCCAGTAGTAATGTTTACATCGTGAAACGCGAACGTGACTGGTTTCTCTTGAGAGGAAAAAAATGTCTCCCACGTCGCCATGTAGTCATCCAAGCCCCGCGATAAGAACGGCGGCGGCACATCGAACATCAACATACTGGGGTCATGGTCAGCGCGAATGGCCTCCCGATTTTCTTCACGCACCGCCTTAGCCCATCGCTCCATAAGCTCCCGAATCTCCGCTTCATCTTTCGAAGCCGCTGGTTGTGCCTTGGCGCTATTCATGTTTGCCAGAACCTCCTTGGGAATCCATATCTATTCAGACGCTCGATGAAGAGAAATGTTTCCCAGCGGTCTCAACCAGCCTCGGCAACGTTGTGTGAGAGCGATACTCCTCAAGTTTTCTTTTGGTCGTGCAACGCGGCAACAATCCATCTCTGTAAGATCGTTCGGAAATGAGGCTTGATTTCACGAAACTCCAGACCCATGCCCGATGCTGGCTTGACATGGATCACCGTGGCTTTGGCCTCAAAGTATTCGTGCGAGTTGAAGATTTTGAGCACGACTTGTGTCTGGACACTAAAGGGGGCGGGAGTTTCCACGTAGCACCCATGCGGACTCACTTCTACGATGCGTGCGGCAATACCTCCACTGGGCGAGTTCTCTGGAGCGACCTCGGCGGGAGCACTGAATAGAAAACGCAACCCACGCCGTTTTTCATCCATAGTCTCGACACCTACACACCGCCTCCGGCCTTCATTTACCCGCAGCCCGTACCCACGGCAGCGGGTTTGGCGCTGCCACCTCAGATGGCGGATCGGCTCGCAAAGCCGGAAGCTCGGTAGTGGACGACGGCAATTCCGCCTTCGTCAGTAGGCGTGAAAGCTCCGAAGCAAGGTGCATGACACCACCGCGCTCCTCAATCACGTAGAAACCGAGCCACAAAATCGAGCACACGACCGCGCTGGCAAGCGTCACGTACCAATGGCGCAGGTCAACGGCAAAATTAGCAAAGTAGGAGAAAAGGGTAATTGCACCGAAGAAAGTGCATAAATTTGCGAGAGCACGCAGCGCATTTCTCCGACTCATTTGATTCCCCTCAGAAAGCAAATTGTATCACGCAGGTTTTGGATTTTTCCCGCCCAAATAACTTTGTTCGGATTTTTACACCATTTCAAACAGAAGGAATTTCAAATGTCAGTAAAGGACGTACCACGGGGAACCGCGAACTGTGATGTTCTCCAAGAAGGCCGTAAGGTTTCAGATCACCAGCACGTATCCCGCACCGCACCGCTACAGACCAAGATAAAAGAGTTCGCGGCATCCAAGGCCGAACTGGGTACTCCGTTGGCACCAGATGTTGATAAGAAACGCCAAGCACGCACGACCGCCAAGCGTCGGGAAAAAGGCACGAGGCCGCTCTAATGTCGACACAAGTAAAATTCACGAACTCACCCAGCAGCGACTACATCGTCATTGACAATGGAGCAGCGGGAGCTTCCACGAGTGGATCATTCCCCGGCTCTCTCACGCCTCCAAATCAAATCTCAAATTGGCTGGGCATTCCAAGCTGACGGCTCTTGTCAGAACTTCGATTCCACAACTGGAGCCACGGCCCAAGGCACGAACCCTCAGAAGAATGGTTCCATCCCCGACTACCTTGCCTCCGGTGCCACCACAGTTCTCAACTCTCCTCTGAGTACCCGATTGCTTTTCAAGAATCGGGCGTAAGTCAGTTTCAATTCGGTTGAACCCGGCCTGTATTTTTTTCAGCCCGATCAAGCACTAGTCATTTTTTCAAGGATTACCCAGCATGGCTGACACAAACGTAGACATTAAGTCTGACGCGAGCGGCAACACCGTTCGCTTCCGTAGTAGCGGTTTGCATCCACTTCCTCCTTCTGCAGGCAAACCAGTAACCGCAACTGGAGTAAACGGGACCGCCGCAACCGCAACCAACATTCACGGCGAGATCAACTTCGGTGGCGTTACTGCTCCTCGCATCGTGTTTGACAACCCAGCCTAATCCAACAGGTCTGCAAGAAAAACCGGGGAGCCCCCAATCAGGTGGTAACACGAGCCGCCCGTCGTCTCCCCATCACCACATCAAGGACAACAAATGGAAACCGAAGAACTGGAACACTACAAAGCACTAGAGGAGTTCGCCGCTGACACGCACAACCTAAGGTTCGTTGAAAGTCGTGAAAATTGGCGGAAGCTGATGGATTTTCTCCACGGACATGATCTTGAAACCACCGCGCACAATCTCCGGTTCGCGTTTCTTAGTCTCTGCGAGGACGGTGTATTAGATTTGCTGCCGCTGGGACACTTAGCGCCACCACAATCGCCACAACCGGAAGCACCAGTCCCCACACCAAAGGCCCAGCCCACTCCGGTGGTGCCCATCAAGGCAAAGACATTCGCCATGTATAGGAACGGCAAGGCAATCGAAGGTACGGTGCGAAGCTTATGAGGCGAGCCGTACTGCGGTTTTACCCAGCCAATGCCGAGTTCCACCGTCTGACGCTCCTCGACTTTGTAGGTGTCAAGGGCCGGAGGCGTGTTGCACAAAT